>Ga0209541_10017505_pt1 | contig 10473 bp, 9 predicted proteins | sample RifCSPlowO2_01_FD_184027 | JGI IMG/M metagenome (GOLD analysis project Ga0209541, IMG submission 184027) | Groundwater microbial communities from Rifle, Colorado - Rifle CSP2_plank lowO2_0.1 (SPAdes) (version 2) | ecosystem: Environmental > Aquatic > Deep subsurface > Groundwater | place: Rifle... | reverse complement strand
CCCGCCGGTGGATGATTACTGGCTGGAAAAAACCGGGACAGGTCCGGTTTCCAACGCTTCAAATAGGAAAAAAAACCGGACCTGTCCCGGTTTTTTCGCCATCGTATCCACCCTCGCCCCCTACAAGCGCATTGACCTCGCAATCGAGGCGTGCAACGCGCTGAAGCTCCCGTTGAAGATCGCCGGCGAGGGCGAAGACCGCCGCCGCCTCGAACGCCTCGCGGGACCGACAGTCACGTTCCTCGGCTACAGGGAACGCGGCGCGCTCCACGAACTCCTTGCGGATGCATCCGCTTTCCTCTTCCCCGGCGAGGAGGACTACGGCATCGCGCCCCTCGAAGCGATGGCCTGCGGCACGCCGGTGATCGCCTACCGCGGTGGCGGCGCACTGGAAACAATCGCCGAAGGCGAAACCGGCGCGTTCTTCGGCGAGCCGACGGTGGAGTCATTGCAACGGATATTGGAAAGCTTCAACCCGACTTCGTTCTCCCCCGACGCATGCCGCAGGCGAGCGGGGCAATTCTCCCGTGCGCAGTTCGAGGCCGGCATCCGCTCAGCCATAGAAACAACAATGGCAGGAAGCAGGGAACAGAAAACAGGGGGCAGTCAATGTACTACCATTTAGTTGTATATTACAACAACGCCCGCTGCGCGCTCCGCTGCGGCGCTGCCCCAAGGAACTCATACGCCAGCGCCGTCACCGTCCGCCCCTTGGGCGTGCGCTGGAGATACCCGCACTGGAGCAGGTACGGCTCGTAGACCTCCTCGATCGTCTCCTCCTCTTCCGCCGTTGCCGCGGCGAGCGTCGAAAGACCGACCGGACCTCCGGCGTAGTTCTCGATGATCGTACGGAGAATCAGGCGGTCCGTGCTGTCGAGTCCGCGCTCGTCCACGCCGAGCGTCGTGAGCGTACTCCGGACGCGCGGGAGCGTCACCCGCCCCTCGCCGTTCACCTGCGCGAAATCGCGCACCGCGCGCACGAGACGGTTGCCCACGCGCGGCGTCGCCCGGCAGCACCGCGCGATCGCGTCCGCGACGCCGGCCTCGATCGTCAGGGCGAGGATGCCCGCACTGCGCCCGATGATTTGCTCCATCTCCGCAACGGTGTAGAAGGACAGCTTGAACGTGTGTACGAACCGGTCGCGGAGCGGCGCACTCATGGACCCGACTTTGGTCGTCGCTCCGACGAGCGTGAAGGGCTTGAGATCCAGACGCATCGAACGCGCCGTCGGCCCCTTGCCGATCACGAGATCCAGCGCGAAATCCTCCATGGCGCTGTAGAGCACCTCCTCGATCGCCGGGCGCATGCGGTGAATCTCGTCGATGAAGAGGATGTCTCCCTCCTCCACGTTGGTCAGGAGGGACGCCAGATCCCCGGGCTTCTCGATCGCCGGGCCGGATGTCACGCGCACCTGCGCGCCCATCTCCTGCGCAAGAATGTGCGCCAGCGTGGTCTTGCCGAGCCCCGGCGGGCCGTGCAGGAGCGTATGTCCGAGCGGTTCCCGGCGCTCCCGCGCCGCCTTCAGATAGACCATGAGGTGCTCCTTGATGGCGCTCTGGCCGACGTACTCGGAGAGCCGGCGCGGCCGGAGGGTCTGCTCGAACGCGTCCGAATCGCGGAGAGTCTTCGTCGGTTGAACGGCGGGATGCGGTGGGGGCGCCTGTCGGGTGAGGGCCATGGGGAACGGAGTATACCTGTTCCCTGCGCACCCGCGCGAGTATACTTGCGCCCAATGACGAAACCGCGCGTGACAACCGGCCTCCTCCTCGTCCTCGCCCTGCTTGCATCAGCCGACTACGCCCTCGTAGAACGCTCTGCGCGGCCGGCGCCGGCCGCGCAGAGCACGACCACGGGACAGACCAGCACATCCTCGGAATCCCGCGTATCAGCGCAGGTATCGAGCGCCCCACAACCTCCCGCGACCATCGCGAAACCGACCGGCCCGGACGTACCGGCCGTCCTTGCGAGCCACGCCTTCGCGCTCACGGACCCCTCCGAGACGAGCATCCTCGATCGGGTCATCCCCGCGGAGAACGGGGAAATGATCGTCGTCCACGTCCTTCTCAAAAATGATGACCGCGCGGGGCTCGCCGCGTGGGTGGATTCCCCGCAGGTCAAACAGTACTTCCTGATCCTCAAGGAGGCCCTCCACGCGTCCTTCTCGCCGCAGGTCAGTGACCTCCTCGACGAAACCCAGCAACGGGAAAACAAACCCATCCGCAACCTCCTCACCTTCCTCGATCCCGGCATCGCCCCGGAACGCATCGTCTTCGTGCGCGTCCGTCAGCGCCTGTACGAATTCCATATCGCGGAGGGGATGGATGACGCGATTTTCGCGGCCATTGAAGCATTGACGGAATAAAGGAACGAGCGAGCCTTGTTTTTTGCACGATATGAACGAGCGAGGCCCCTCCGGTTTTTTGCGCGGGAACGCGAGCCCAAACCTATCGAAAACCCGCTGGCGCGGCGCGCAAAAAACCGGAGGGGCCGAGCGAACCTTATCGCCCACCGCGCAAAAAAGCTACAGGGCAAGCGAGTGGGCTATTTCCATTGACCGCATCCCGCACAATCCGTACAGTGCCCGCGCAATGGCGAAGAAAGTCCTGAAAATCATCAAAGTGCAGGCGCGCGGCGGACAGGCGAATCCCGCGCCGCCGCTCGGGCCCGTCCTCGGACAGGCCGGCGTCGATATCAACGGCTTTTGCACCAAGTTCAACGAGGCGACCAAGAACCGGAAGGGGCAGGTGGTCCCGGTCGTCCTGCGCGTGTTCGAGGACCGCACCTTCGATTTCACGCTGAAACAGCCGCCCGCGGTGTCGCTGATCATGGAAAAGGCGGGCATCCAGAAAGGAAGCGGCACCCCGCACAAGGAGAAGGTCGGCAAGATCACGCGGGCCCAGCTCCGGGAGATCGCCGAAACCAAGATGCCCGACCTCAACGCGAACTCCATCGAAGCCGCGATGAAGATCATCGAGGGCACGGCGCGGAACATGGGAGTGACAGTGGAATAGAAAACAGGATGCAGAATGCAGAATGAACAGGCGGACGAGTGTGATTCGCGCCGAGCGAGCCCTCGACATGCCGCCCAGGCTCCCCTACCCTGTACTCACCCTTCTTCCCGCGTTCACCATGGATAATCCTTTCGTGACCATTTTCGGTTTCGTCGGCGTGTTCTACGGCCTCATCCTCCCCGCGTCCATCCTCCTCGTTCTCACGCTCCTCTTCATCCCGGCGATGATACACCCGGGCGCCCAACCGCGGAGCGTGGGGGAGGCTGTCTACTGTTTCTCTATGCAAATCGTCAGCGTCATCCTCATGACCGTCGGTGCGCTCCCGACGGTCTACTCCGTCTTCGCGGGTGTCCCGTTCACCGGGAGGACGTATGTTTCGCTCCTCGCCGTCTTCGCGTGCGGCGGCGTCCTCTTCCTGATGCACGAACAGAAGTCGCACCGCCTCGACCCCGCATCCAAGGCCGTCCCGGAAGCGATCACCTTCTTCCTGTTCAAGATCCTCGGGAACGTCATCGCCATCCTCGCCACCCTCTCGATCCTCCTCGCACTCGTCACCGGCGCGACGGAAGCGGCGGACTGGTGGATCACCCCACTGGTGCTCCTCCTCTACGGCCTGCTCCTCGTGTGGTGCACGCGGGAGGAGGAACCGTCCCGTCTCTTCGAGAGCGTGAAGCTGTCTGCCGCGAAGAAAACGGCAGCGAAGGGGGCCGCCAGGAAAACGTAAAGCGAAGGGGATGCAGACTGCCGCAGCGCACGGAATGTGTCGCACGGGAAGTCCCATGCAACGCCCCTGAGAAACTTCTGTGAGCGGAGAAAACAGCGCCGGAGCGCGACGCGCCGTGCGCGAGGGAGTCGGCGCCCACTGAGCGCCACAGGACCGGAATCTCAAGAAAAATCTTGTGTCTACTCACACCGTCGCGCACCATACGCTCCCGTGGGAGCCCGTTCGGGGCGTTTATACCACTTTCCCTACATTCCCATGCCCATCCGATCCCCCCTCGCCCACAAGCGTGGGAAGAAGTACGCCGAGAAAGCGGCGCTCGTTGAGAAGAAGAAATACCCGGTCGCGGAGGCTGCGGAACTGCTCACGAAGGTCTCAACCGCCGGGTTTGACGCGACGGCCGAACTGCACGTGAAGGTCCACGCGGACACGACGCAGGCCGACCAGCTCGTGCGCACGACGGTCGCGCTCCCGCACGGAACGGGCAAGACGGTGCGCATCGCGGCGTTCGTCCCCGCGGACCAGGTGGATGAGGCCAAAAAGGCGGGCGCCGACCGGGCCGGGCTCGAGGATCTCATCGAAGAGGTGAGCAAGGGCACGATCGACTTCGATATCGCCGTCGCCGTGCCGGGCGTGATGAAGGGGCTCGGGAAGGTCGCGAAGACGCTCGGACAGAAGGGCCTCATGCCCAACCCCAAGTCCGGCACCGTCACGCAAAACCTGGCGAAGACGATCGGGGAACTGAGGAAAGGCCGCGTGGAAGTGAAGATGGACAAACTCGCGAACATCCACGTCCCGTTCGGGAAGATCTCGTTCGGGGCGCCGAAACTGCGGGAGAATCTGGAAGCGCTCCTGCAGGCGATCAAGGACGCCAAGCCCGCCGGCATCAAAGGGATCTACATCGACTCCGCGACGATCGCCCCGACGATGGGCCCGGGGATACGGATCGAGTTTTAGTGAAAACATAGGAAGTTCCCGCCGAAGTGCCAGCCGCAAGCCTACCTGTCGGCAGACAGGCGTACAGGAACGAGCAAGGCCCCTCTGGTTTTTTGCGTGCCAATGACGAGTCACGGCACTCGCGAGCGCCGTGACGAGCGAGTGCTGTGCAAGTCCATGAAGGGAATTATTCAGACTTTCCCGAGTATCTCCGTAACCTCGGCCAGCGTCTCCACCCGTACCAGCTTCGCGCGCAGCTCCTTCGCCCCGTCGATCCCCCGCACGTAATTCGCAAGGTGCTTGCGCATCTCCAACATTCCCCTCCTCTCCCCGAGAAGCCGCACCGCGAGTGCACAGTGTTCGAGAATCAGAGGAATTTTCTCCGCGAACGACAACGCATCTCGAGTCGGGATCTTTGCAGTACCCGCCGCAAGCGCCGCCACAACATCACCCATGACCCACGGGTTCCCGAACGTCCCCCGCCCGATCATCTCGCCGTCCAGGTTGCCGATCTTCGCGACGGCGTCCTGCGCCGTCCGGATGTCCCCGTTGCCGATCACGGGAACGGAAACGCGCTCTTTGAGTGCGTAGATCGGCGCCCAGTCCGCCACCCCCCGGAACTTCTGCCGGTACGTCCGCCCGTGGATCGCAAGCGCATCCGCGCCGGCGGAGACGAGCCTCGCGCAGAACGGGAGGAGCTCCTCCGCCGACTCCCACCCGAGCCGCGTCTTCACGCTGACCGGGATCGCGACCGCATCCTTCGCGGCCGCTACCAGCCGGCACGCGAGATCCGCGTCGCGCATGAGCGCCGACCCGTGGCAGGAGGACGTCACGCGCGCCGCGGGACACCCCATGTTGATGTCGATCCCGTCGGCCCCCATCTCGGCGATGACCCGCGCCGCGGTCAGGAAGTGCGCCGGCTCCTTCCCGAAAATCTGCACGATGAACGGCCGCTCGATTGCCGGATCGAAGTGCATCATCCGCATCGTCTTCTCCGCGCCGTAGTGCAGGGCATCGGTGCTGAGGAACTCCGAATAGACGACCGCGGCCGGAGCCAGGCGCTTGATGATCTGCCGGTACGCGGCATCGGTTACGCCAGCCATGGGCGCGAGAGCAACGATGGGACGCGGCGCTGATTGCCAGGAGAAACCCATGCGGGGATTGTAACATTGTGCTGCCGGCTCATTGCGGTAGAATGATGACCATGCTCCGCTTGCTCGCCCTCCTCCTCTCCCCCGGCATCGCCCGCGCGGTTCCGTCTTTCATCGCGGACGATGCGATTTGCACATTTTCGACCGGGCGGCTCTCCGCGGAGTGCGTCCCGCGGTTCCTCGCGCACGTGCTCAGCATCATCTTCAGCTTCACCGGAGGGATCTGCGTAATCATGATCATGATCTCCGGCTACCAGATCGCGATAGGCAAACTCGTGGGGAGCGGCGACGACGCCGGCAAGTCGCGGCTGAAGTTTGCTATCCTTGGATTTATCGTGTCCGCGCTCTGCGTCGCCATCATCCAGTTTGTCATCGCGACTGTCGCACTCTGACCCCCCCTCCCCCATGCCCCCTCCCGACAAATCGAAAAAGAACCACCTGGGTGCGTTCACGTCGATCCGCATCATCGGCGAGAAGGCGCACCGGCTCCTCCAGGCCGCACAGAGGACTGCGCCGGAGTCGCGAACGCGAACGCCGCTCCCCGAACCCGAGGAGCACGCGGAGTTCGTCGTCCATCTCTCGCTCCGGAGCGTCGTCCGGATGACATTCGCCATCCTCGCGATTGCCGCCGGAGCCTGGCTGATCTTCCATCTGCGGGACAAGATCCTCCTCCTCGTCCTCGCCGTCTTCCTCGCCGCCGTCATCGACCCGAGCGTCCAGTGGATGCAGCAGCGCTTGCACATCCCCCGCGGTCTCGCCATCCTGGCACACTACTTCGTCGCGCTCTTCTTCATCGTGTTCCTCCTCGTGTCGCTCATCCCGATCGTCGCGGATCAGCTGCAGCAGATCGCGTTGTTCATCGAGTCCGAACTGGACGCGTTCCTCGCCGATCCGCAAGTCGTCATCCCGTTCCTCAGCATGGAAACCAATTTCCGACTGACGCTCCTCGCACAGGATGTTCTGCGGAACCTGTCGATCACCGAATTCGCCGACGCGCTCCAGCAGTTCGGGCAGAACCTGTCGACGGCGGCGCACGGCTCCCTGCGGTTCGCCGCTCAGCTCGCAGGATCGGTCGTCGCGTTCATGGTGAACTTCATCGTCGTGCTCGTGCTCTCGTTCTTCATCCAGATCGAAAAAGAAGGCATCCTGCACTGGGCGCGCAGCCTCTTCCCACGGCGCCTCCGGACCTACCTCGACAACAAGTCCGAAGCCGTCCATACGAAGATCGGCCAGTGGGTCCGTGGACAGCTCCTCCTGATGTTCAGCATCTTCTGTCTGACGCTGGTCGCGCTCATCATCCTCCGGATGCCGTACGCACTGACACTCGCGGTGCTCGCCGGCTTCTGCGAGTTCATCCCCGCCATCGGCCCCTTCATCGCGGCGATCCCGGCCGTACTCATCGCCTTCTCGCAGGAAGGCATCGTCTGGGGTCTCGTCCTCGTCGGCGTGTACTACGTCATCCAGTGGTGCGAGAACAACCTGCTCGTCCCGCTTATCATGAAGCGCGCCGTCGGCCTCTCCCCCATCGCTATCCTGTTCGCCATGATGGTCGGCGTCAGCTTCCCCGACACGATCCACCCGATCCTCGGCGTGATGCTCGCGGTCCCCACGACGACGATCCTCACGATCTTCCTCGAGGATATTCGAGATCGGAGGGAATAATCGTGAGGGAAAAACCTACGATTTTTCGCATGCCAATGAACGAGCAAGCCCTGCCTTTTTTGCGCGAGGAAAATGCAGCACCAAGCAGCACCCCTCCGGGGGTGCGGATTCTGTGCATGAGCCGCCGCACCGATGGAAACTATCCTGAACAATAACGCACCAAACCACGAATTCTCGCCCCCGGCACTCACACTGCCCCTCCGAATGTGATAAAATGAACCGAATACTCGACACGTTGGCACTCACTATGTTAGACTGCCAACGATGGGATTTCCCCTCCCCTCCCCCTAATGCATCCCTTCGACCGGTTCACGGCGAATGCCAAACTCGCCCTGCAGATCGCGGAGCAGGAAGCGAAGAACATGAAGAGCGCCTACATCGGAACGGAACACCTCCTCCTCGGCCTCCTCTCGATCCCGAAATCGCTCGGTTTTTCGATCTTCACGGGAGCGGGGGTCACGCAGGAGAACGTCCGCATTCTCCTCAAATCGATGAAATCGGCGAATATCGAGGGCGGGCACGTGCGGCATGGCCTCTCGACCTTCCTCCACAACGTCATCGAACAGAGCGTCATCACCGCGCACAAGTTCCGGCACGCGAACATCGGCACGGAGCACCTTCTCCACGCACTCGTGTCCACCGGGAGCAACGCGGCGACAACCATCCTCGAACAGATGCAGATCGAACCGGGCGACCTGCGGGCGCACGTCGAGGAGATGTTCGGACAGATCAACCAGTTCAAGCAACAGAACAAGAACATGGAACAGTCGCTCGAAGCGTTCTTCCAGGGACTGCAGGGCGCGATCGTCGGCATGCAGGGCGCGCTCCCGATGGAGCCGGAAGGACTGAAGCAGCGCAAGGCCGACGGGAAGAGCAAGACACCCGTCCTCGACTACTTCACCGACGATCTGATCGCCCGGACAAAGGAAGGGAAAATTGACCCGATCGTCGGGCGCGACCACGAAATCGAACGGCTCATCCACATCCTCAACCGCAAGACCAAGAACAACCCGGTCCTCATCGGGGAACCCGGCGTCGGGAAAACCGCCATCGTCGAGGGCCTCGCCCAGCGCATCGCGAACGGGAACGTGCCGGTGCCTCTGCAGGGGAAAAGGATCCTCCAGCTCAACATGGGATCTCTGGTCGCGGGGACCAAGTACCGCGGCGAATTCGAGCAGCGTTTCGACGATATCATCAAGGAAGCGCTCCAGTGCGAGAACGAGTTCCTGCTCTTCATTGACGAACTGCACACCGTCGTCGGCGCGGGGTCGGCGGAAGGATCCCTCGACGCGGCGAATATCCTGAAACCGGCCCTGAGCCGCGGCGCCCTGCAGGTTATCGGGGCAACGACGATCGACGAATACCGCACGATCGAAAAGGACCGGGCGCTCGAACGCAGGTTCCAGTCCATCCTAGTCGTCGAACCGAGCACGGACGAAACGCTCGGCATCCTGCGGGGTTTGCGCAAGAGTTTCGAGGAATTCCACAGACTCACCATCACCGACGAGGCGCTCGAAGCGGCCGTCCAACTCAGCAAGCGCTACATATCCGAGCGATTCCTGCCGGACAAGGCGATCGACGTGCTCGACGAAGCCGCCGCCGGCAAGAGTTTGCAGGGGTACGAACCGAGCCCGGAATTGCGGAAGATCGAGGAGAAGATGGAGAAGCTCGTCCTGAAACAGCAGGAAGCCGTCAAGGAACAGAAGTACCATTCCGCACTCAAACTGAAACAGGAACAGCAGGCGCTCGAGGGACAGGCCGCACAGCTGCGCGGCAGGCAGGACGGGGACCGGCGCTCGCCGCTGCAGATCGAGAGCGACGACATCGCCCGCATCATCGGCCGCATGACGGGCATCCCCGTGACAAAGCTCCTGAAATCCGAACGCAAGCGCCTGCAGAACATCGAGCTCGTGATGCGCAAGCGCATTATCGGCCAGAATGAAGCGATCCAGAAAGTCGCGCGCGCCATCCGCCGCAGCCGCGTGGGCCTCGGCGACCGGAAACGTCCGACCGGATCGTTCCTCTTCCTCGGACCGACGGGCGTCGGCAAGACGGAGCTCGTGCGGACCATCGCGGCGGAGGTGTTCAACCGGGAGGATGCGCTCATCAAGATCGACATGTCCGAATTCATGGAACGGCACAACGTCTCGCGCCTCGTGGGCACCACAGCCGGCTACGTGGGGTACGAAGAAGGCGGCCAGCTGACGGAAGCGGTCCGCCGCAAGCCGTACTCCGTCGTCCTCTTCGACGAAGTGGAGAAGGCACACCCCGAATTCTTCAATATCCTCCTCCAGATCCTCGAAGACGGATCACTCACGGACGGCCAGGGAAAAACCGTGGACTTCAGCAACGCCATCATCGTCATGACCAGTAACATCGGCGCGGAAAAGCTGACGCGGCAGGCGGCCAAAATCGGATTCAAACTCGAGGACGAATCCATGAAGGAGGAACAGGAATACGAGGCGAAATGCAAAGAGGTGCTGGATGAACTGAAAACCCGCCTGCGGCCGGAGTTCCTGAACCGCGTCGACCACATCATCGTCTTCAACGCGCTGAACCAGCAGAGCATCCGGAAGATAGTGAAACTCCGGATCGAGGAACTCGCACAACGCCTCCGGGAGAGCGGGTACGCACTGGAAATGGACCAGAAGGCCATTAACGTCCTCGCGGAGAAAGGCTTCGACCCGGAATACGGCGCCCGGCCGGTGCGGCGGGTGGTGCAGGAACTCATCGAAGACGAGATCGCCGAGCACATCCTGAAGGGCATCTTCGAGGAAGGCGACACGATCCGCGTCGTGAAAAAAGGGAAGGACGGCTTCGAGTTCCTGCGGGGGGAGAAGCATGCGGAGGAGCCGGTCGCGAAAGAGGAACAAGCAGCGGTAGCGTAAAAAAGGATCACAGGATTCCTTCTTGGAGAAACTTTCAGCCATAGATCATGGCAATGCGGTATAGGAAGAACTTCTTGTCGGTCACGCCCCGAACGAGTCCTCG
>Ga0209541_10017502_pt1 | contig 10474 bp, 3 predicted proteins | sample RifCSPlowO2_01_FD_184027 | JGI IMG/M metagenome (GOLD analysis project Ga0209541, IMG submission 184027) | Groundwater microbial communities from Rifle, Colorado - Rifle CSP2_plank lowO2_0.1 (SPAdes) (version 2) | ecosystem: Environmental > Aquatic > Deep subsurface > Groundwater | place: Rifle... | reverse complement strand
GAACAAAGCCCGATTTGCTGCTGTTGACTGGAGATATTCAGCCCATAGATGAAGAAAGCGGCTACAGCTTCTGTGAAGAAGTAATTAAAATCATGAAAGAGTTTCATTGTACTGAGGGGGTTACCACTGGAGGCATCGGCTTGCAGTCAGTTCCTGATAAGCCGCGGATTTTCTGCACCGGCAATGATGCTGAATTGCTCAAAGCCTATATGCATAGAAATTCAGGTGTGGAAAAAAACATTTTCGGAGTAGTTGGCCCGATTGCCGGCGTTTCCGGGATCCTGCTGGGGCTGGCTCAGCTGCGCGGAGTTAAATGCGTGTCCTTGCTGGCGGAAACTTTTGCCCATCCGATGTATCTGGGAATTAAGGGCGCTAAAGAGCTGCTCAAGGTTTTGGAAAAAAAATTCAATTTTGGTATTGACCTGAATAAGATGAGCCAGGAAATCGTGGAAGTGGAAAAAGAGCTTATCAAGAGAACCAAGGAATGGGCGGTGGAACTGGCTGCCAACCGCGCCGGGGCTAAGGCTAAGGATGAAAAGGCAAGCTATATCGGTTAGAAAAATGTACCTCCATCTGATTTTAACAAGCAAAGTTTGACCGTTTTCTCACTATTTCAGCTGAAAATATAATTTGACAGATGCGTTTTCTGGATTGATTTTGAATCTTAATTATCTGTCAAATTTGGGTAATAAGTAATAAATTGCTCCTAATTAAATCTGAGAAGGTTATGCAAAAAATTTCGCTGGGTGTAAAACCCCGCCCTTTAGGGCGAAATTTTTGCATGCTAAAAATGCGTAGTTGAGAAACCACCTCTTTTGAAACCTCGTCATTTATGGCGAGGTGAGGCGGTTTCACGCATTTTTATCATGAAAATTTGGAATTAATCTATCCCAAAATTAGTTCAAATTAGTTCCATGAGAAACCAACGTCGATAACGGTTTGTCCTCTACAGCAGTAGCAAACTTTTATAAAGCAAAATACTATCCCCATAGCGATGTACAAAAAGAGGGGCCGTAGTTGTAATTATAGTTATTTTTCTGATAATAAAGGCCAAGTTACAGTCTTCATCATTCTGGGCTTGATTCTGCTTTTGGCTGTAGCTTTGATTATTGTGCTGCAGAAAGAAATAATTACTTTTGAGCGAAGCGAATTAGTTCCGCTGGAACGCGGCCCGATTGAAAATTTGGTTACCAGCTGTTTAGAACTAGTTACTTCTGAGGCTTTGCACTTGCTAGGGCAGCAGGGTGGATTTATTCAGCTGCCGCCAGCTCTGGCTGCTGATGCCAGTTTGCACTTGAAGACTTCTCCCTTCACTGCCGTTCCTTACTGGGCTTATGGCGAAACCAATGCTGCCCCATCATTAGCTGACTTGAAGCTGCGCTTGGACCGGCACATTGAGCAAAATTTGGCTCCTTGCGTATCTGGCGCGCCGGTTTTTCAAGAAACTTATGACTTAGTGCAGCGGTCAGCAGTAGCAGCTGACACCAGAATTGTTGACCGGAAGATCTTGTTTAACGTGCAGTGGAACATCCAGGTTAAAGATAAGGCTGGAGAGATTGTTACGGAGCTGAAACAGTTTTCGATTGAATCTCCAGTCCGGCTTAAGGCTATTCGGGAATTGGCGGTGAAAATTATTGAGCGTGAATTGAGAGAATTAAAATTAGAGGATCTTGCCCAGGACCTGCTGGCGCTGGACTCTGCCAACGTGCCGCTGTTTGGCACAGAATTCAGCTGCAATAAAAAAAGATGGAGAATTGATTCCGTCCGGCAGGGGATCAAAGACTTATTGCGGGTTAACCTGCGGGAATTGAAAGTCAAAGGGACTGAATTCATTGATTTTCCCGAAGGATTGCCTTACTATGAAAACCATTACATCTGGGATCTGGAGCAAGATGCGCCCGTGCCAGACCTGTCAGCGCGGTTTATGTTTGAAGACAATTATCCCTTCTCTTTTGAGGTTACTCCCCGCAGCGGCAAATTTTTAAGCAGCAGCCAGCTGGGAAATAACAATCCGTTAATTTCAGTGCTGTGTCTGCAGACCTGGAAATTTGTCTACAATTTGGATTTTCCGGTGGTGGTGGAAGTTACCGATGAAACTACTGGCTATAGCCTGAAGTTTGGCCTGACAGTTCACTTAAAGAATAATATTCCTGACCGTTCAGAAATTGCCACTCCACGAAAAACAGCTTACTTTGATAGTTATGATGATGAACAATTTTGCAGAAATGCTATCATTCCCATGGCAGTGAGGACTTATGAGCTGATTGAAAACCAGCAGACCGGCGTCCGTGATCGCCATGATTTAGGCGGGGTAGATATTTCTTACACTTGCCTGAAATACAGCTGTGATATTGGTCAGACCCAATATGATTACCGCGGCTTGGGCTATGCCGGCTTTATAACTAATTTTCCTTACTGTTCCGGGGGCATCCTGCGCGGCAAGAAAGACAATTATAAGGAAAATTTTGCCCGAGTGGTCAGCGCTGCCAACAAAGAAGTGGAATTAGACCTTTCGCCCCTGAAAAAAATTCTCGTAAATAATGTTAAGGTGTTAAAACATACCATCGGCCGCAGCCAGGCTCTCAGCGCTGGGCAGGAGCTGGATGATGCCGAGGTGGCTTTGATAACCTTAAAATTCCGCCACAATGAAAGTTTGCCTCCGGCGCATGAGGTTACCTTTATCAAATCACCTGAATTAGATCAGCAGTTCACTGCTGAAGATACCGTGGCCTTGCTGGCAAAAGCTGATTTTACCTACGAGCTGGAAATTAGTTTGCTGGACGGAGAAACGATCCTGGGCGGGTATAAAGGCAAATGGCTGGTTCCCTGGGAGCAGCTGCAGAACGCTGACGGGATTACTTTCCATGCTCTCAGTCAAACGGGCTTATCTGAAACGGAACAGTTTGAATTATTCCTGGAACTAGAGCAATCCAGCAAGCTGCTGCCTTTGCCGGAGATAAGGTCATGATTAATAAAAATAATTTAACATAATAGGAAGAAATAAACAGAGCTGCCAAATAAATAAAAAATGATGCCTAAAAAAATGAGGATGCTGGTTGGTGTGGTGTTAATTGTACTGCTGTTTAATCTGCCCCTAGCCAGCGCCCTGCAGATTTCCAATGTGCGTGCTGTGGATGTTACTGACACTAAAGCTGTGATTCTCTGGGAAACAGACCAGGCTGCCGACAGTTTTGTGAAGTATGGCGAAAGCAAGGAAAATTTGCGCCAGGTTGGCGATGCCAAACTGCTTACTGCGCATGCCCTGCCCTTAACTGGCTTAAACCAGCAGCAAGAATATTTTTACAGCGTGGAAAGCAACAGCCAGATTGACGATAATTCTGGAGAATTTTACACCTTCACTACGCTGGAAGTTGACACTGTCCCTCCGCCATTAGAGGTAAAGTTTCCTGAAATTGTAGCGGGCCGAACGTTATCATTAAATGGCACTTCCGAAGCTGGAGCGATCATCACTGTAAAAATTAACGGGCTGGTCAAAGGTTCTGCCGCGGCTGGCAGCGAGGGCAGTTTCAGCCTAACTTTAACCCTGGAAGAGGTGGAACTGCATACAGTAATGGTTACAGCTGCTGACGTCTCGGGAAATACCATTGCTAAAGAAGGCTTGGTTAAGGCCGACTTTAAGCGGCCAGTATTAACCTTAACTAAATTGCCGGCCCTCATTACGGAGCGTTCAATAATGGTTAACGGGACCATTTCTGAAGAAAGCTCTTACGAAATATTTGTCAATAACCGTTCCGCAGCTAAAGGCCAGGGCCTAACTATCGCTAAAACTGTTTCATTAGAGGAAGGGATTAATGCCCTCAGGATTGTGGCTGCTGATAAGGCCGGCTTTGAAACGGTGGAAGAATTTACCGTGCGGGCTGATTTGGAACGGCAATTCATCCGCGCCGAGATTGAAAATGGCCTGCAGTATTATGAGAACCGGGCGGAATCGGGAATCAGCGGGCAGACTAAGCCCGGCTCCAAGGTTTTTTTATATGTGTTTAGGCCGCAGGGGCGCGAGTACACTCCTGACTTTTCTAAAGCTCGGGCTATAGTTACAGCTGACGAGAAGGGCGAATTTGCCTTTAAGGACGTTAATTTTGCGCAAGAAATTTCAGACATCTTAAATGCTAAATTGGAAAATTTAGCCCCTAAGGAAGTTCCCCGGGAACTGCTGGATATAACTGTCTTTTCCAGAGATTCAGTTAACCAGCAGCAGCAATTTACTTACCAAGTTTATTTGATTGCTGAAGATGCGCTGGGCCGGACAGCGTTCCAGCAGTATACCATTTCCGTAAATTCCTGCAGCTCGGGTGATTTTGGGTTTGCCATTGAATCGCTGCCAGAATTCCAGCGGCCGTTGCGGCTGGTTCCCCAACTATTGGATGATGGAAGGCAGGAAATTCAGGCTGTGTTCAGCCTGGAATACCAGGGCTCAGGAACTCCCGGCGATACACGCACTAGAACTGGATCCGCCCAAGAGTCGATTGATGCCGAACAGGGATTTAGAGTTACCAGCGTGCGCCTGGAAAAAGCTTGCACGCAGAGTCAAACCAAGGATGAACAGTCTGGCATTGGCTGCCGCATCCTGCCAGGCACGGGAACGACAGTCAAAAATAATGACGGCACAAAATATTATGTGACCTGGAAATTGGCTCGAACCAAGGATTTCAGCAACACCAAGGAAGATTTCTGGAATGAATTCAAAAATCGCCGCTTGAATTTTCCGCTAAAGATTGCGGTAAATTACCAGGAGCGGCAGGCCGACGGGACCTGGAGCGCTTCCAAGATCCAAAACATTTGTTATGATTTAAATTATCAGGTAGACATTCCAATTGACAGCAAAAAATTAATCCCGGATTTTTTGGCTAACGAAGGCGTTGATGCTTTAAACTTTACGATTAAACAGCTTCAAACGGTGCGGCCAATTGTTGAAAAAGTGTATGTGGTAACGGCCTTAGTTTCCATGGGCACCTTTGCCTTAAGAACCGTGGCGCGCTTATCCAGAATTATCACTTCCAAGGTGGAAGCTTACTTTAGTTTCACCAAGGGTTTAGCGGCGGCTGTTGACAAAGATAAGTTCAAGAATGAATTTGCCGGCTGCCCCCTGGACCAAAGCGGCTTATATCTGAAAGAAACCATTGAGAACTGGTGCGAATTAGTTACAGCTGAGCCCAGTTATGGTGGTGATACTCCTGATATCCCGAAGATAGTTCAGAATAATTGTGGTAATCTTGATTCTGAAGAAGCCAAGAAAATAATTTTGGAAGAGCGCTGCCCCAATACCGCTTCGGCCTGGAAATTGGAAAGCGGGCTAGACACGGCTTACCACTGGGCTTGGGACCGATCGTTCTGCCGCGCGGTTCCTGCGGCCTGGACCGCTAAAGAGCGGTTGGATGAAATTGGCACAGTTATCTTGGAGCAGCAGCAGTGCGCGGTTACCGGAAGAGGTGTACCTTTATTGCAGCGGGAAAATTGCCAGAACTTGGTGCAGACGCATATCATTAACCAAATTGGTATAGTTCCAGGCACTGCTACTCCCCTAGCAACATCAAATAAAGAAACCCTTACTGCAGCGGCTACGCAGATCGGCGAAACCGGCGGAATCTGCTGGCAGACTACCGATGGAACGTTGTATTACAATAAGCAGGGGACGCAAAAAAAAGAGGATACTAGCAATGGAATTTACCGCCTGACTCCAGTGGGAACGATCTTTGGTGGATTGAGGGCAGAAAAAGATACCTTGCTGGCTTACAAGCCGGAAGGCGCGCAATCGATGATCGTAGGTAGGGATGCTACCTGCGCGCAAATTTGCCGCGGGGCTAAACGAACGGATTTATTTGTTGCTGATCAACTAGCAACACCACCAGCAACACCACCAGCAACACCACCAGCAACACCACCAGCATCAGCAGCACCAGCAGACAGTGGTAGTGGTTACGATAAAGGCTGCTGGGATGAAAAATTAGATCCTAGCGGAAAAATTACTTTGGAAAGGAATGGCAAAAAACTAGGAGATGCTAACAGCAACTCTGCTACCAGCAAAGAACAGCCATTAATTCATAACAAGTATTCTGCCGGCTATACCAGCGATTGTTTCATTAAAGGCTATGATCAAAGAAATCCTGGAGCTTACGACATAAAAACACCGGTATTTCAGCAATGCGTCTGCGCTGGCCAGGAAGATGATCAAAAAGCGCACGACAGCACAGACAAAACTCTGCGCACGGCAGTCAAGGCTACTGAGAAGGCTAAAGAGATTTATTCATACCGGGAAGAGCGCAAATTTATTGAATCCAAGGGAGCAGTGGGAACATATTATCCGGAAATAAGGTATTATACCGGCCGGGATGTTTCTGGCGCTTTTGGCGCCAATTATTTGCTCAATCCCGGCGGTGGTGAAGTTCATGAGATTAATCCTCACACTCAGCTGATTGGCACTTTCCAGAGTGTCTGCTTGTCTGGCATTTTGAAAAACATCAAGATTTTAGAAAGCATCTTAGTGGGCATGCGCAACTGTTTAGTGTCCGCTAAATATACCGGATTGCAGGATGCCGGCGCCTGCAAAACGCTGTTTACCCAGCACGTCTGCGGTTTGCTGTATAAAGGAATTGCTTACTTAAGCAACCAATGCAGCCCTATTAATTTTGAAGATAAAGAGAAGGAAGGCAACATTTTTGGTGATGCCGGTGAGGTGATTAAGCAAGGGTTTAAAGCTATTCCTGAAGCGCTGCAATTGTCAATTGATGATGTGCTGCGCGATTATGGCAATGCTAAATTAAACGAATATTTCCAGGAAGGAGCGCAGGGCTTCGCCCAGTCCATGTGCCTGGCGGCTTTCGGCGTGGAATTCCCGCTGTTCAGCACCGACTTTTTGCTGGATGCGGCTTACGCCTTCCCCACCAAATCTACAGTAACGCTGGTGCCCCGCGAGCGGGAATTAAGCACCTTTAATCCAGCCAAGCAAACGGCTGTCTTTAATTATAACATTGGCGGAATTATCTTGCCGGGCTGTAATATCAGGAACTGGAAAATTTCCTTGAAATGCATCGGCCCAGAGGATTTAGGTAAGCGGGGTGTCGATACCAGTTGTGGCGGGCGAGGCTGCGACTGCTTGAATGCCCAGGGCCAGCCGGCTGGAATCGGCCAGAAGGAGCATTTGCTGATGAGCAATTTTAACCTGAAATCGGGAGACTTGTTCAGCATCCCGCTGGAATCTCCGATCCGCGTTGATGCCCCTTACCGCTATGACCACGTTAAAGTGGAATTATACCTGGATTCGCTGGAGAAAAAGAATGCCCAGAACTGTTTCGAGGAAGGATATTATGATGGCGCCAAAGGCGTATTTTATGAGCCGTTGGTTGACACTTCTCCACCCGATGAATTTAATTGCCAGGCTAACTTGATTACTGGCGAATACCGTTGTTCAGCATTAAGCAATTTGCTGGGATTTGGCGGCGTATATTTTGAAGAGCCCTTGCTCAGCTGCTGGAATAAAAATACCAACAGCTGGACCAGCTGCGACAGCCCCAACTTGTTTATCGGAGCTACCCTGGATCCAATTAAATTGGGAGTTCATGTAAATTTAGACAGCAACGCTAAATGCTTAAAGAGAACGATCAGCCCGCTATTGCCTGGTGTGCTGAGTGATCCTCCATTTATCAAATCGTTGCCTGCCAATACCCCCGGCCAGATAATTGTAACGGATGTATTGACTAATGTTGATCCATCCCACTTTACGGGATCAGCAAGCAGCCTGATTAAATCTGAGACGAGCAATCGCGGCTGCGGCAGCGGGTTGCGTGTTCCCGGATCAACACCTAATACTCCGGGTGGAAGTTATAGGATTAATTTAATTTCTCAGAATGATGGGAAATATCAAGTCAAGATGGATAATAGAGTGTATCCGGCGGAAACAGAATATAGCTCAAATCAGAATCTTTTCTTAGTGCGTGGTTCTGATACAACTACAACTGCTGGCAGCTTTACGATTGTGGAAATTAACGCCATTAAATTTAATATTGGCGGGGAAATAGTTTCCAATATTATCAGCAATGCTGGTGATTTTAGTGCCGATCAAAATAAAAATTTCTGCGAATACCGAGTGGCATCTTCCGCTTCCAGCCAGGCTAACACCCGGCAATTTACTGTGCAGTACCAATTATTGGAAGCTGATGAAGCCGGCGGCTGCACTTACGCTCGTGAGCCGGTGAAAACCACTCAAGGAAGGACTTATTTCTCCCTGCAGGTTACGATTCAGAAGGAAGAGCAGGCGTTCCTGCAGGGAGCAGGCCTCGCTGAACAGTTTAACCGGCAGAATTATGACCAGGTCTTTATTTTGGCGGGCAGCGTGATTCAGCAGCGGCGCGGCGATTTACCTAACGCTATCGCTTTATTTTACAGTGCCGCGGCGGCCATTAAGAAAGGTGATAAGGAAAAAGATCCAAAAAGGTATGTTCGGGAAGTTAACACTTTCCTGGAGCTGTTCTTTAACCGTCCGGGCCCAGGAGTGCAGGAGCAGTATGATGTTGCTACTAAAGACAAACCTGAGTTCCAAAAAATTGAAGCTTATATGTGCCAAATTGATAAGGAATTTGGCAGCCTGTATCAAAATAGGTGTACTAGTTATAACTCAAATTAAATAACAATTTGATTAATAATGGTAGTTAAAATGAGCAGTAGGCGAAATGAAAGCAGCATCAATCCACGAGTGATAAGATCTAGCGCCAGAAGTGCTGAGCGAGTCGAGGCTGCTTTTCTTAAATTAAATACCGACGGTAATGTTGCCCTAAAAATCCTTTCCATCCTAGTCATTGCAGTCATCACCAGCATTCTAGTGTTAATTTCCGTCAGAACCGGAATTATCTCCGTTAAGGCTGAGCATGAGCCGGTGGACGTGCTGAATGTAAGATTTCTGCCGCTGCAAAATTCCGGGAATATTGGCATCAAAGAATTTTCATTCTGCGCTTCCGTGGATGAGCAGTTTAATTGCCTTCCTAAAAACCAGTTTAATTTTGGAGAGGAAGTCCATTTCAGGTATGTCGTGGAAAGCACGGTTTTTGACGGGCAGGTAATGATCGTTAAAAATTACCGGGTAAGAAGCCCTTCCGGGCAGCTGCTGTTGGATGCCGAATCTAAAGACAACTTTTATGTTGATGTTCGGAGTGAGAAAAGAACGGAAACGGTAACGTTTAAGGATTATTTCACGATACTTGGTGTCGGAGAAAGCGGTGATTATGCTTTGGAGTTGATCATTGAAAACCCGCTGCTGGATAAAAAAACCACGTTAACTGAGAAGTTTGAGGTGGAAGGATGAAGACTCCAAAAAAAGAGAAAGAATTAAAATTTTTGTTGGAGCAAGGCGAGGGCTACAATCTGGAATTCAAGGAAAGCGATAAGGACTTGTCCAGAGAAATCTGTGCGTTGGCCAATGCTAATGGCGGCAAGATTTTACTGGGCGTTTCTGATCAGGGCCAGATTAAGGGCATAAATATTACTAATAGGTTAAAATCGCAAATTATTGATTTAGCCAGAAATTTTGACCCCAGATTTAAGGTAGAACTGGAAACAATTAAGAATGTTTTGATAATTAATATTTCTGAAGGGACTAAAAAGCCTTATTCTGTAAATGGAAAATTCTATCTTCGCTATGGGCCAAACTCGCAGCAATTGGGACGGGAAGAAATCAGGGAATTTTTTTATAAAGAAGGGCTGGTGTTGTGGGATGAGATAGCTAATCGCGAGTTTAATCTTAAAACCGATCTTAGCGCTGAAGCTTTTGATATTTTTATGAAGTTAGCTCACATCAGCCCAGTTTTGCCGCGAAAAGAAATCCTGCACAATTTATCACTGCTAAAAGAACGCAGGCTTAAAAATGCCGGTGTTCTAATGTTTGCCAAGGATATTGCCCGATTTTTTGTTAAGGCAATAGTAACCTGCGTTCTTTATGAAGGAACGGATAAAGTTAATATTATTGATAAAAAAGATTTCACTGGCGATCTATACTCCAATTATCGGGAAGCGCTGAATTATTTAAAAGCTAAATTAAACACGAGAATAATAATTACTGCCGGCCCTCATGAGAAAAAGTTAGAATTGCCGGAAGATGCCTTAAGGGAAGCTTTGGTTAATGCTCTCGGCCATCGTGATTATAATGTTCGCGGCGCTAAAATCCTGGTAGAGGTTTTTTTTGACCGGGTGGAAATTACTAATCCCGGCGGCTTAACTAAAGGGTTAAGGAGGAGAGATTTCGGCAAAAAGAGCTTATCCAGAAACCCCCTGGTGTTTGGCCTGCTGCAGCGGATTGGCTTAGTTGAGAATGTTGGCTCGGGAATTAAGCGAATGCGGGATTTAATGCTGGCAGAAAAATTGGAAGAGCCGGCATTTGAGATTTCCGGGGATTGGTTTACTGTTATTTTTAAGCGGCCGCAGTTGCTGCAAACAGATCGGGTGGTAACTGGCGGAGTAACTGGCG
>Ga0209541_10017501_pt1 | contig 10474 bp, 8 predicted proteins | sample RifCSPlowO2_01_FD_184027 | JGI IMG/M metagenome (GOLD analysis project Ga0209541, IMG submission 184027) | Groundwater microbial communities from Rifle, Colorado - Rifle CSP2_plank lowO2_0.1 (SPAdes) (version 2) | ecosystem: Environmental > Aquatic > Deep subsurface > Groundwater | place: Rifle... | reverse complement strand
AAACTGGAGTTCAAAATTAATTGATATGCCGTGCCTTCTCAACACATCAATTTTCGGTCAGATAGGCTCTGGCGGAACTCTTGATTACATTCTGCTTGCGCTGGTTTCCCTCTTGCTCGCGGGCTCTGCTTTTATTGTTTATCTCTACAAAAAAGACCCGGAAACTTTCAGGGAAATGGTTAAAGGCTTGAAGGAAAAGATAAATAATTTTGTCCAAAAGATAAAGGAAAAGTTTTTCTGGCAAAAGCCGGAGGAGCAGAAGGAAAAAGTTTCCGAATCAAAGCCGCCCGCGCAAGAAAAGCCGCAGCCGAAAATTTTTGTGAAGAGCCTGAAAGTTCCCAAGAAAGAAAAGAAGCCGCCAGTCTAAAAAATAATTTCTAATTAAAACTTTTTCTTCTCCTTGAGCGCAGTTGGCGAGCCGCCAGCGTGCCAGCTCTGCCTTGGCCTGACTTGCAAATTAAAAAGCCTTTCTGAATTATCATCCAAAATAACTGCCGCGCCTTTTGTTTTAGGCATATCTGAAATGCTTTTCTTTATGTCTTCAAGCAAATAAGTTTGCATCACTGCGCCGAGCGCGTCCAAGTCTGGCCTTGATGTAAGCCTATGGGAAATTATCAAATCTGCCTGAGCAATAGCATCTTCATGCAGTTTGTTCGGCCGCTGAGTTATCAAAACAAGAGAAATTCCCGGCTGCCGGCCCTGCCTCACAAGAGTTAGCATTGGCTCAGTAGCAGAAGTTTTTCCTTCTGACGGCAAAAAATTATGTGCCTCATCAATTATTATCCAAGTCATTGGAACTTTTTTCAATTCCTGCCCGCCGATGAGCGCAGTCTCTTCCTCGCGGCGCGCAGCAGTCCGCGCTTCGTAAATTTTTCGCGAGAAAATTCCCAGCATAAGATTTCTTACAGAGGATTCCATTAAGCTCACATCAATCACGCTTGCAGTCCCAGGAAAAAGAAAATCTTCAGCTTTTGTTGATGTTTCAGAAAAAATTCCCCACTCGGCTGCGGCAAGGAACTTATTTTCCAGCGCAAGCTTTTCCTTTTCTTCCGCGCGCTTGTCAGATTCAATTGCAGAAATTATTTTATCAATAGAATAATTTCCAGAGAGTTTTTTCAGCGCGCGCTCAAGCAAAATTCCCAAAGGCTCCAAAAGATTTATTCCAAATGTAATCGCCCAGTCTCCGACAGAAAGCTCACTCGGCAAAATGGAAAAAGTTTTGTCGTAGGAAATTCCAGCGCGCTTATAGAATTCTTCAAGCCCGGCCGGAATAATATTTTTTATTGAAAATCCGCTCGGCTGTATATTCCATTCGCGCAAAAGCAGAAGGTCCGGGTCATTCGGATTTTTCATGCTCCAGAAAATTCCCATCGTGTCTATCATTAGCACAGAAAGATTTTGCCGCACTTCCTCTGGCAGATTCATAATTTCTTCCGCAATAACAGCTCCGCTGTAGGATTTTCCGCTCCCTCTTTTTCCAACAATCAAAACCAAGTGCGGCCTGCCGACATCCATGCGCACAGGATTTGTCAGATTCACATCAAAGCCTGTTCCTACAACATGCTTGCCAAGAAAAATTGTTCCGGCCTTTCCGAATTTTTTCAAGTCCTCTGGCTCGCGGCCAACAACAATATCCTCGAGTGGCATAGAAAGGTTTGCGCCAGCCTGTTTAAATTTGTTGGAAACTTTGCCTGATTTATAAATATGCAATCGCCTATCAAAACTATGAAGCGCGCTCTCGCCTTAATTCAGCTCCTGCGGCCGCAGCAATGGTATAAGAACATGGTTGTTTTTATTGGAATAATTTTTTCAGCAAACCTCTTCAATGCAGCCATGCTGTGGAAAGTTGTTGCGGCATTTTTTCTTATCTCTCTGGTTTCCGGAGTGAACTACATAATTAATGACATAAAAGACATGGAAAAGGACCGCCTCCACCCAACAAAAAAATCCCGCCCGCTGCCATCAGGAAAAGTCTCAAAATTCGCCGCAGCAATTTTTGCCGCAGGCATGCTTCTGGCAGCTTCATATTTTTCTTTTATTGTTTCACAGCAATTTTTCTACTTCATTGTTTTCTTTTTCATTTTCGGTCTGGCATACACATTTTTCCTGAAAAATATTTTTCTCGCTGACATAATTGCGATATCTGTAAACTTCGTTTTTCGCGCAATAATGGGTGCTGTTGTCATAGATGTTTCCAGCTCCACATGGCTGATAGCTATGGCTTTCCTTTTCGCGCTTGTGCTTGCGGCAACAAAAAGAAAAGGCGAGCTGTTCCTTTTGGGAAAAGGGGCAGCGAGCCACCGGGAAAATCTTGAAAAATATGATCCGCAAATTTTAGATTATATTTCTATTTTTTCCTTAACAAGCCTTTTCATGTCGTATTTAGTTTACGCAATAATTGTCCGCGCAGGCACATATTTCACGGCAACCCTGCCGTTTGTTGTTTACATAATTTTCCGCTACCTGCTTTTTATTGTCAAGCGGCCGCAAGAGCTCGCAAGCCCGGAAAAATTTTTGTTTGACCGCTCTGTTATTATTTCTGCAATTTTTATTGCAGCGATAATTTTCTTGACATTTTACATTCCGCTCCCTCAGATAATAAAAACTTAGTGATGAGATGAGAATTCTGATAGTCTGCCCATATTATTTTCCCTATACAAGCGGCATGACTGTTTACGCGCAGAGGCTCGCTGAAGGCTTGGCAAAGCGTGGCCACCAATTAAAAATTTTGACGCACAATCATAACCATCTGCCAGAGCATGAAAAAATAAATGGTGTGGAAATTTTCCGCGTCCCTGCTATGATAAAATTCGGCCGCGGGATTTTCAGCCCATGGATGGCAGAAAAATTTCTCAAGCTTATGGATTGGGCAGAGGTTGTAAATATTCACGCGCCATTTTTTGAGTGCGGGCTTTTGGCAAGGCTTGCAAAAAAGCGGGGGAAAAAAGTTTTTTTCACATATCACTGCGATATGATTTTAACCGGGGTTTTGTCCCCTCTGCTTGTAGACAAACTGCATAAAATATCTATAAATAATGCCGCGAAATATTCTGATGCTATTATAATGAATTCGCTTGAGTATGCAAAAGGCTCTTACGTAAAAAACTTTCTTCATAAGGTCATGAGTATAACACCTCCCTTGGATGATAAGAAATTTAAGAGGATTAAATCAAACAGGTTTCGAAGAAAATATTCCATAGGGAAAAAGGATTTTATTGTCGGTTTTTTAGGACGGCTCACATCGGAGAAGGGGCTGAAAACATTAATATATGCAGCGAAATTTTTGGAAGGGAAAATAGAGAGATTAAAAATTATTATAGTCGGAGAAGGCGTCCTTGTAGCAGGCGGCCGTTCAGAATCAGAAATGCCCAAATTAAAAAATTTAGCAGAGACGCTTGGCATGCAAAATATAATTTTCCCTGGGAAAATTCCGGATAAAGAACTTAATGATTTTTTCTCATCTATAGATGTATTTGTCCTGCCGAGTGTAAACAGGCTTGAAAGTTTTGGAATGGTGCAGGTAGAGGCCATGCTCTGCGGGACGCCGGCAGTAGTGAGCGATATCCCGGGCGTTTCTAAAGCTATAAAAAAAACAGGCTTCGGCCTATTATTTGAACCAAACAATCCAAATGCTCTGGCGGATAAAATTTTTGAAATATTCAAAAACAAGAAAAAATACATTCCTGTCAGGAAAAAAATCATAAAAAATTTTGGAATTAAAAACACTCTAGATACATATGAAAAACTTTTTATGAAGGGTACAACCCATAAATAAACTTTTCTACAGATTTCCTTTTCATCCAAACAGAAATTGTTGCCAGAACGCCGACCAATGTCATGCCGAAGCCGGCATAGTTCACTGACATAGGATAAAACCTTATTTTTACATTTTCTGTTTTCGGAAATATCAGCATAAAAGACGGGCTCACATAATAAATTTTCTCTCCGCCCGCAGACTGCCAGTTTGGAAAATATGAAACAGCAATTATGTGGGGCTTGCCCGCACAGTTTGTTGTGAAGGAAATTTCTTCGTTCAGAATCTTTTCGTCTGAAATAGCACAGGTGCTTTCAATAGGAATTTTTTTAATCTCGCTCAAATCAGAAATTTCCGCCACGAATTTTTCCTTATCATAAGCAGAAATTTCTTTGTCCATAACAACCGGAAATTCCAGCATGGAAGTATTCATCCACCACTCAAGCGACCGGACTTTTCGATCTTCTTTTTTTGAAAACATAAAGTTCGGTTCAAAAGCAGGCACAGAAACATAGCTGCCAGAAATAGAATTTAATTTGAAAACTTTCCATTCATTGAAATCTCCGATATTTTCCCATTCGCTGCTGTTGCCCAAGTCAGATTGCAGCTGATTATAAGTAGCTACCAAATATTTTACATTAAGCATTTTCAGATGCATGAGCCCGGCAGTGAAATTATACGCTGTCGTGTGCTCTTTCCCTCCGATAGTTGGGATGCCAGCGCAATGATGGGAAATCTCGCATTGGGTGTAAGAGATAAAAGGCGAAGTTATAGTTGCCTGCGCGTAAACTCCCTCCAAAGTGTTTCTGCCAGTCCAATATGGCATTGACTCAAATGCGCGCGGCGTCCCGAGGCGGTTGTTGATGTCTGCCAAATCAACATAGCCCCGCCCGTCTGTTCCTTTCAAAAGATTATTTATTTTTTGGAAAGTCGGCCAGTCTGCTTTGTTTTCCGAGCCCTCATAGTTCCATTTTATCCAGCCGGGAATGTAGCCAATCTCTTTGTAAGCTCCATAAAAAATTATTGCTGAAATCAAAATTGCAGACAATGCAAGAGCCGGAAATGTTTTTATGAGCCGCGGCATAATGTCAGCGAGTGCAGCCGCCGACAGCATGAGAATAAAGAAATAAGTCAGTGGAATGAAGCGCACATTAACATTGAACAAAAGCTCTCCATTGAAAAAAGCAAAAATCGTTGTAAGAAGACAGAACCCAAGAAAAACGATTTTTCTATCCCTGTTCACAACCCCGCGTGCCAATGCGTATATAGAAAGCAAAACAAAAATAACCGCCTCCTTTGGATACCACGCGTCAAGATTTATGCCCCAATCCCTTCCGTATTTTGTTGTATACTCTAAGTTAGACAATAGAGGCAAAAGCCAGAATGCCAGCAAAGCGAAAGCGATTCCGAAAATCAATAGCAAAAATTTAAAGTTTCCAAAAATTTCTTTTCTATTTTTATGCAGCAGAAAGAAAATTGATGAAAGGCCGCCAATTATAGCAGTCACGAGGTGAGAGAAAAAAGTGAGAAAATAAAACACCGGCAGCCACAGCGAAAATTTTTTCTCCTCGGTTTTTTTGAAAAGAAATCCAAGAAACAAAATCATGAACCCCATGCTAAGGGCATATGAAAATTCCCCCGCAAGATTGCTTGGAATGTTCCCTCCGAAAACATTATTCTTTTCCTGAAATAGAAAAATCAAAGAAAGCGCCGCGGAAAAAATCGGCGCAGGGAATTTGAAGCCAAACCAGCGCATAGCCATGTAAGCTGAAACAGGTATCAGAAAATTTGGCATGGCTGTTATGAGTTTGAACGCAATTACAATCGGTATTCCTATATAGCTTAGCAACGCCATGAAAATATATGGCAACGGAAATTGGAATTGAAAAATTGGAAACCCCGCCCATCTTCCTGGGGACCAGCCAAAAATCTTTCCATGCGGCAAAAGCTCTTCTGCCATAAATTTTGCAAGATAATTGTCAGACGCCGTGTCCCCGCCTGTCGTTGTAGTGTTGCTCAAAAGAAGCTCGGGCTTGTAGTAGTAGAGAAGGAAAACAAAGATTGCTATCAGTATCAAAATATCAATATGAAACTCTTTTATCTCGAATGGATTTCTTTTTTTGCTAACCATAAGACCTAATTCAGAAGTGCATTTAAAAAGTTTTTACTCGTAATCCTTATGCAGCACATCCCGGATTTTCTGCGCGATTTTTTCTCCAACGCCGTCAACTTCTTTCAGCTCTTCGCGCGAAGCCATGAAAATTCTTTCCGGGGTTGAAAATTTTTTCAGCAGCGCGCGGGCGCGCGTATTGGAAATTTCCGGCAGTCCCGCAACTAAAAATTCCTGCATTTGCTTTAGCCCGCGCTCTTTTTTTTCTCCACGAATCGCAAGCTCGCGCCCGCTGTCAAACTGCTCGCGCCGCGCAAGCCAAAAAATCATTCCTGCGGTTTCCTTCTCATCGCGCGTCCACAAAATCGGAATGGAAAAATCCAGAGCAACAGACGCGAGCGCGCCCCTCAGCGCGTTCGGAGTTATGCGCTCGTAAAAATTATTTCCTTCAATCAGCAGCACAGGTTTTTCAAAATTCTGTTTCAGTTCAGAGAGCTGCTTGAAAAGCCTCTGGTCCATTATGCTTGAAACCAAATCAGGCGAAGTTTTTCTTTCAATCGCAACGCGGTCCGAGCAAAGATAGTCAGCAACATTCAGCATTTTTTCTTTAACAACACAGTCAAACTCCGCGAGCGCCTGAACAACTCCGGAGTTCTGCTCGCGCGTGTCGGCAAAAATCAGCGGCTTCGCCTTCTCCGGTTTTTTCTTCATGCTCTCGCGCAGAAAATCAAAATAATCTATTTTTTCTTTTTCAGGCATGGATAAAAATATACTGACGAGTTTATATCTCTTTAAAATTTCCAAATGTTTTTTGCGCCTGCATGCCTCTCAGAATTTCTTTCATCTTGCTTTCCTTCCTTTTTGCAGTGTAAAAATTCGCCTCATCGCGCGTGTCTTTTGTAATCAGGAAAATTATTTTTCCCAATTTTGTTCTTCCAACGCGGCCGCGCCTTTGTATTGTCCTAATCTCGCTCGCGACAGGTTCGTAGAAAATCGCTGTGTCTGCTGAAGCAATATGCAAGCCCTCCTCGCCGATAGGGCTTGTAATCAGGCAATTGTAAACTCCTGCCTCATAATCTTTCAGAACATCAATCTGCTCTTTTTGCGAAAGGCCTTTTTCTCCAGACTGCCCAATCAAAGAAATCGGCGCGCAAACATTTTTCAGAACTTCAAGCAGGCGCGAAATATTTTCGCGGTAGTGCGAGAATACGATCAGTTTTGTGTTTTTATTTTCCGTTAATTCCTTTGAAACAATTTCTTTCAGTGCGGCAATTTTCGGGTGCTCTTCTCCCGCAAGCGCAAGCTCTTCAATATTTCTAGCAGCATTCTGAAAAGGCGCAGACTGTGAAAGCCTAATGCTCGCCTTGTCGGATTTTTTTCTCATCTCGTCAAAATACTTTTTCGCTGCTCCCACGCTTTGGGTTTCTATAAGCTCAAGCGCGTGCCAGACTTTAAGCGCTTCAGCAACTAAAGAAATTATTTGAAAATTCATCGGGTTTCTTTGTAAATTCTTTTGCGCCCTAATTTGCGCAAACAGCAAATCCTTTTTGCTGAAAGCAAAAACTTTGTATTTTTTCAGCTTTTCCAAAAGCTCCCGCAGGCACAGCTTGAGCGAGCTTTGGGCATATTTCATTTTCTGCGGCAGCTCAACGCGCACTTGCAAGAAATTTTTCAGCTCAACATACGGCGCAACATCTGCGTCTTCCTCACTTCTTATTTCAACAGCAGTTGCAAAAAGGTTTTCACAGATTTCTTTTATCCGTTCCTCATCCGCGCCTGGGCTTGCCGTGAGCCCAAGAATTCTTTGGTTTGAAGCCTGCTCTTTGTAAATTTTGCAGACAAATGGGTAGGCATATCCTTTCACAGCTTTGTGGACTTCATCAACAACCAGCAAGGAGAAATTTTTCAGATTTAATTTTCCGGTTTTCAAATCATTCTGTATTGTTTGCGGCGTTGCGGAGATAATTTTCGCTTTCTGATAAATTTCCCGGCGCGCTTCCGGGGAAATTTTTCCAGTAAGCAAAATAATTTCCTTTTCAGGAATTTCCATGCTTTCAGAAAAACTTTTCCTGTGCTGCTCGCACAGCGGCCGCGTGGGCGCAACAATCAGAATTTTTGAGTCAGGAAAATTTTCCAAGCGCTGCGCAGCGAGCATAATTGCAATCGCGGTTTTTCCCAAGCCTGTCGGCAGAACAACAAGAGTGTTATTCACCAAAGCAGTTTTCAAAATATTTATCTGATATTCGCGCGCCTCTATTGCTTGCGGCTTTGCTAAAGGCGATTCAAAGAATGTCATTAAAATCTTACGCTTCTTTGGTTTTAATCTTTTCTAATCGGCTTCCCGCGGCCATAGTATTTTTTCCACCACTCGGGGTTTATGAAAAGCAGAGAGCCTGAAATAAATATAAAAAATATGGCGAGCCATATTGGCATAAAGTCTGCAATATCCGCTTTAAGAAAAACTTTTAGAAAAATTGGCGCAATTACAATTCCAGCAAAAACTCCCTCTTCTTTTTCTGACCAGAAATATTTTTCCTTCCCGGATTTTAGCGAAAGCATTTTTCTTGCGCGCTCGCCCAAGTCAAAAATTCTTATGCCAAAAATTTCAGCAAGAATTGTGAATGATTTGAAAAGAAAATAAAATCCGATCCAGAAAGCTATCGGAGAAAGCGTGCCGGCGCTGTAAAAAGTTATTGGAACAGCAAAGTAAAGTGAAAGCAAAAGCCAGTCATAAGGCTCTGCGGTTTTCCTGATTGAATTGAATCCATATTGCACAAGGAAGAGAAGCATGATTGCCGCCGAGCCCGTATAGCCAAAAACAGCTGCTGCAAAAAGGAAAACAATGATAATGAAATTACCTTTGTAGTAAAACTCTTCCGCCTCAACTGCAAATAAATCCACTATAATGAAAATCAGCGCAAGTATGAAAAAAACAAAAACCTTGTCTATCATGCCAAAAAGAAGCACAGTAGACAAAAGCGCAACAAATATGGTTTTTATCGAAAAGGAATTCAAAAGCCTGTAAAGAAATTTCCCGGTTATTCTCATTTTTATTGCCAAAACAAAAAGCGACATGAGCTCCGTCAGCAAAATAATTTCTATCGCATGCGGCCCGAAAACCGGCATTAGAAAATTTCTTGTTTCTTTCGAAAGAAAAATTATCGCAAGCAAAACATTGAAAATCAAGGCAATAACAGGGTTTGTAAAAATTCTGTAGGCCCTGCTCTCCGCAGATTTTTTCATTTTAATCCTTCCCGAATAAAATCCTGAAAAATTCTTTTATCGCAAGCGAGAGCTTTTCGAAAAATCCTTTCTTTTCTATTTTTTCCTTAACATCCTTTTCCAGAGCGCACAGCACAGCATCCCTGCTCGTATCCGCTTTCAACTCGTTTGCTGTTCCGGTGCTTACAGTCAAGTAAGTTTTATAATCTTTGTATCCAGAAGCCCTGCAAACAATTTCATGTGTTCCATATTTCAAATTCTCGAGCTTGAGCGGGGCAACGCCTTTCAGCGTTTCATTCACATAAACTTCAGACGGCATTTGAGAATTAACTTGCAAATCCGCGCCCGCCTCTACAAAAATTACTGCGCTCGCATAAACCTGCGGCGATAGCGGGCTGTACATTTCAATGACATAGCGGCCGACTGAACTGAATGTTGCTGAATTTATGAAATTCCCGTTTGCGTCAGAAGTAATATTTTTCTTCCCAAAAGAAACTTGGCTTTTATTATAGAACTCAATGAAATTCAGCTTTGTGTTCGGATCGGTCTTTCCGGAAAGCATAACAATATCTCCAGCCATAATCCTGCGCGAAGAAATGTTCAAATCAACGCCAAAAGAGCTTGTCTCAAAGCCTATCGGATAAATGCTTATGCTCTGCTTGGGAGCCATTATATCATTCTTGTCATCTGTATGATCCAGTCCAAGCGCGTGCCCAAGTTCGTGCATTGCAGTAGTCTGCATTTCCCTGTGAGAAAAATCTTTCTCTACACCGCCATCCTTTGTTTCAAACTCTCCAACGCACGCAAGCTGTATTGTTGCATTAACAAATCTTTTGTTCGGCACAACAAGAAGGTAAGTTATTCCGCCGACTTCTTCGCTGACATTCTGTACGCTTTTTACCCAGCGCACCGGAATATCCGCCTTTTCATCAACTTCTTTGAATTTTGGTTGGTAAGAAAGCCTGCCATTCCCGCCGTTTTCCCAGTATTCAATTGATTTGTAAAAATCATCTATATAGCTCGGGTCGCACTCCGGAGGAAAATTTTTATCTACTGAAAATGTTATTGGACTGTGGTCCCATGGCAGCTCCATTTCTTTCGGGTATGTGTACGCAATAGCGGGCGCAGCCAGAATCAGAAAAATCGCCGCTAAAATTAATATCTTCATGTTGATTGTTCCCCTCTTCTATTTATAAATTGTTCAAGCAAAATCCAATTATGAAAATCACAAAGGCAAGCCTTGTTCTGATTTCAGGCTCCGGAAAAAATTATCTTGTGCATCCAGCAGGAAAATTTTCCTGCAAATTTGGAACAGCTGATTTATCCAAGATTGTTGGAAAAAATTTCGGCTCGAAAATAAAAATTGGCTCTGCGGATTTTTCCTGCCT
>Ga0209541_10017500_pt1 | contig 10474 bp, 16 predicted proteins | sample RifCSPlowO2_01_FD_184027 | JGI IMG/M metagenome (GOLD analysis project Ga0209541, IMG submission 184027) | Groundwater microbial communities from Rifle, Colorado - Rifle CSP2_plank lowO2_0.1 (SPAdes) (version 2) | ecosystem: Environmental > Aquatic > Deep subsurface > Groundwater | place... | reverse complement strand
TTCTGGACTCGTCCAAAGTCAGGCTTTCTCCTCCAGAGATGTTTATCAATGCTCCCGTCGCTTCAGAGATGTCCACGTCGATCAAGGGGTTATTAATCGCTTTCTCTACCGAGTCTTCAGCGCGGTTTTCAGCGTCCGACTCTCCCACGCCTATTAAAGCGACTCCTCCTTCGTTCATAATTGCCTTGACATCAGCAAAGTCCAGGTTTACCAGCCCAGCCCTGGTGACCAGTTCAGCAATACCTTTTACAGCGTTGGTTAAGATCTCATCGGCAACTTTAAATGCGGTCTGCAGGGGCAGGTGCGGGGCTAACTCCAGAAGTTTTTCGTTGGGAATGACTATTAAAGTGTTAATGGACTGCTCTAACCTTTCTAGGCCCATGATCGCATTCTCAAAACGATGAGACCCTTCCATCATGAACGGGATAGTAACAATGCCGACACTAAGGATGCCCAGCTTTTTAGCCAATTGGGCCACGAATGGCGCGCTTCCTGTTCCGGTTCCTCCTCCCAAGCCACAGGTGATGAAAACAATATCGGTTCCGTCCAGCATCTTCTTCAGTTCACTCTCGCTCTCTTTAGCCGCCGCTTCACCAATCTTAGGGTTAGATCCCGCTCCCAAACCGCCGGTAAGCTCTTTTCCAATGAGAATCTTCTTGTCGGCAGAAGTATATAACAAATCCTGGGCATCGGTATTGATGGCGACGGTTAAGATTCCTTTCACTCCCACTTCGGTAATCCGGTTGATAGTATTGTTCCCTCCTCCTCCACAGCCGACAACCTTAATCCTGGTCTTATGGGAAGCGATTAATTGTTTCAATTCTTCATCGATATCCAAATCCGCCTGCTTACGAGAAATCTCTTCAGCTTGGACCTGCTGGCGCGGCTGTTGATATCCAGAATTGGACTGATCATAATCCATTTTAATAACATCCTCCTCCTTTAATATAAAGCTTAGGAATTATCGGGTATATAAAGATTATTATGATAAAAACTGCTATTTCGATAAGTGTGTTTGGTTGTGGAAAAAGCAGGGCCAGAAATCGATCCGAGGCTAAGCTGAGCATGCATGAAATTTGAAAACTATAAAATTTCAGCACTGTGCCACTCGTGTGTTCATTGGTGATAGTCGGTTTTCTTTGACTTGATAAATAAACCATTTGACTAATATTTTTAATCAGCTAAAAGCTTAAATACCAGTGTAATTTTAGTATAACTATGATGATTGATGTTGGTGATGAGAAAAGGACTGAAAGTGAACACGTTGATTCTGTTTTGAGGATTCAATCTGAAGAATTAACTCGTGGTGAATTAGGAAATCTTTTAGACAAATTATTATATATTCGTTCTTTAGATAGAGGTGTTACAAATCACGCCGGAACTATTTTAGTTGAAGCTGCTAAGCAAGGCTCTTTAAGAATATTTTATGATCAATTAAATGACTTAGTAGCAGGATCAACACCTCATTATTCTGGTCTTGCTAGCGGTGAAGTCGTTGATGGTCCTGAGGCAGTAATCAATAGATTAAGAGTGATGTATACTGAATTAGGACTGCCAACAGAAAAAACAATAGTAGTTGATATTGTTGAATTGGAAGGGAGTAGACTTAAATATTAAGATGCTTAACATTTTTTATAGTTCTTTAAATTTTAAATAGGATTAATATTAATTCTTAAATCCAGCTATGAGAGCAGAGATCCTATTCTTTCTCTTTCCTACTGCTAAACTTGACTTCTTTCAGCTTGACCAGTTCCGCCAGCTTTTTGCCGATCATTTCGGTAAACTGCTCCGGCAGCTGAGCCGGGATGGTTACCGCAGCTTTTTCTTCAGAAATCTCTACCTGGATCTTATCGGCAGGAATCTTTAAAGTCGAATTTAAAAAAGCGGTCAATTGCTGGTTTTGTTCGGTAATCTTACGCAGAATATTGACATTATATATAACATCTTTTCCGGCCAAAGGATGATTAAAATTAACGATGATCCTTCCTCCAGAAACTCGGGTAATCAGTCCCATCTCGCCATCGACATCTATCTGCAGCCCTGGATAAGGCTTCATGTTATGCTCCTTAAACGCCGAAGCGGGCATGATCCGCATCCTTTTGATGTCGCGTTTGCCAAAAGCCTGCTCAGCATTTAGTTTAAATGTATATTCCTGGCCGATCTCTTTCCCTATCAGCTGCTGGTCTAAACCGGGAAGAAGCTGCTGTTCGCCGACGCAGATGATGGCCGGGCCAAACTTCATTTTCTGGTCATAAATCTTATTGTCTTTCGCTACTTTTTCATCCGTGGTATCGAAAATAGTTCCATCAGCTAATTTCCCGGTATAATTCAATTCAATGAAATCGTGATGATTAATTTTATCGGCCATCAGAAGTTAGTTATGACTTCCTTTTATAAATTTAATTATTTTTTCGGCGGCCTGCTCAGCCGTTATCTTGGTTGTGTCAATTACCAGATCATAGTTAGATTCATCTAGATATTCTACCCGATAATATTTTTTATAGCGCTCATTATCCTCTTGGAGGCGTTCCCGGATACGTTTCTTCATCTGGGCAAAAGAAAATATATTACCTTCATTCCGCTGTTCTCGCGTCTGCTGATTCTGCAGATCTTTCCAGATCCTTCTGGCCCCTTCTTCGGAATCAACTTTAATATATACTTTTATAGACTTGGGGAGAAAATGAAACTGGGTTCTGCCTTCCACGACCACAATTTTTCTTTTCTTATCCAATAATTGGGCTTGGGCCGCAACCTGTTGGTCTACATCCACATCGGTTTCCGGATGGGTCTGGGCATACTGATTAAGTTCTTCTAAAGTCATACTTTTTTTACGGGCTATCTCCCGGCGGATGCCGCCCACATAAATCCTTTTGGCAGAAAGTTTCTGCTGGAGAATCTTGGCTATGGTGCTTTTTCCGCTTCCCGGCGTGCCGGAGATGGTGATGATCATGCTTAGGTGATTTTTGAATGAACTTATATAATTTACCTTCAAAATCCACCTGCGCCTATAGTTCTGAGAATATGCTTGATTTCATCAATGGTTTGCTGCTGATGCTTTTTATCAGACATTCTTACAAAACGCATAAGAAGGTCAACCAGGCCTTCCTGGCTGATACATTTGAGCTTAAAACCATCCGTAATGAAGTAAAACCGGAAGTTTTCATACTTTAATTCTTTGATCACTATGCTGCCCACCGTCCCGAGAAATTTTCCATTTTTGGGAGAAGATTCCAGGGACTGCAAATGTTGAAGGACTTCAATGCTCTTTCCATTAAACTGTTTATTTATCTCTTCAAAAAGGGACTCAACTATCTCTACTTTTGCCATCTCTTTTTAGCCCGCTTGATAGCTTCGTCTATGGGAATGGTATCTTCAGAAGATAACAGGAACTCCCGCAGCTGCTCCTTCGCCGCTAACTCATACATCCTTTTGAGAATATCATCATAGGTATCTTCCTTCGTGCCAAAGGTGCTCAGTAACCTTTTTGTTTCGTGGCCGAGCTGAATGGTGGTTGTTCCTTCCATGTTATAGCTACTATAGTTCCTATAGTTTATAAATGTGTCGCTCTGATATGCTTTTGCCCGGCGTGCCGGAGATGGTGAGGATCCTGCTTCACAAGAGAAAAAAGAAAGAGAAAGAAAAATCCTGCAAGGGATACATGATGCCCAGCATGAACCTGTCTTCTATGAATTGGGATTTGGGCAGGAAAAATATGTGCTGGTGGGGCAAAGCCATTTTGGTCCTACGGTGCCACCGGGATTCATGCGCTTAGCAGTAGGGCGTTCTCCGGCAGGGCAGGTTATTGATTTTTTGAAAAAGGTTATGGTAGGATGAATAGAGTTGTCAGAAGAAAATACCTGGAGATTAAATCTTTATTTTTTTTCTTTATAGAAGAAGCAGTATGCTACCAGGATTGCTAGTGATAGTATTATGGAAGGGATAATAGTTATTTGGGCTATAGTGATTCGGTACAATGAAGTAGGCGGGGTTGCGATTGCACCACTCATAAAAAGATAAACAAAGTAGGGAATTTCAGCGATCATAATGATAATAACGCTTAAAATCCCGTTCTTAGCCCAGAATCCAATATTTTTTCTGAATTGATAATAAGTATGGACTATTGTTGCCCAGGCTCTTTTGTCTTCGAGTGCTATAACCGGCATCAGATGGAAAGAGTAACATAAACTGAGAAAAAATAAAACCATCAGAGCAAGAAGAAGCCCGAAGCCAATAAGCCCTAGGATAATTGATATGATTATTCCAGCAGCGGCATTGAGTTTAAACATTCCTATACTAATGCCTACGCCGATGAGAACGATAATGGTTACTGCGAGAAAGAAGAGAAGGGCAACCAGAGCCATCAATAATCCAATTTTGAAGACTTTCCAGGCCATGGAAAACGCATTTTTTAATGATGCTCCCGTCCCTATTTTTTTAGTTTTGAATATCTGCTTGAGGATGGAAAATTGCCAGCCATAGATTATGAAGCCGACGAAATTGATGACGAGTATGACCAGAACAAATTGAACCAATAGCTCTAGTTTGAAAGCAGACTCTCTGGTAAATTCAGCTAAAAAACGATTAGTGAATAGCGTGGACGCAAGCCCTGCTAGAAATCCAATAATGGCGGGGATGAATAGCTGCGGGAATTTCTTGAGGAGAAGGAAAGAATCTCCAAGAGTTTTGAAATACGATTGGGGTTTGGGCATGGAGATAATATTCTCTCAGTTTTTATAAACCTTCTGTCTTCTTAAAATGAAGAGGTTTATCTGATTTTCTCATATTCGCTCTTCTTCAAGTCGCCAGTATAATTCCTGGCCCATTGCCCCAGCCAGAACAAAGTAGCTTTAGCCAAGCCCCATTTCTGGAACCGTCTCATTGAAGTTGTCACCCGGGTATTGATGCAGGTAAAACCCTTCAGCTTTTTTAATTTGATGGCCAATTTCCGATGTTCTTTGACAATAATCTCAGGATCATAGCCATTGACAGCATTAAAATCCTCTTTCCGGCAGATCAATGTTCCAGCAGCGCCCTGATACAGTTTTGTCTGATGATAAAAATTCTTGAAGCCCATGGCCAGCTTATACTTTAATTTGTCTTCATCCGGCTGGACTAAAGTAGTGGCGACTGAATATTTTTCGGTAAATTGTTCATTAATCTTCTGCAGGGAATCCTGCTCCAAAGCAGTATCAGCATCCAGGAAAAATAAGATCTGGCCTTTGGCATTCAAGGCCCCGGCATTTCTGGCCACGGAAACATTAGCCCGGGGCAAAGAAAGTAGCCTTAACTTTTCATGGGCCCTTTTTTTGACCAGCTCTTCAGTCTGGTCAGTGCAGCCATTGGCTACCACAATAGTCTCGTAGTTCTGATAGGTCTGCTGCTTAAGGGAATGCAAAGTCTTTTTGATATAATTCTCTTCGTTATGTGCCGGAATGATTACAGAAATATGCGCATCCATCAAAAAGGAGATTTCAGGGCTGTTTTTAAATAATTGTTATAGTGGAATATGTGTATTGGAGAATTTACTTGGTATGTATTCTTATTACTCCAGAGAAGAAATTCTTTTAAAGGTAAAGTAATTTTTATTAAAAGTGAATAATAAACAATTACTGGAAGATCTTTTGCACTTTTATTATCACCGGCCTCCGAACGTTCCGGCGAGATCGGAAGATTCTTCCTCTCTTAAAGATTCTTCCTTTATTAAATTGTCCAAAAAAAGCTTATCCCAGCTTATAGACGGTTATATGACCACGCTGGGAGAGCCGGAACAAAAAATTCCTGAACGAAGAGGAGAGTATATTTATTTTGTGCAGAATCTTAATGCCATGGAGGCAAGTGCCGCTAAAACGTCTTTTGGCAGTGCTATTCTATGTGCAGTGGGGGGACTAGTAAGCGGCGGTGTCGGATTAATTTATGATTTTCCACTTGGCTTCTTATACGTCGGTACTCTAGGAGCCTTGTTCTTCGGAGTTGGCTCTTATGCTTTGTTTTATTCAGCAGTGGTAAAGCCCCAGCAACATCGATTAATAAAAGATTCAGCGAAGCGCTTGGATATTCTCGATAGTCATTATGCAGAACGCTTGCTGGCGGCTGAAGATGAGAGATTAGAGGGAAAATTTCACGGATTAGAAGTAGAATATAAGACAGAAGGATCTGGTGAATAATTATTAAATGACCGGACACGACAGGGCATAAACCCACCGGAAACAAATTAAAACAAGAAAATTAATTTTTCACAGCGTCAGATAATTAGCTGCCCAGAGCATGCCGGAATCACGGTAATAGAAAGCAGTCTGGTAGGGCTGGCCATCGGCAGTAAGGACTTCTAGAAAATTTTTATGCTTCTCAATGAGCTTTCTGTATCCATCCTTCATCTCTGCTGCTCTGCTCTTATCTAAGCACTCGACAAATTTGATATACAACGGGCCCATGTGCATCCAGATGGAATTGCTTTCATAGTCTTTCAGCAATAATTCTCTCCAGATAAAGTTGATTTTTGCTCTCGATTGGGTATATTTTAAAGGCAAGGGCTGGTCCAGCTTAGCTTCAGCGATGGCTTTAGCAGCGCTTCTCATCATCTCCTGGTCAGTAATGATGCCTAAAATGAAAGGAAATAAATTTGCGTCTCCGGCAACGTAATTCTCTTTACTCATATCGTCAAAAAAATATCTGCCGTTCCAGAAATGTTCCTTGATCAGCTTGGGATAGTCATGCTTCTGGAAAGGATTTTCTAATTTCATCCCGGGCAGGTCTTTAGCCAGCAAGGCTACCATACAATTGTCATAACAGGAACTGTTTCTAACTGCGAAATCTTTAAGGGAGGAGAAGTGTTCTTTTGGCTTTACCAGCCCGGTTTTGGGGTCAATCACTTTCTCAACAAACTTTCTGATCTCTTTATTTAAAAATTCATGATAATCATAATAATTAAATTTAGCCAGTTTCAGGCTATGGATCAGGCAGGGCAAAGAGTCAACGGCATAAGTAGGGAAGTCGTAAGCTTTTCCACGGGGAGTTAAAGTCGTAGTGATCTTATTGGCCGTTCTAAACCGGTTCATGGCATAACGCAAGGTTTTCTGCACTTCTTCTTTGTATCCTAATTGCAGCAATGATTTAGCGACCCAAAAGAAGTCTCTGGTCCAAAATTGCCGGAAGTTTCCGGTGCTGGTCTGGAAATATCTTCCGTTCCAGCAGTCGCGGACAATCTGCTTGCAGATATCTTCAGCTGTTCCAGTATATTTTTTGGGAAAAAGGCGGTTTTTCAAGCCAAGATAGGAGATTCTAGTTCCTTCCGTAAGATGGTTAATTATCGAAGCCATAAGAGGTAGAAGGGTAAGAACTATAAATAGTTATTGGAAAGAAAAGCGGACCCGATGAGATTTGAACTCACGATCTACAGCTTTCATCTTCTCAGCCATCGTTGATCATCCCAGGTGGGATTACTCAGGAGTTCGTCATTGAAGTAGGAGGCTGTCGCCCTATTTGACCTACCGTCTGATTCCGTAGAATCATGTTTTTCCGGTATCCAGGCTAGGCTACGGGTCCAAGCTATGATTTCTGGATGTATTTTTATATGTTTTTGTTTATTAAACGAGAATTGTGAATTTGACTTTACTTATGCTTCAAAAATTCTTCTCTACTAATTTGTAAATCGCGCTTAATAATCTTATTTAACAAGCCACGATCCACACACTCAGTAGGATGGTAGGGATTACAGTTGTTCTTCCATCTGGATGTGCAAAGAACATATGGCTTCCTTTTTGCCTCTTAAACTCAAAACCTAGCTTTTCGAGAATTTTAGCGACATCTTTTGCATTCATTAAAGGCAATTTATCAGACATACTGGAAAACCTCTGGTTGTTGGCACAACAAAAATCCTTAATTTCTAATTGTTTTTACTATGCCTCAACTTCAACTTGCTGTAGACTTAAGAACTTGCTTTTTATTTCTGGAGCACCTTGAACTTCCAAAAATAAAGAAATTGCCTCTTTAGTTCTTTTAATTAATTCATCGTATGTTTTAGCCTGAGTATGACATCCTGGAAGTTCAACTACATCAGAGATTAAATAATCATCTTCTCCTTGTTCCACAATAACAGTAAATTTTTGACCCATGCTAAAAAAACCTCCAGATTTTTGGGATGCCCAAACTTTTCAATTTTGATTGCATTTTATATCGCAATCTACTAAATAACTGTTCAATATAAATAACTTTCGGCTAATTTTTGCAAGTCAAAAAAAGAACTGTCTGCCACTAATTTGTGAACTTATATATCAACTTTTTACTGATAATATTCGCTAACAACCGCTGACTGTCTCGACGATTAAAGATTTCTCAGTGCAGATCTGTTCCACGTCATACAAAACAACTTTGGGAGTGATCTTTACCTGCCTAATCTCTCCTCCAACTGCGGAATCAAAGCGGAGGTTTCCGACGTAAGTCCCGGCTTTGGCCAATTTAGCATCGTTCAATTCAAAGGTTTCCGCTTTTTGCGCGCCGATAACATTAACAATCAGGCCTTCAACTTTAATATTAACTCCATTTTCTAAAGTGAACGAGAGCTGATTATTGCCGTAACAATAATGCTCTTTTCCATTGATGACCGCAAACTTTAAGCCAATCTCAATCGGACATTGGGCTTCTTCTTCTATCTGCGCCCGCCCAAAGCTCATCACTACTACTCCTACTGCCACGGCAAAAGAAATTAGAAGTAGTGTAATCATGATCGGAGTAACTGCTTTTCTGTTTATTTTTTGGGGTTCCATGGCTGGCCTTTATATAAAAATGAGGTTATTCTATGGATGGGAAGAAATTTTTCCTGATTATTCTCAACAAAAATAAGAAAGTTTTTCTCGATTCTATGGAGATTCTTGGCGTTAAGCATGGTTTCTTTCTTTTGCCTTTGGTCTTTATACTTGATGTGAAATTGGTACTTTTTAGGATGGTTTTGGATCTTCTCCACTAAATCTTTGATGGTTTCATGCTCTTCCCATAGAGGCAGGGGCTGGGCTTTCTTGAAAATAAGCGGTGAAATGGCTAACAAGGCCGCACCAACAAAAAAGCTAACTAAAGGGTTTTCCATCGGCCCAAGATTGCCGATACCATCCCAGATGCCAACCCAGAGGATAGTTATACCGATAATTGCCAAAAGGTTCAAGAAGTAACGCTGGAGCAGCTCTTTAATCATAATCTCCAATACCTCGCTCCTTTAAACAATATCTCTTTAACCCGGTGTATAGGAATAAAATGCTCTTTTCCTTTAAGCCCAAAAATCAGCACATTTTCTTCAATCTGCCGTAATGACTGGACCTCAAAAACGATATCTTTTTTCTGGTTGGCATCATAATACTTAATCTGGAAATGTTCTTTTTTGGGATGCTGATGCAATTTGTTAAGCAAACTTATTGTAGATTGCTGCACGCTTCCAAAAGGATCGAATTCCTTAAAAATAAGACCAGAGAGGGTCAGTATTGTCAGCCCAATAAAGAGAGCGACGAAGGGAGATCCAAGGTAAGGAATTTCATACCAGCCTTCCCAAACACCTTTCCAGATAAAAATAATTGCCATGACTAGGTATAATGTAGCCAGAAAATGCTTGTCTTGCTCTCTCAATTTGTTTCCTCTTTTTTATGCTTAAAATGAATACTAGTAATCATAAAGTATTAGTTTATATAATTTTCTTAATTTATGCTCTGTAGAAAATCTCGTTTAGCTCGGGCGGAGTCACAATCTTACACGAAACTCAAGAGAAACGTGCCCATCAAACAATATAAACTCTTCTTCCGGCGCAAAGGTACCCTCAAACTTATATTCTCGCTGAAAATACCCCATCCCGACTCCCACACCTAGATCAATATTTTCAAAGAAAGGCCAATCGGTAAAATGAGAGAAAGGATACATCAGCTCGGCCCGTAGCAGGACACCGACGGAAAAATCAATATCTGGATTTTTGGGAAGAGTGGGCCCTTGATCCGGATTAAGATTATTTTCGGTCAGATACATCCCTCCGGCAAAATAGCCGCTTATATCTAAAAGAAGATACTCCTGGCGTTCATGGAATAAGGATAGGCCAAAAGCGACTAAGACCTGGTATCTTTCCGACTCTTCTACTCCAGATAAAGTTAATCCAAATATATTAAGGCTATCGGCCCGCTGCTGTTCATGTCTCTGTTTGTATAAATCCAGCTGGACCCGAATCAATCCTGAGATACCCAAAGAAACCCCTATTTTATCATAATAAGAGCCATCAAGGTTAGCTAATCCTAAATGCACGCCTAGATTCACTTCCAAAGGTTCGGCAGGCTCCGCGGTTTCTTCAGGAGGCGGAGAGAAGTAATAGTCGCCTTCCAGCCTGAGCTGGTAATGGGGAATTTCCGGCAGATCAAAATCGGGAGGTTCTGGAGCAGAGGGTTCTGAAGCAGAGATAAATCTGGGCGCAAGAACAGGAGCACATCCAAATGCTACAGATAAAGCAAGG
>Ga0209541_10017499_pt1 | contig 10475 bp, 12 predicted proteins | sample RifCSPlowO2_01_FD_184027 | JGI IMG/M metagenome (GOLD analysis project Ga0209541, IMG submission 184027) | Groundwater microbial communities from Rifle, Colorado - Rifle CSP2_plank lowO2_0.1 (SPAdes) (version 2) | ecosystem: Environmental > Aquatic > Deep subsurface > Groundwater | place... | reverse complement strand
AAAGCGGCGGGGACAGGCAACGCGCCGGGCGCTTTCGCAGAATTTCAAAAAGCAATTTCTTACAATTCTTTCGGCAGTATGGAGGCGAGGGAACATCTTTCCAGTTTCGCCATGCAAGTTTACGGCAATCCTAGTTTGGACAAAGAATTCAAAGATAAAGTCGCGAACTACGCGATAGACGAATTGAAAAAGCAAAACGAGCAATATCCCAACGATATCAGAGAAATGATTTTCTTGGCCGCCGTTTACAACAAAACCCAAAAATACGAAGAAGCCATAAGTTTGCTCAATAAGGCCATTGAAATTGCCCCCAAAAAACAGCAATTGTATTTTGAACTGGGAACTTCTTACTTGAACAAAGGCGACAATGAAAACGGAATGGCGACGCTGAAAAAATCTTTTGACCTGGATCAAACTAACGGAGAGGCCAGAAAGATATACGCCGTTTCTGCCATTTTTGCCGGCCAAGACGCTTTGGCCGAAGAGCTGATGAAAGAACACGGAGGAACGATTCAGGACGATGAAAGATTTTTGAAAGCCTACGCCCAGAAAAATAATTTTGAGAAAGTTGTGGCGATTTTGAAAGTGTTTATAGACAAAAACCCGACCAATGCTCAATACCGCTTGAACTTGGCGGCGGTTTATCTGCAAGCCGGCTATAGAACCAAATCAATAGAGCAACTGGAAAAAGCGATTGAAGCCAACCCCGGCTTTAAAAAGCAAGGCGAATTTTATATCAGCGAAATAAAGGCGGGAAGAAATCCGTAATTTTTTATGGAGGACGAAGAACTAAAAGTTTTGTTGAGGGAAAATATAGAAGTAAGCAAAGAAAGCCTGAAGATTTTGAAAAAAATCAACAGAGGTCGGATTTTCGGGAACATTTTCAGCGCTTTGAAGTGGACGCTCATAATCGGCATTTCTTTCGGAGCTTATTATTATATAGAGCCTTTTCTTTCCCAATATGTTGATATGTTGAGAGGGCTTACTTCCGGTGTTGAAAATATCGGCAAAATAGGCAATAATATCAATTCGGTTGGTTCGTCCGATCTGATTAAGAAGTTGCAAGATTTGATGCCGAAATGAAATACGCGGTTTATTTGATTAAAAGCGAAAAAGACAATGGATTTTATACTGGGATTTCTGATAATCTGCGCAGAAGAATAAAAGAGCATAATTCTGGTAAATTAAAAATAACATCATTCAGAAAACCGTTTGAATTGGTTTGGTATAAATTTTATGACAATGCGGTTGAAGCGAGAAATCATGAGAAGTGGCTAAAAAAGAAATCAAAAGAATATAAAAATAAATTGGCGGAAATTGGAGTAAATGATATGCTGGAGTAGCTCAGTGGTAGAGCACTTCTCTGAAAAAGAAGGGGTCGCGAGTCCGATTCTCGCCTCCAGCACCAAAACAGAAAGATTATGATGAGTAGCTCAGCTTGCCCCGCCCGAGATGGGCGGGGTGAAGTAGAGCACTTCTCTGAAAATTTCCCCCGCCGTTTTTATCGGCGGGGAGAAGGGGTCGCGAGTCCGATTCTCACCTTCGGCATAGAAATAAAAATAAAACACATACTTATGGCAACTTACGATGATTTCAAAAAACTTGATATTAGAGTCGGGAAGATAATTTCTGTTGAGGACTTCCCTGAAGCAAAGAAACCTTCCTATAAACTCAAAATAGATTTTGGTAGCGAGGTAGGCATAAAGGTTTCAAGCGCGCAACTCGTCAAACATTACACAAAAGAACAACTGCAAGGGAAACTTGTATTGGGAGTAGTTAATTTTCCCCCACGCCAAATTGGTCCTTTTATGTCAAAAGTCCTTACTTTGGGCGTTCCCGATGAAAATCACGAGTGTATCTTGATCACTCCAGACAAAGAAGAAGCAAACATCGGAGGCCAATTATATTGATGATTTCTTTTTGACATGTGCGACACCGAGTGTCTAAATCAACCTTTTTACATTTTCTACCCATTACCATTGTCTATATTTGTGCCGATCGGCTCGTTTATGGACAATGTGATGCGAGCGAATAATTAAATTTGTTAGACATTCAATGTTGAACATGTTTATTATTATAAAAAAGAAAGGGTCGGTGGTTCGATTCCACTCCTAGGCAAAATTTCAAAATCTACTCTTCCTGCACTCGTATTTTTTTGACCGGAGCTTTGCGGAGGAAAGGGAGGCGGATGGTCAGAATGCCGTTTTTGGTGGAGGCTTCGGAGTTTTCCGCATCTATCTCTTCAGACAAAGAAATTGTCCGGCTGAAACCGCCCCAGTAAAGTTCCTGGCAAACGGCATCTTCTTTTTCTACGAGACGATTGCTTTCTCTTTTTCCTCTTATGGTAACGGAATCTTTATTTATGGAAATATCCAAATCATCCGGCTTTACTCCGGCCACGATGGATTGGATGATTACTTCATTTTTCCCTTGAAACACATCAACGGCCAATTGACCGTCTTCCTCCTCGTAAGTTTTTTCCTCCGAACCAATGCTTGATAAATCATAATTGCTTCCGTTTTCATAATCCGCATTTTCCGGAATCGACCCCGTCAATCTCTCAAAAAAAGTTTTTTTCTCTTTTGACATAAAAAATTTATTTATTTAACCTTGCTCTTGACCTTTTCTAAAATAAAAATTAACGCGATTATAATAAGCCAGAGAGGAATCAATATTTTCAAAATATTTCCTCCTCCGCTTTTTATTATAAGATAGTTGAAAGCAAAGTGCAAAAGTCCGGCGACAACTATGCCGATATAAGTATTTCTTCTTAGATTTTTCCTGTTTTTTCTCAAGGAAAAAGCCATAAAAGCGCCGACGATGGCCGATGAGGCGGTGTGCAGAAGCGTCGCTCCGATAAACCTCATATTGCCGATATCCAAACCCGACAATATGCCGCCGTCGCTAAAAGTTTTTATGATAAAAAGCGTGTTTTCCAAACTGGCGAACCCCAGAGCCGCCGTAACCATATAGATTATGGCGTCAATAGGCTCGTCAAAACAGGATTTGCAAAAGGCTGTTTTTCTGGCGGCGCCGTATTTTAAAATTTCTTCTATAAAAGCCCAGGCCAGAAGGGAAAAACTTCCGGCCAATCCGGCCTGAAACAAAGTAAAATACTCAAAAACCATGGCTATGGGGACGGCAATCATTCCGGCGATAAAGGTATAGATCAGGCTGGCTCTCGGTTCCGGATGACTGTCTTCTTTGAGCCAAAACCAAAGCCAAAGCAGGGAAGGGATGAAGCCTCCGGCGATGGCAAAAAATAAAGTTGAAGCCGTTAAGTTTTGGGCCATTTTTCTATGATTAACATTTTATTTCCGCTTGAATCAGCAGGAATCATCGACCAAATTTCCTCGGTGATAAAAGGCATAAAGGGATGAAGAAGTTTCAATACACTCGCCAAAACTGAAGACAAAACATTTTTGCATTCCTCATTCTTTCTTGTTTTAGATTGTTCTATGTATTTGTCGGCGAAATCATGCCAGACAAAATCATAAATAATATGCAATGCCTGCCCGAAATTGTAATTGTCCACATTTTCCGTCACCGATTCAATAACTTGCTCCATTTTTTCATAAATTTCTTTGTCTTCTTTTGATAGATTTGAATTTTTAATTTGTTTGGAAATTTCGTTTTGTGTAATCACGAAGCGGCTGATGTTCCATAATTTGTTAGCGAATTTTTTTCCAGCCAGCAAGTGGGATTCGTCAAATTTCATGTCCTGTCCCCCCATCATTTGGTAAATCAAGCCGAATCGAACAGCGTCCGCTCCATATTTATCAATCAAAATCAGCGGGTCAATTCCCGTGCCCAGCGACTTGGACATTCTTCGTCCGTCTTTAGCCATAACTGTCGGATGGATTATTATATTTGAAAAAGGTTTTTCATTAGTAAATTCTAAGCCGGAAAATATCATTCTCGCCACCCAAAGATTGATAATTCCTCTATCCGTTGACAAGACTTGCGTCGGATAAAATTCTTTCAGGTCTCCTGTCGGTTCTGGCTTGCCCGCCGAAGTTTTAACGGAGGCGGGCCAGCCGAGCGTGGCAAGTGGCCATAAGGCCGATGAAAACCAAGTGTCTAAAACATCATTAACGCCGTCTAACGGAATTTTGTGTCCCCACCATATTTGCCTGGATATGCACCAGTCTTTGATGTTACTCATCCAGTCCAAGTATATCTTTTCCCAGCGCTTGTCGTTGAATTTTATTTTGCCGTTTTTTACCGGCTCCATCGCTTTTTTTGCCAGCTCGTCCATTTTCAAAAACCATTGGACGCTCGGGCGGGGTTCTATGGCGGTGTTGCATCGGTAACAGATTGGTATTCTGTTTGAGTAGTCTTCAGTTTTTTCTATTGCGTTAAGTTGTTGGAGTTTTTCTACCACTTTTCCCCGGGCATCTTTGGTGGAAAGCCCTTCAAATTCTTTTCCAGCTTCGGCGGTCATTTTGCCGAATTGGTTGATGATGACGATAGAAGGCAGTTTATGGCGTTCGGCAATTTCGGCGTCGGCCAGACTGTGGGCGGGGGTTACTTTTACCGCTCCTGTGCCGAAATCTTTATCAACGCTTTCATCGGCGATGATTGAAATTCCTCTGTTTTGAATCGGCAATATTAATGTTTGGCCGATTAAATTTTTGTATCTTTCGTCATTCGGGTTGACCGCCACGGCCGTGTCGCCGAGCATTGTTTCCGGCCGGGTGGTGGCGACAGTTATAAAACCGGCGCTGTTTTTTATCGGATATTTAATAAAATAAAGTTTTGACTGCTGTTCTAGATATTCTATTTCCAAATCGGATAGGGAAGTTTGGCATCTCGGACACCAGTTTATAACCCTTTCGCCTTGGTATATCCAGCCCTTTTTATGATAATGCAAAAAAGCGGTTTTTACGGCCTCGCTATATTTTTCGTCCATCGTAAAACGGGTTCGCGACCAGTCGCAGGAAGAGCCTATTTTTTTAAGCTGGTCTAGAATTATATTGCCGTATTTTTCTTTCCACTCCCAAACTTTTTCCAGGAATTTTTCTTTGCCCAAATCGTGGCGGGAAATTCCATGCTTTTTCAAATCTTTTTCCACCACGTTTTGAGTGGCGATGCCGGCGTGATCGGTGCCGGGAATCCATAATGTTTTATACCCTTGCATTCTTTTTTGCCGGATAAGAATATCTTGGATGGTGGCGTTAAGCGCGTGACCCATATGCAGAGTGCCGGTTACATTGGGCGGGGGAAGGGCAATGGTAAAAGTTTTGTCATTTCTCTCCGGCAATTTATCCGGATTAAAATACCCGCTTTCTTCCCAAAGCTTGTAAATCCGCCCTTCGGTTTCCTTCGGCTCGTAAGGTTTCAATAATTTTTCATTGATTTGGCTAGGGTTCTCATTCTTCATAACGCCATTTTAGCAGAAAAATAAGGGTTTAATAAGGCTTGACAAAAAGGATGATAAGTGTATACTATATAAAGTTCGTTAAAAAAATAAATAGGAAAATTCCCAATAAATTTTTTGCCGAAACGGCGGGAGGTTGCCATGAACATTGAAATTAAAAATATTACTGAGCTCTGTCTTTTGAAAGAAGTTTTCATTGAGTTTGATGACAACACAAACAATAATCATAAAAATCAAAAATTTATAGTCGCCGATGTTCTCGGTGATTATGGATTAAGAAAAAAAGTTTTCCGAGCATACGATAAGTGCCCCTCACATAAGGTTGCCGTGTATAGGTTAGGGGAAGAGGCAAAAGGAATGGAGGTTGAGTGTTTGGGTGGCGGGACTATCCATCTAAATAAGAAGGATAAGGCCTTGACCATCGAAAGTAGTAGCGATACATATGGAAAAGAGAGAGACCGCGATCAAACGGTTGCGCTTTTGGAAAAAAATCTTCCAGATTTTCGTGTTTTTGGGGAACGATAATTGGTATTTCACAATCCTAAATTTCCTTGAGCTTTCAATTTCTCCGGCTTGGCAAAATTTTTGTTTACGGCGTGAAAATACCCCGCTGCGCCGATTATTGCGGCGTTGTCGGTGGTTAGTTTGGCGGAAGGCAAATACAAGGCTGTTGAAGATAACTCTTTGACAGCCTTTTTCATTTGCGCGCGGAGTTCCTTGTTGGCCGCTACGCCCCCGCCGAGGATGATGGACTTGGCGCCGAATTCTTGAGCGGCTTTGACGGTTTTGGAAATTAGCACATCAACAATGGCTTGCTGAATTTCATTGCAAATCATCGGCGTAAAGTCGCCTATATTTATATGTCTTTCTTTCATATCTCTCAACATATACAAAACGGCGGTTTTAAGGCCGGAAAAACTGAAGTCGTAATCTTTGGAATCAATCATCGGACGGGGCAATTTGATATTGAAAGCCTCTTTTTCCATTTCTCTTCTCGTCCATCCGCCCATGCGGAAAGTAAGCGGATATTTTTTAAAATTTTCCGCCTGCTTGGCTATTTGCGGTCCGCCCGGATAGGGAAGCTCTAGCATCCTCGCCGTCTTGTCAAAAGCCTCTCCCGCCGCGTCGTCTCTGGTTTGTCCGACAATTTTATAATCGCCCCATTTTTTAATAAGCACGAGTTCGGTGTGCCCTCCTGACACAAGAAGCGCCAATGCTGGAAATTGAATTCTTGGAATTTGGAATTTAGAATTTGGAATTTGTTTGGAAATTGGAAATTGGAAATTGGAAATTCCGCCGTTTTGCAGCAAAACGGCGGTGATATGTCCCTCCATATGATTCACCGCCACAATCGGCTTGTTCCAGACAAACGCCAACGCCTTAGCAAAATTAATCCCAACCCAAAGCGCCGGTTCCAGTCCCGGCCCGACCGTCACCGCGATAGCGTCAATTTCTGGCGGCTTAATTGTCGGGATGAATTTCAAAAATTGTTCCAGCAATTCCGGCTCTCGTTCCAGTATTTTGTTTATAATTTTTAATTTAGAATTTTGAATTTGTTTAGAGATTAGAAATTCGGATTTAGAAATTAAAAAACTTGATTTTCTTAACGACTTTTCCAAAATAGCAATCAAGTTTTTTGAGTGTTCTCTTTTCGCCATCATCGGCACCACTCCGCCCCAATGGGCGTGCAGTTTTACCTGCGACAAAATTACATTGGACAATATTTCAAAAGACGGATTTTTCAACCCGCCTTTCCCTTCAATTATCGCAACACTCGTTTCGTCGCAGGATGTTTCAATTGCCAGAATTTTCATTTTGTTTGCCATGGGAATTCAATCTCTTTTTCTAAAGTGAATCCGGCCGCGGCTTCGTGCCCTCCACCACCGTATTTAAGAGCTATTTCGGCGACATTTATGCTTTTGTTCGATCTTAAAGAAACTTTTAATTTTGGCTTGTGATGCTTTTTTCTGTAAGACCAAATTATCGCCAGCATCCCTTTTTTTTCGTAAATATGATGGCCTATTTCCGATTCAAAAACAGGCGAATTTATGGCGAAAGCCCTGTGTCCTTCAAAAATAACTTCTTCGCCTTTTTCTAACAACTCGTTAATCAAGTTTTCTTTGTAGGTAAGCATGGTTTTGCCTTGTTTTATCAACTCTTTCCGTTTGGACGCGTCTTCAAATTCCGTCGCCAATTTGTTCCAAATTTGGAATTTCAGTTTTTTTGTGGACAAAACAAGCGTTAATTCTTGAGCAAAGGGAAGTTTAAATCTCCAAAGATCGTAATTTTCAACATAGCTTATCAATTTCGGAACTTTTTTATCGGGATGAAAATATTTCCAAGCCAAATATGCTCCGGAATGAGATATGTCATAAAGACTTTCTGTGGCTATTTTTACCGATTCGGCGGATGTAAGATGATGATCTATGAAAATAACTTTATTGTTGACAGAAACAAGTTTTTTCATTTCTTCCGGTTTAAAGGAGTAATCAATTATATAAATGTCTTTGCCTTCTGCGTTTAACGCCAAAGTGTCTAGCGGTTTATTGTCATGGTGGATTGGCAGGTAGTCGGCCTTGTCTTTCAGTTTTTTCCACGCCGCCCACGCGCCGGTGAATCCGTCCAGGTCATCATGATAAATAACTATTATTTTTTTGCTTGTTTGGGCGATGTTTTTATCTTTATCCATAAAAGACAATATAGCACAGATAATATAGCATAAAAAATAAAAATTATAAAAAAACAAAATTATACGCTTAAAAATGCTCGAGCAAAATAAGAGTATGATTTTATTTTTTTTATTTAATCTTAAACAAAAATTAATTAAGCAATCCAAAACTAATCATTAATTGTTCTTCGTTGCTAATACTGTTTGCTCTAATAAATCTTATAAATGGCCTGATTTGAAAAACTTCCACAATAAAATTAATCTCATTTTCACATTCATAAGGAAAAACAAAAACAGATTCTTGAAGTTTAATGAAGCCCAGCTCTTTTAATTTTTTTCTTATCGCTTCTCTAGCCTTTTTAAACTTATTTGGTATATCAAAAATAACAATCCGCCATTGCTTGTCCCATTTTTTCGGTTTTTTAATTTTTATATCATCCAATCTAAATTTCAATGCTATTCTCTCTCCATCTTTAGTTAATATTATTTCAGTTAAACCCTCTTCGTTTTCTTTGTAAGAAACAAGCCTGTCGTTATAAAACTCTCTGACAAGTTCATACAATCTTCTTTTTTTAATTTCTTTTAAACCCTCCGGCAACCCCTTTATAATTTTTAAATAACCTCTTGGGCTTTTTGACAAAGATAATGAAACTCCCGCCAAAATAAGAAGCAGTATTTTTTTCTTTGTATCTCTTTTCATATTATAAATTATACTACTAATTATGCTCGAGCAAAATAAGCGTATGTTTTTTATAATATTATTTATTAATTTAACCGAGCTTGCTTCCGTTGGGAATTTTTTTTGTTGGCTTTGTTAAAATGATTTCTTCGCCGGCCTCACTGGCAGACAGAGTTGTTTTCTTTGGCTTATGGGTGGCCAAAATCATAGCCTGGCTTTCCAGCCCCATAATGTTTCTGGGTTCAAGATTGGTGACAAACAAAAATTGCTTGCCGACAAGTTTTTCCTTTCCGCCATTTGGCGAAAAGGTCTTGGCAATTCCGGAAATGACTTGCCTTGGCGCTGATTCCCCGAAGTCAATGGAAAGTTTAAGCAATTTTTCCGAGTTTTCCACTTTTTCAGCGGACAAAATCGTCCCGACTCTAATTTCTATTTTTTGAAAATCATTGAAAGTTATCATAAGTTTAATTTAATGAAAAAACATTTTTAAGACAACTTTGAATGATATCTATGCTTCTTTTTTTATAGATTGTATAAAAATTCCTATTGATATAAACACAAGTCCAAGAATTGAAGAAATGAGTATTTTTTCTCCAGCTATAAAATAAATATAAATCAGAGAGACAAATGGAGTGATAAAAATAATGCTTGATATTTTTGCCGTATCTCCATGTTTGAGCGCAAGAAACCAAAACACAACACCAAGCCCGCTTGTAAAAAATCCCAACCAGATCAAACCAAAGAATTGATGAACCGAAATTGCTGGAATTTTTGAAAAAACCAAAACAGCAATTAAAGCGTAAAAAAGCGAAAAAAAGTAATAGAACATCATGCTAATAAAGTTGTCGTAATTATGTCTTTTACCGAGTACTGAAAAAAGACCGTAAACAATAGCTCCTGCAATCGCTAATAAAATTCCAAAAACACTGCTAAATTGCAGAGTTAAAAAATCACCATTGGTGATTACAATCACTATGCCTAAAAAAGAAAAAATAATTCCTAAAGTTTTTTTCAGAGTAATTCTTTCTTTCAAAATTAAAACAGCGAAGACAACGACCAGTATTGGCCATAAATAATTTATAATGAATGCTTCTTGAGCGGGTAGAAGCTTTAATGCGCCAAAAAAGAAAAGGGGATAAAGAAAAACACCAATAAATCCCATCCATGCGAAAGTAAAATAATCTTGTTTCTTGTATGTTCGTATGACCATTTTTTTCTTTTGAAACAAGACAATCATAAATAAACCAAGAAAGGCAAACAAGTTGGTGAATAATAAAACTTGCAGGCTATCAAGATTTGTTAGCAATAATTTACCAACCGCTGACATTGAACCCCACAAGAATGAAGCAAGTAAGGCAAAAATGTAACCGAAGTTTTTTTTTCATTTTTTTGTCTTTATAATAGCAATATATTATAGGTTTACCCCAGCCAGCTTCTTAATCCTGAATGGTGATGGATGCGCTTGGCGTCCAGTCCGAAAACTCTTCCGGCTTTTACGGCGGCGAAGAAAAATAATATGGAAATGTAAATAATATGCTCATCCACTATATAGGAGTGCGGATTGGGATAAGGAAAACCGAGTGCCATATAATATAAAGCCATAAGCAGAACGCCCAAGAGGGAACTGAAACGGACAAACAAACCGAGGATTAAAGAAATGCCAAGAAGGGTTAAGCCCCACTTGTTCATAAAATTTATAATTGGCAGAACGCTTGGGTCCAAAAGTATTTGGAAAAACCAACTAAAAG
>Ga0209541_10017497_pt1 | contig 10475 bp, 11 predicted proteins | sample RifCSPlowO2_01_FD_184027 | JGI IMG/M metagenome (GOLD analysis project Ga0209541, IMG submission 184027) | Groundwater microbial communities from Rifle, Colorado - Rifle CSP2_plank lowO2_0.1 (SPAdes) (version 2) | ecosystem: Environmental > Aquatic > Deep subsurface > Groundwater | place... | reverse complement strand
AAAGGCAAGAAAGTAGTCATCACCTCTCCGGAAAAGTTGAAGAAGGCAATGCAGGGAAAGGCAGGAACAGTGATCACGCCATGAAAACATAACATTTATATATTATTGTATGATAAATAATACATATGTATGAAAAACTAAACATAACAGAAAATCATCTCCAAGTACTTTCGCTCTTTACCCAAGGATTCAAAAGGGAGTATTATATTCGCGAAGTTCAACGGTTATTGAAAATGAGTCCAAGAACCGCTCAATTGATACTGAATGATTGGGAAAAGAAAGCAGTACTCGAATCAAAAAGAAGGGGAAAAATTAGGACCTATGCATTGAAATCAAGCACGATTGCCAGGGACTGTATCATATTCGTGGAAGAATACAAAAAGATTCTGTTTGTACAAAAACATCCAATGATTCAGGAGATTATAACTAAAATCATCCCTTGTATTGCGGGCATTGGGGTGATATTCGGAAGTTATGCTAGAGGGACAGAAAAAAAAGATTCAGATCTTGATATTTTTATTGCCGGAACGTATAATAAAAACGAGATAAAAAAAATTTCTGAGCGCTATGGGATTGAAGTAAGCATCAAGTCTTACCCAATTAAAATTTTCGAAGAAACAATAAATGAGGACATTTTGCTCAAGGAAGTGATTGCAAATCATATTGTATTCTGCAATATTGACGGGTTTGTTCGCGCAGCATTAAAAAATGGATAAGATTGAATGGTGTGTCCGGAAGAAAGGAGGGATCAGCTTAATTGAACCAAGCACAAATATTGCCGAAGCCTATCTCAAGAAGGCAGAGGACGCGCTTGAAGCCATGCGAACGAATAAAATAAGGGATTGGAAGATTTCAGCAGCATATTACACTATGTATTTCTCTTTGTATGCAGTTCTTGCAAAGATGGGGATAAAATGCGAGATTCACGCTTGCACATTTGAATTTGCAAGCCGGTTTCTTCAAGGCTATATCACGAAAGAGGAAATAAAATTTCTAAAAGAGTCATTGCAGGCAAGAATTGATGCGCAGTATTATGTGAACCGCAATGTTCCAGATTTAATTTATAGTAAAATGATAAAGCAGACTCCAGAGATGATTGTAAAATGCAAAAATATTTTACTCCATATAACGGAGCAGCAGATTAATGATATTAGAAAGGTATTAAGCTCAATTGAGAACAGAAAACCATGAAAACAAGACACCTATTGTCCATCGCAGACTTATCCAAAGGTGAAATAATTAAATTGCTGAAGCTAGCCGCCGCTGTGAAGAAGCATCCGAAGGAATATCACAGGGCATTGTACGAAAAAGTATTGTTAACCTTTTTCCAGATGCCTTCATTGAGGACAGAAGTGTCGTTTGATGTCGCCATGTTCACTATGGGTGGGGAAGTGGTGGACTATCATTCTGAAACATCTCCATGGGCAAAAGGCAAGGAAAGCATTGAGGATGTTGCGAAGGTTATTTCACGATATGTTGACGCAGTCATGGTGCGCATGCACGATCACAAGGATCTTTTGAAGCTGGCAAAGAACTGCTCTGTTCCTGTGATTAATGGCCTGACATCATACGAGCATCCCTGCCAGGTTCTTTCAGACATGCAGACTATCCAGGAAAAGTTCGGGAAATTAAGTGGATTGAGGCTTGCGTATTTCGGTGACGGCCTGAACAACGTGACGCATTCATTGTTGCTTGCCTGTGCAATTCTTGGAATGCACATTTCAGTTGCCTGTCCTGCTGGCAGAGATTACATGCCTGATCCAAAAGTAGTCAAGCAGGCTAAGCAGCTTGCAAGGAAGTATAACAAGGCTTCAATCCAGATTGAAGTCATCCACGACCCAATTAAGGCAGCAAAAGATGCAGATATTGTTTACACAGATTCATGGATGAGCTATCGCATTCCTCCAGAAGAAAAGCCAAAGCGCATGAAAATATTCAAGCCTTTTCAAGTAACTCCAAGGATCATGCACAAAGCAAGGAAGCATGCAGTTTTCATGCACGACCTTCCAGGATTAAGGGGCATGGAAGTTACTTCTTCTGTTATGGACAGCAAGCAGTCAATTATCTATGACCAGGCAGAGAACAGGCTGCACATGGAAAAGGCAATTCTGTTGCATCTTCTGCGTTGATTATTATCGAATTAAAGTGAGATCCAATAAATCTTTTGTAGATCATCAGTTTATCTTTGAAAATGGATCCAGCAGGATTTGAACCTGCGACCCTCGCGTTAGGACCGCGATGCTCTTTTTGGCTATTGAAGATAGTATCCAAGCTGAGCTATGGATCCGTAAGAAAAGAAGAAGAGCAGTGACTTTTAAATCTTCACTTTAAATCTGATCCACCCACAATTGATAAGGCTTCTGCGCCGAGTGTGGGATTCTCGTAAAATTCGAACCCACACGACGTCTGGTGACGTCACTCACTTTTCAGGTGAGCGCGTTGACCATTCCGCCAACCCAGCCTCGCAGTACCGATAGGTTTAAATAAAATAAAGACAAGTAAAGATAGGTTTAAATAAAATAAAGACAAGTAAATATTGTCTGGTGACGTTAGGCGTTGGGTTACCATTCTGTCGAACCCACGTTTTCTTTCTTCATAAGATTGAGGAGAAGTTAATCCTTAATATCCGTTGCTGAGAAATTTCCGAAAATCTTCTGATAAGAGCCAAAGGATTTGCATCTTTGCAAGAAAATTCCGGAAAAATAAAAAGAAGGATTAAATCTTCACTTCTATCTTCCTTCCAGTCTGCATTGCTCTCAGAAGCTCTCTTCCAGCAGCGCTCTTTGTATGCACCTTCAGATCTCCTTTCTTTGAGGAATATGCAGTCATCAGCAGCCTTCCGTCAACAAGGACTTCCACCTGCATTCCAGGCTCTGTGTACATCACAATGTTCTTGCCCTGCTCCTCAACCTTGAAATCAGCTTCTCTTTTCTCATTCGCAAGCTCGCGTATGTCCAGGCTGATCCCAAGGCTGCTCTCAATCTCCTCAATGTTCTTCCCGCCCCTGCCAATTATCCTTGCAATCTCCTCTTCAGGCACGTAAACAATAGCTCTTTCATTGCTCTGCACTTCCACCTGCACATCACTGTCAACAAGCTTCTGGAAATATCTCTTGATTTCCTTTGCTGCAAGATGCTGCGCTCCTGATTTTTTCGCTGCAATTTCCTGCACAGGTATAACAATTGTTTCATCTCCATAGCTGTATATCTCGAATTCCAGCTTGTTTGTCAGGAAATCCCTCACTTCAACAACAGGCCTTGCTAAGTCTGCCTCAGTCATCCCGCTTGGCGTTTTCACAACCATCTTCAGGGTCAGCAGCTTGGTTATTTTCCCTTCAGCAATGTAGATGATTGTATCTAGTATGCTTGGAATCATTCCTGTCTCATATCTGCCCACGCACCGCTGCACTGCATCAATGGGCGCAGCTGCATGCAATACTCCTAGCGCATTGCTTCCTCCAAGACGCAGATCCTTGTAAAGCTCAAAGTCAGGGGTGTCCCTGATCTCATCATAAAGGATGTAGTCAGGCCTGCTCAGGAACAGGATGTCATGTATTTCCTCGGAATCAGCGAAGTTCTTGCTGTACTGCGTGATCTCATCTTTTAATTGCAAATCTCTCGGCGACTCAACAGTCTTGACAATCTTCTGCTTGCTGGCATAGTACTCTCCCAATGCCTGGCAGAACGTAGAGTTATGTACAATGAATGGGACCTTACCAGCAAGAAAATTATGGGTCTCTTCGACTTCGATATCATAAACATCTCGTTCATTATTTTTTTCATCAATGGCAATTATCTCTTCCCATAGGATATAGTCTGATGACGCTATTTGTAATAACACCATGCTTTGTATGCTCTCTTCATCATATAAGAGTGGTTCTAACTGCCTGATGAGCTGTTGCGCTCTTTGATGGGAACAACCTCTCTTAAACATCCAAGATTTTAAATGAAGTTTTTCACGATCGTTAATATCTTTGAGGATTTTTCCTATGGGTATTGTATCCTTATTTGGGCTTCCCGGAGAGTTGGTATGAAGATGTGTCTGCAGCTGTTCTGCCTTTTCAATAAATCCCAATTCTTCATTGAGCCTCTTGTTCTGTTCATACCCATATACTTGTAAACGATAATAAGGTTTATTTTTCACTATCTTAATATTAATCGATGAAGATATGTTGAATTGAAGAAGAAGGCATTGCACTGAAGTGATGAGATCTTTGCTGGCGCTAGTCACTTCTAATCCCTTGGATGGATGGATATAACTTTCTGTATCTAAATATGCTCGTAAAAATGAGGCAATCTCTATTTTCGGTGAATATTGTATCAGTCGCGGGACTTGATGGTTGGTGGCTCGCTTTTTTGATTGAAAAGGCAATATATCGAGGCAATAGGTTAAAAATAGTTCAATAGTCCCATATTTGTCAGTATAAACATCCCATTTTCTTTTTTTGTCTACATCAATGTCAAAGATTTTTTTTGATAGGTCTTTAAACCGTTGCTTTGCATAATTGCTATCTGTACTAATCCCGTATTTAGTTAAGGATTCACCAATGTACCCTCCGATAAGTTCACAAATTTCTTGTGTTAAATATCGTGGAGGAATGATTGGTGAGGAAATAAAATGTCGAGGGTTAAATTTATAGATTTTTGCTGTAAACTGATAAATCTCCTCATGGCTGAATAACTCTTTTAGGATTGTTAAGAGCAATATGTCCCCTTGTTGAATGAATCTCTCTTTTGCAACAATAGCATATTGAAAAGGCCTTTTTTCTGTTCTTTGAAGAATGCCCTTTTTTGTTAATTGATAAAGCAGTGTCCTTATCTGCCCTGATTTAGGCGATAATTTTGTTCTGATAGCCTTAGATGTGTTTCCATGACCATTAACTATTGTTTGCACGATCTTTTTTTCAAGCCCAAGAAAGAAATTTTCTATCGGAATAGATATCTGGATGTCTTTGTTTAGTTGTACCAGTACTTTTTCTGCAGGAAGCAATTCTACCCAATTAATAGGCTGGATTCTTCCAGTATTATCAAGTTTTCTTACAGTTGCTATTTTTGATCCAATAGTAAGATCTTGGGCTTTGGTCCACTCAGGATATCCTTTATCAAAGGATAATAATGGGTGTTCTGGGGTAAGCTCTAGTTCTTTTCCAAAGTTTGTTTTTATATTAATTGTTTTATTTACTTTTCTAGTAAATGTCTGTTTAACGGGTTTTTTTATGATGGAGCAATCAGGTCCGTAAGTGAGAACTTCATCACCAACCTTTACTTCTTCAATGGGCTTAACAATATTGTCCTTCAGATATACAGGTGTGCCTTGTGGTAAGCACTTGCCTGAGCCTGTCTCTCCTGCAATCATTACTCCCCGTGCAGACTTTTCAAGGCGTTCCTTGACTTTTGGATCCAGATTGTAGTCCTCAATGTTCAGCTTTTTCAATGGCCTTACAACAGTAATCTCCCACCCGTCAGATACAGGCGGCCTGACAATCACAATCCTGAAGTTCTTGTGCTGAATAATGGTGCTTCCTTTCCTGCTGATTTCAACAAAGCTGCCTTCTTCCACTCTTGTCTTCTCAAATATTTCTTTTGTCATGGCTTCTATCTCGTCACCAGTTAATTTCTTTTCATTCACAGGAACAAGCTCCCAGTGCCCAGGCAGCCCTTTCTTTCCATACACAAGGCATCCTTCCTTGATGTGCACGCTCATTGTGTGGTCGTCAAAGAATTCCTCAATAGTCAATTTCTCTTTTGTAACCCGCAGTTGCAGGTGCATGACTTCCAGGCCAAATGCTTTTGCGCTTTCAGCCTGCACCTTGTCTCCTGTGATGAGTATGGCATTTTGCTCTTTGGCAAGGTTTCTTATGTATGCATCAATCTCTCCAGACTTTGCATAGCGAATCTGGTGCTCATCTGGCCTTTCACCTATATACTCGATTTCAAGCTCCTTGCTCTGAAGCTTCTGCAATTCCTGCAGCTCTTCAAGCCCAATGAACCCTATTTCAAGCCCGCGGTTCGCCTGCGCTTCCAATTCTGAAACCACAGCATGCGGCACAAGGATTTTTCCCTTGATTTTATTCTCTTTTATCATGCGTGAGACAACGCGTTCGATCACCACAGAGGTGTCGACAATGTATTTTTTCATATTTCATTCTCCTTGACTTTCATAAGTTTTATAAAGTCAGTATTTTGTTATTGATAGTAAGTCTAGATCTATAAGAACTAGTCAAAACTTGTAGGTCTAGACTATTAGTGACTTTTTAAGCCTTATGCATCTCAAAATCTTCAGGAAAACTGCATGCATTACCAATCGCATTCTTCAAGTTTATTAGAACAATCGCTTAAGCCTTTCCTGAAGCTTGCTTCTGCTGTGCCCATAAGGTCATTCAAGAAATGCCGGGATGCACTGGGTCTATGCGTTCTGCTAATGTATGCTGCGCATCATTAACGCCTTTCTGAACTTTGTCATGAATGCTTTGATAGTGGCTCATATGCGATAATTAAATAATTCATTCCTTTTAAGAATTGCGGAAGCACTTTTTGTCAAGAAGTATTACTAACGCAAGCAAAATCCCTCCAAGTGCATATCCGCCAAGCACATCGCTCAGCCAGTGCACTCCAAGATATGCCCTGCTGATGCCAACAAGCAGGATAAGCATGATGGCAATAGTCAGAATTATTCTCTTTCCGCGTGCCTTGAAGAAATCCCTGTAAGAGTAATAGAAAAAACCGAAGAGAAGAACGCTCCTCATGGCATGGCCGCTAGGAAAGCTATAGTCTGGGAGGGAAGAAAGCGCTTCAAGAGGCCTGGCGCGCTGGAAAATATTTTTCAAAAGAAATTCAATAATCTGTCCTGCTAGTATGCTGGCAACGAATAAGTAGGCTTTTCGTGATTGCTTAATCAGTAGGAGATGAATGACAGCAGCAAGAGCAAGAATAAAAATAAACCACCCTCCGAGAAATGTAAAGACTGAAAAGAGAGATATTAAAAAAGGAGTGCGAACTGATGCAATAAGTGCCTCGATAAAAGCATCAAGTGTCATCATTGCACCTTTCTCAGGAATGCCAGGAACCCTGTATGCAGCAGTCCAACATGTTCTGGCCTGACAATCTTTTCATCAATTTTCCAGGAGCGCTGAATTGTTTCCAGAACATCATCGAGGAGGAAATCTTCCTTGTGCGCAGCACCAATCAGCTCAGTTGCCTGCGTGATGTTTGTGCAGTACGCAACAAGAAATCCCCCTGGCTTCAATGCAGTTTTAGCATGCTTGACAACCTTCCAAGGCTCAAGCAAGTCAAGTGTGACAACATCAACATCTCTCTCATCAATGCCATTGGTTATGTCCTGTTCCTTCAGTGCTGGATTCACATTTAGCAGTTTGAAGTTCTTTTTCGCTATTGCTGCATGCTCTTTTCTTGATTCATATGTTGTGACATCGTTGCTGATATTTGCCAGGTATGCTGCCAGTACCCCAGAGCCTGTTCCAGCATCCACAATCTTTGTTGTTTTTCCAATTCCAGATTTTGTGATAATGATTCCTATGTCTTTCGCATGCATAGTGGCTGGCCCTCTGGATATTTTCTGCAGCAAATCAGCAAAAGTCGCAGGAAAGCAGGCAAATTCTTTTCCAGTGTGTGTTTTTATTTTTCCAGGCTGGATGTCTTTCTCTTTGATCACGCCCTGCTTGCTGTGAAAATCTCCCTTCTCATGAACATAGCGATTGCCTTCATCATCAATTAGGATGTGCATAATTTTCCTTAAGAATAAGACGTTAAAAGGCTTTCTTAAAAAATCAAAAATTAGATGTGGGAGCAATGCAGCGCCCGTGAAGTGAGGGGCTGTTTCTCTCAAACAGTGGGATACTGGCTATGAATGATAGCTTTCTTATGTAACCTTCGTAAAACGGGTGTGAATATTAAATAATGAATTGAATACTTATTCACAATTCTGAATATTCTTTTCCTTCTCTGAAAGGTTTTTTAATGCAATCTTGAGAGTCTTTTTCCTTTTAAGTCTTTGGTATGTAAATAGTATATTATTGGGAACAAAGTATTACTATATAATGAAGAAATAATCTGGTATGAAAGAGGAAACCAAGTGGGAACTAAAAGGGTTCATAGAAGCAAGTAAATACAGAAAACTCGTTCTTAAAGCTTTAAATGAGAAAGAAAAGACACCAACAGAACTAGCCAAAGAGTTAAATCTCAAATTATCGCACATTTCGAGAACTTTGAAAGAACTGCAAGAAAAGAAGCTAGTAGAATGCTTGAACCCAAATGCTAGAAAAAGTAGATACTACAAGTCCAATAAAATTGTTATCTAATGGTAGTAACATTCACAAGGCTTATAAACTACATAATTCCTATTATTACTATGACAAAATTTAAACTATATGCAAGAGTAAGCCTTGATGCCCCAAACTCTGTTGAGAGCACCATTGTCGATCAAATTAGAGAACACACTCTCAGAAGCATTCTTGCTTTAAGAATTCCAAAAGGGATAGAACCTAGTTGGAATGACCATTATGCAATCTACGGTCAGAAAGAGTCATCCCGATTAAGGGAAGACCTCGACCTGGATTTTGTTGGTAGAGTTACTAATCTTGGTGACCTTGCAGATAGGTTATACGATATATTTAGAGGTTCAAAAGTACCTAGAGAAGTAAGAGTAATTAGCTCCGTTCAAAGAAAGAATGTCAGAGATGTTTATAGTAAATGACTAGGGACTGTTATCAGAATTTTTTATTTTCATCTTACTAATGAATCTACTTAACTAACCTTGCCATGAATATCTGACCGTGATTATACTCTGAGTCTAGGCTTATATTATTTAGATACCCAGCTTTTTTAAACCCATTTATTTTATAAAACTTTATAGCTTTATTACTTCTGTAATCTTCAGTCCCAAGATAAATAACTAGGATTTTCCTCTTTTTGCAGAAATCCACTAATTTTTCCATAAGTGCTCTTCCATAACCTTTACCCCTAATCTTCTTTTTAATTGTCATCTCCTGTACAAAAACCGATTTTGCGAAGGGTGGTTCATAAAGGTGAACGCCAAAACAAATATGACCTATGTACTCTTCTTTTTCTATAATAATAAAAACTTCTTTATTCTTTACTTTCAAACGAAAAAATTCGGAATCTCTGTTAGAGTTTATTGTTGGAAAAGCTTCTTTTTGTGTCTTTAAATATTCTTCCTTATCATTTAGTCTTCCAAACCGAATTTTCATTGTTAGGCTAAGTAATCCTCTTAATTTAAATATGTTGTTATTCCTTGTACTCCTATCCTAAATCGTTTTTAATCTCGACCTATTGAATAAATATTCAATTCGTCATGAATTTATATTCAAAAGCGAATAAGTATTCAAGCCCTCGTAAAACGAAATCTTTAAATATAAGATATGCTTACTAGTAAGATATACTTATCAGGAGGCAATTATGGAAAAGCTTGAAGTCACCAGCCTTAGCTCAAGAGGGCAAATCGTTATCCCTCAAGGTATTAGGGATAGGTTGAATATGCATAGTGGAGAAAAGTTTGTTGTTATCGGTGAAGATGATACAATCATACTCAAGAAGCTTGAAGTTTCTTCATTTAAAGGATTTGATAAGCTATTAAGGAAAACAAGGGATTTTGTTAAAAACAAAAATATCAAATCAGGCGATGTTGATGAATCCATCAAGAGAGTTCGCAGCAAATGACTCTTCGTGTCGTTCTTGATACGAATATTTTTATTTCCGGAATATTCTGGGAAGGCAATTACTGCTCACAGATTATTGATGCCTGAAAAGCAGGAAGGATTATTTTGATCACTTCTCTGGAAATCATCCAAGAATTGGTTGAAACCTTAAAAGATTTTAAGATAGCGATGCCAGATGCAATGATTGAAAAATGGCGAAATATGCTGGTAGAAAATTCTGTTGTGGTGATTCCCATAGAAAGATTGGCAATAGTAAGGGAGGATTCAGACGATAATAAATTTTTTGAAGCGGCATATGCTGGAAAAGCGATGTATATTGTAAGCCAAGATAAGCACATTTTGAAGATTGGTGAGTATAAGAAAATTAAAACAATGCATCCCAAAGAGTTCGTAGCATTAATATGAATGTGGGAGCAAGGATTTGAACCTTGGAAGGCACTAAGCCAGCAGCTCTTGAGGTTGGGCACTTGCGTTCTGCCCCATTTGGCCGCTCTGGCACTCCCACGCAAAACACAAAACAGAGAATTTCGTTTATAAAATTTCGTATTGATGCGAAGAAAAATATTCACTTATGAAAGCAAACATTTATATATAAACTACTGCTAAAACATTAACAACGATAAAATAGTGAAAAGAGGTCAGAAAGAGGTGCAATGATGCGTTTGCAAGTAGTATTTTTAGTATTATTCTTCTTATTGGGCGCCTACATGGTATCTGCAGTTGTTGAAGCTGCAATTCCTGTAGTGACAATCTTAACCCCGCCAGATGGGGCAAACCTGAC
>Ga0209541_10017496_pt1 | contig 10476 bp, 10 predicted proteins | sample RifCSPlowO2_01_FD_184027 | JGI IMG/M metagenome (GOLD analysis project Ga0209541, IMG submission 184027) | Groundwater microbial communities from Rifle, Colorado - Rifle CSP2_plank lowO2_0.1 (SPAdes) (version 2) | ecosystem: Environmental > Aquatic > Deep subsurface > Groundwater | place... | reverse complement strand
AGAAAAATGAAAGAATAAAGATGAACTTATATGGTTATTTGAAACTGCATTGAATCTTGTATTACTTTTTGCGCAAAACCCGACAATGGTCCTTCACCGATCTCAACAAAACTTTTAACTCCGCTTCTTTGCGCTTCTTGTAAAGCCTCTCTGAATCTAACGCCTCTAGTTAACCCATTAATTAAATCCGCTCTTATTTCATCAGGATCCGAAGTTGCCGCGGCTCTCGTGTTGAGAATAATGGGAGAAGTGGGTCTTTCAAACTTGATATGAGCTACATATTGCACGAACATATCTTGTGCTTCTTTCATCAGAGAACAATGTCCAGCAATAGGAACACCAAGTCGAATTGCTTTTTTTATTCCCGCTTCTTTTGCATGAGCCGTAGCGTATACAATATGCTTTTCTCTGCCGCTTAAAATGATCTGGTCTGCCGTATTGTCATTTGCAACCCATATGCCTTCTTCTCCAAGCGCTTCTGAAGTATTAGCACAGAGCAATTCTGCTTTTTCCAAAGTTGCTCCTAAAAGTCCTAACATGCCGCCTTTGTTTTCTCTCCTCTCGCCTGCTTCTTTCATTAATTTTCCTCTTTCAGCTGCAATATGTAATGCCGTTTTTATATCTACGACACCAGCCGCTCCCATAGCGCTCATTTGACCGGTACTATGGGGCAAAAAAGCAAGGGGTCGCCTTTCCTTAAATGAAGGATTTGCCTCAAGAAACGCAAAATAAGTTGCTAAACTGACTGCGGTTATGGCAGGCTGTGCGTTTGCGGTATCATTGAGTGCATTAATTGGATGATCTACACATTGCCCATTTATCATAATATCTAATAATTCTGGTTTTAGTTGACCAAGAATTCCCCGCGCGATTTCGGAGTTTTCATATAAAGTTTTCCCCATCCCAGCTTTCTCCACCCCTTGACCGGGAAAAAGGTATATAATCTGCCCAGGAATTTTCTCTGCTTCAATATTTGCTGTGAGATTAATCAGCTCCGCTCTTGCCGCCATAGACAGGATTATACAAAACAGGATATCTAGAATCAATTGCGGTCAAAAGTTAATCTTCACAATGTTAGTGCACTTAGAACTTTTTTTTCTAGAAACTGGGGAAGACTTTGAGCCTGTATTTATTTAGAGGTTTCTTGCTCAAAAATGGACGGTTCTAATTTCCGTAATTTTCCTAACCCTCTATTCTCTATATATAAAACTCCTGCTGGCGTCTTTAGACCTATTACAATTGCTACTTCTTCTCTTGTCCACAGCACGCCATCTTCTAAACCAGATCTTAATCTAAGTACTCTCACTTCATTGCTTTTTAATTGATCACCATATAATTCTAATAGAATTTCAAGGTCTTCTGGTTTTACTGGTTTGTATTCTTTTGGTCGATGACCATTAACATTCTCAGGGTGGAGATGCTTTCCTCTTAGTCTGTTTTTTACAATTCGTTTGACTTCTTTTTGTCTTCTACTTCTTCTTTTTTCAACTCTATTACGCTTCGCTGTTTGTTTTTTTCTTACCTCTCTATTTTCTACAACTTGTTGTTTATGTGCTTCGACTCTTTTCTTAATAGTAAGCATCTCGAATGGTCCAAGCCGCGCTCCTGCCCTCCCAGCGTGTTTATACTCTAAACCTTCTCCAAGGCGATTATTATTAAAGCTGTCACGGCTGATGCCCAGTTCGCGTAAAAATGCCTTGAGACTAACACCAGTTGTAAGCATCTTTTTTAACCTTGCTAGCGCTTTTTTATGCAACTGGCAGATCCTTGATTCGGATAGCCCCAGATTCTCTGCAATTTTCCAAAAAGTCAAACCCTTAAGATTATGTTGTATTACAATTGCTCTGTCGCGTTCTGCCAACAGCTCTAAAGCAACTTTAATTCGACCGTACTCAGTAATCAAATCAGCAACATCTTCTTTCTCCATTAAATACTTTTCTGGTTCAACTAAAGAATCTTGATCTCTTAATATTTGCTCAATTATGTCTTCTCCTAAATCGGCCATTGCAAAGACATGAGGAAACTCCTTAATATCTTGTATTTCCTCTCGTTTTATACCAGTAGCTAACTCAATTTCTTCAATTGTAGGCGGACGGCCATTATCCGATTCGAAATTTTGTTCAAATTCAAAAATCTCTTTTAAATTCTTCTGCTCTGAACGAGTCATTGGTGATGTTGTTCTCATTAAATCATATAGTCTGCCGTTTATTATCGTAAATAAGTAGGGCGGAAATTTACCTAGTTCCGGGTTGTAATTACTTATTGCCTCAAGTACCGCCAGTCTCGCTTCTTGCGCTGCATCTTCTAAATCGACACCTAGACGGATTAACCTATCTCTTAATCTAGCAAGATGGGTTTGCACATTTTTTTCATATTTTTGGATCTCTTCACCTGTCATAATACTTCGCACCTCTTGAATTTTTACCTCTCCTTTAATATGAACTTGATCTTTTAGGGAAGTTTGAAAATCTTCCTCGTCATTTCCATTAAAATTTACTATTGTTTGATTAATAGCCTCTTCAACTGTTTGTCTTAATTCCCGTGCGTGATCTCCATATTCCTCATCGATTTGGGGCTGGATATAATTTCTTAATCTCTCGATTAAAGAAAGGCGAGCTTTTTTTCCTGCCTGAATCGTCTCTCTTGCTGTATTAACCCTTATTTGCGGAAATTTACTGGGGAGCTTAACGTATCCTCGTATTTCATGGCTATCTTCAATAATATTTTCGATTTGCCGTCTATCTTCTTCATCGATATACTGCCATGTTGGTAAATTTTTTCGGTTTACAAGTGTTTGCCTAGCAATTCTGGCCTCTCGAAGTTGACCCAGCAACTTTTCAAAAGTTGGAGCCTCTACTTCTACCTCTGTAATTTCTGTTAGGGAAGGCGTAGCTATCTCAAAAACGCGGACAGAATGAATAGATGAAGGACCGCCCTCATCTGTTTTTGATGATACTGAAGGATTTAATTTTTCAACCATAATAATAACTTCAGTTATTTTATAACAAAAAACTATTTGTGAAAATGCTATTTTAGCTATTTAATCCGCAAATTGTAAAACTTCAAACCACCAATGTCAAACTATGGGAGGGGTTTACTCTGTGGATTGGAATTGAACCTTAAAAATTGAGGCTGTGGAACATGTGTTTTAAATACCTAGTTTTAAGACTCGTATTTTCTTTTCTCTGCTCCAGCTTTTAATCTCGCTTTCGCGCTTGAGAGCTAAAGATTTTGATTCAAGTTGTTTGGTATAAAGTAATTTTATTGGCTTGTGTGAGCGAGTATATCTTCCGCCCTTGCCGTTTTTATGGTCTTCGAACCTTGCATCGGGATTGTTTGAAGAACCGGTGTATAAGCTACCGTCTAAACATAGAAGAATATAAATAAACATACCACATAATTTTAGTCCTTCGACAGGCTCAGGGCCAATTCTCCTCGCAGTGCTTGCCGTGAGCAAGCCTTGAGTGAAGCAAAAGGCGCGTCGAATCGGTTGCGGGGCCAGGAGTTGCGCCTGGCCTATGAGATTATGAGCCTCATGTGCACTGTACACTACCCCGCGTGTAGGTTTATTATACCAATTTGACCAATACCAAATCAACTGATAAAATAATTGCGCGCCAACGTAGCTCAGGGGCAGAGCGGACGTTTCATAAGCGTCATGTCGCTGGTTCGAATCCAGCCGTTGGCACTAGAAGAATAAATCCCACCATTTTCTCCAGTTTTGGCGCTTGTCAATATTTTTTATTTGTGAACTTTGAGTTGAGACCAGATTTTGAGGAATTATCACCGGCTGTTCCCCAGGCTTTACCAACAAAAGTTTATTCCTAGCTTCTTCTTCTACAAATTGACTACTCTGAGCTTTAGACAATTTTGATTTCAAATCCTGATTCTCTCTCTTTTCTTTCTCTAATTCTTTTTGAGCCTTTGTAATTAAGTCTTGTTTCCCCCAAAGATCGTAAATCGAGCGAATAAGGCTGTTTATAATAAAGACTGAGGCTACAATAGCAATAATAAATAATATTTTCTTCATGACCAACTTAAAATTTTTCCATCTTGACTAAAGCTAAATTTATTGATATTATAGGACATCACTTTTATGATCCTTCGACTCTGCTCAGGATCATACTGAGTGAAATCGAAGTATGAAAACCGTAAAACTCCGGGATGCCCACCAAGAGTTCAAAGATTTTCTAAAAAATAAAAAGCATTCTAGCTCTACAATTGTAGCATACGGCAAGGATATAGAGCAGCTCGTCTCGTTCTTAGAAGTTCTTAAGAAAAATCAAATTCACGAAGTAACTAAAGAGGACATAGAGGCGTTTTTAGCAAAAATGCAAAAAGAGGGCTATACTCCTAAGTCTATTTCGCGAAAGATAAATTCTACCCGGACTTTTTATAGATTTCTTAAGGTTAATGAGTATGTTACCGATGATCCTTCACTTTTGGTTGCTCATCCAAAATATCAACTGGCGCCTCCCCGAATACTCACTCCAACCGAATACAGAGCCTTGCGGGATACTGCAAGAAACGATCCCAGAATGTTTGCAATAATTGAACTATTACTTCAGACAGGAATAAGAATCGGAGAGCTGGCAAATCTTAAAGTCTCAGACGTTAAAAATGATTCTTTACATATAGAACCTTACGAAAAACATGAAAAAAGGGATGTCCCTATTAATAAAAGGGCTCAGGAGGCGCTCCAAAAATATTTTGAAATAAGGCCAAAAACTAAGGACGACCATCTTTTTATTACAAAGTCGGGAAGACCGTTTTTAGTTAGAAATATCAGAACTTCTATGGAAAGGTACTTTAGGTTGGCGGAAATAAAAGATGCCAAAGTAAATGATTTAAGGCACACATTTGTTGCCCATCATTTAAAACAAGGTGCTTCTTTGGTTCTTATTTCTAAAATTTTAGGACACAAAAGACTTTCTACAACCGAGAGATATCTTGATTATGTTGGCGAAAGAGGAAAGGAAACCACAGCCCTTTCTGATCTTTAAGGAAGTTTTATCCGCACAAAGCTTTCCGCAAATTTATATTTCTTTGTTTTGCCAAGCATCTTAGCTCTGCCTGTCATCATCTTCTCTATTTTTTTGAAATCCTCAAATTGACTTTTATGAAGCTCAAGTGCCTTGATTTTTTTCTTAAAGGTTTTTGAGATATCCACCAGATGCTCTACTCTCCCAAAACTCACCAGCCATAATTCCTCTACCCTATGCGGCTTTAATCCTTCTTTTTCATGATTTAGAAAGGTTAATCTGTCACGAGACAGCGGAAAACATGCATCCATTGTCGCAAGTGCGGCAGCTCTGTGATCTGTGTGATTTACAAAACCAAACTCTGTGGAATAAAAAAATGTCGGATCCATTGTAATGACGATATTGGGCTTAACCGTCCGGATAATTCTGACTATATCTTCTTTTAGCGTAAGGTCTGATACAAGCTGGGTATCCGTGTGATTTAAAAAGAAAACTTTTTTAATTCCGAGAACTTTACCCGCATTCTCCTGCTCTTTTTTTCTGATTTCGGCAAGTCTCTTATGAGTCATCTTAGGATCCGAGGAGCCTCTACTGCCGTCTGTACAAATAAGGTAATAGGTATCTGCGCCTTCTTCTGCGAATTTTGCAATAGTACCCGATGCACCAAAATCTATATCATCGGGATGCGCCCCAACCGCCAAAACAGACTTCTTTTTCATACAATCTTTTTTCTTGTGGGCCCGCTTGGGGTCGAACCAAGCACCTGTTGTTTATAAGACAACCGCTCTGCCGCTGAGCTACGGGCCCCTCTTTGATTTAACAAGTATGACCATTTTATCAAAGGGGGCTTAGGAGAGCAAGGAAGTTAAAGTTTTGCTCGTTTGGAGATTTCCGCTTCAACAACTACATTATCCCGCCCGAACTTAAGTCTTGAAAGTTCGCGGATAAGTTCTGAGACTCTTGGATTCATAAGTTTTTTCTCCTCACTCATATCGCGCGTTAAATCCATGGAAAAAGGCGTAACCGGTTCGCCCCTCACAATAGTCTTAACATAAGTATTAAATCTTTCTACATTTATTAAATCTGCTTCCGAAAAGGTAGGTTGATACTCGTGCTGAAGATAATTTGCATCCGTTACCCCTACTCTGAAGGAAAGGACAGACCCTACGTTTCCAAAGATTGCGTTTTTAACATCCTCTTCCATTTGCCCGATAAACTGATTTGCAACTATTAAGTTGAGGCGATATTTTCTAGCCTCTGAAAGTATCTGGGCAAAATCAGGAGTTGCAAAATTTTGAAACTCATCAACATACAAGAAGAAGTCCCGTCTTTGATCAAGCGGCATATCCTGTCTTGACATCGCGGCAACTAAAATTTTTGGAACAAGAATAAGTCCCAAAAAGTTGGAATTTTCCTCACCGATTTTTCCTTTAGAAAGATTTATAAGAAGAACTTTACCTTCATCCATTACTTGTCTAAAATCAAATGAGCTATTTGATTGTCCGATAATATTTCTGATCATTTTGTTTGTAACAAACCGGCCGAACTTGGAAACTATGTAGTCCAAAACTTCTGATTTATGAAAATCCGAAGTCTGGGCAATCTGATCTGTCCAATAGCGTCTTATGATTGGATCCGCAACTTTTGGCAGAAGTTCCTGAACATAGGATGCATCGGTTAAGGCTCTTACTACCTCAACAAATGTGCTTCCGCCCTCGTACATTACGGTTAACATCGCGTTTCTTATTGCATGTTCAAAACGGGGACCAATAATACCGGTCTGATGCGGGTCAAAAAGCTTATACATAAGCCCTATGATTGAAGAAACAACATAATGCTTTTGCTCCTCTGTCTTTGCATCAAGCATGTTAAATCCCATTGGCCTTTGGGTGTCGGATGGATCAAAAAGAATAACGTCTTCTGAGCGCTTTGAGGGCATAAGTTTTAAAACGTCATCTATTAAATCTCCGTGAGGATCTATAACAGCAAGACCTTCTCCGTTTTTAATATCCTGCATAATCATTGCTTTTAAAAATTCGGATTTACCCGTACCTGTTTTCCCTATAACATACATATGTCTTCTCCGATCTTCTATTTCAATATAAATCGGCTTGTCTACTCCTCTATATTTGCTTTTTCCCAAGAAAAGTCCGGACTGTGGAATTTGTATAGGAGCAGGAGCTCTTTTTGCAGTAACCCAATGTATATGGGGGGTCTCAACGCTTTTATTGGGAAAATGGAATACAGTTGCAAGTTCTTCACTTGTTAAAACCGAAGTTTGACCTCTTATTGGCGTGTATCTATAAATAAAATCATGCATAAAAAGCCCCTTAAATCTATGGGAATTTTTTGTGAAAGAATTCAATCCGTCAAACTGACTAAAGCTGTTTACAATATTATTTAAATGCGCTCGGGCGGATTCGGTGGTAACTGAAGAAACTACAATTCTTATAACAAGATTAAAGCCGGATTTGCCGATTTTATTTTCTATTCCCTCAAGTTCTTTTGGATCTGCTGAGTATTTTGCCGTTTCCGGATTCGACTCAGCCTTTTTTGTTTTTGAAATATATGTTCGTCCCTGTTTTTTCCATTTGGAATCTGCGGGGCTAAGCATTATTTGAATAGCGGCTCCCTCATTGTGAGACATTTTTGCCAAAACCGATGTAACTGAAGAGAGTGGGTCTGTTGGAAGATCCTTGAATACTTTTATGGGCAAATAATTTGAAGATTTAAGCTTAAGGCTTGCAAAAGCGACCTTTCCTTCTTTTGGAAAAATATTATATTCATTTCCTACCGAATATCCTTCTCTTGTAAAGTTAGACGAGCTCACCTCTTTTATTTCTGCTTCAGGGTATGCGCCGTTTATTTGTTTTTCTACAAAATCTTTAAGTTTATTTGGGGTATTTACGTAAAAACGGATATCCTCGGGCATCCCTACGATCTCAAAGGAAATATGGGGCTGAGGATTTAAAAAAGAAAACCTTCCACTCTTTCTCAAAGATGCAAAACTTGCAAACATTTGTTCAGCCGCATCAATTTTAATTTCGTTGTCCCGCGGCATTGAAACTTCAAGAAGGGTAGAGTCTAAAGATTCTTTTTCCCTGTTTCTGTTTCGATACCAGAGAAGCAGTCCATATCCTAGAAGAAAAACCAAAAACAATATTAAAACTGCAGAAAAAATGCCCAGAAAGAATAGGACAAAAAAATTTATTATATTTGCAGGCGAAAATGTCTCCAGTGTCATATCGGTTTTGGCAAAGATTCCCGTTCCTTAAATTTTGATCTTTCAATTTGTCTTCGTATTGTGCGCGCAAGCCAGGCAATCGCATCTGTGATCGGGCTTTTTTTAGCCACGGCCATTTCCGTTTGGGTGAGCGGTGATTTAAAACTTACCGACGGAGAAGTTGTCACTGGTTCTACCGATCCTTGGGAAACTCTTGTCTCAACTGTTTCTTCTTGAACCAACTGCGGAGCTTGTGGAATTTTTTCTGTTCCAATTTCCTTAAGTTCGGCAGAAACTTCCGGTCCTTTCTCAAATGGACTTATTAAATCCTGCGAAACCGATTCTACTTCTTTTGAAGGTCCTCCAACAGGTGGAGAAACCGAAGAAGCCACATCCTGATTATTTGGAACAGTTGTTGGTTGGTCTGTTTGATCTTTAGTCGGATCCATATCTAATTCATAATAGCACGAAATATAAAAAGTGTCATTACATTTGTCTAACAGGTTCTTAACTAAGCGGCGCTTTTGGATGAATCACCCTTACAGGCTACTTTATTGCTTCCGCAGTGCTGACAATTTGATAAGAGTTGGTCTTTGGGCCGTATGTTTATTTTTCCGCATTCCGGACACTCAAAAGTTTTTTCTCCATATCTATCTTTAAGAAAAACATTATTAAATGTACTACTGCTTTCTCTGCTTGCGCTAGCCCCACAGCTTCCGCCAACAATCGGTGGAGTAGTATTTCCATACCTTTCAAAAACTTCCCGAGGTTGGTTTTCAAAAACTAACTGAGAACTCCTATCCCTGTCTAAGATGTAATCTTTTTCCTCTAATACAAAGTTTTCAATTGCATATCTTGCTTTTAGCAAATCTTTATCCGATGCCTTTTCTCTAACAAGCTGTATAAATCCTCCTATCAAAGACTTTATTAAAGGGGTGAGCTTATTACGCCATTCGATATTAAACTTTTCAGCTTCGCCTATAAAGGAGACTATGTCATCCGGTGTTTGAATAGATTCAGATTGTTCAATAACGACTGGATTTGTTAAGAAGTCTATATCTTTATTATAGTTTTTTGCGTCTTCATCGAAGTACTTTAAATAATCTTTATGTTCTTCTATGCTCAGTTCATTTCGATAAGGAATTATTCTTAAACGTTTTTCCTCTTCTGAATCTTCCACAACTTGTGCAATAAATGTAAAACTATGCTCTCCATATCCATCTCGCTTGGAGCCAGGAGGACTAACCCATAGAGCCAGCGTCCCTACTGGCGCATCTGCAAGTCTCTCCTGCAATTTTTGAAATCCTAAGCATTCCGCTACTTCTCTATCTATCGGAAGTCCTCTTTTCTCCCTATAGGTAATCGCTTTTCTGTAGATATTTAAAATGGGTCCTGGATCTGCGTGAGGAGATGAAAGAAAGAAACCATTCTCAGTATCATGTTCGAAGTCGTAATGAAATTCATCATATTTTACTCCCAATCTGTACTCACCTAAATATCCAATTATACTATTACCAATATTGCTTTCTCTTCTTCGATAAATCTCATCTTGCGAATAATTATCAGGTATTGGCGCATGATAATTTTTTGTATCAAAACCTACTGAATATGCTTCCGTTCTCATAAAAATTCTTTTCTAAGTTTTCCAAATAATTTCTTCTTTTTTTTCTAAATGATTTATGAATCGCGACATAGTAAGGAAAAGATCCGAGAGCCTATTGATATAGATTAAAATTTCTTTATCGACATTTTCTTTTTTAGAAAGTGCTACTATTCTTCTTTCTCCTCTTCTTGCAACGGTTCGGGCAAGATGAAAAAAGGCGCCTACTGTTCCGCCACCGGGTAAAATAAAATTAAAAAGCTTTGGCAATTTTGCCGTCATTTTATCGATCATTTTTTCAAACTCTTTAACCCTCTTTAAAAGAGATTGTCCTTGGCGAGGATTTGCAAGTGCAGATCCTACTTCTAATAAGTCTTTTTGAATTTCAATCAACTCCTTTATAATTTGTGCTTTTGCCTGCCCGCCTGTGCCAGTCTTTGGCAGGCGAGGATTTGGAATTTGCGAGATCACGAGTCCTATTACACTGTTTAACTCATCGACAGTACCTATTGCTTCTATTCGGGGACTATCTTTTGAAATTCTTTTTCCTGAAAAAAGTCCTGTTTGTCCTTTATCTCCTGTTTTTGTATAGATCGGCATAAAAAACCTTCTCGATCGAGAAGGTTAAAAGTTGTTTCTTATTCCTTTGCTCGAAGGAGAAATTTGAGCTT
>Ga0209541_10017495_pt1 | contig 10476 bp, 11 predicted proteins | sample RifCSPlowO2_01_FD_184027 | JGI IMG/M metagenome (GOLD analysis project Ga0209541, IMG submission 184027) | Groundwater microbial communities from Rifle, Colorado - Rifle CSP2_plank lowO2_0.1 (SPAdes) (version 2) | ecosystem: Environmental > Aquatic > Deep subsurface > Groundwater | place... | reverse complement strand
ATTGCTTCCTTCTCATCTACTGGATTGGAACACTTATAGCAAAACTTAGCTTCGTTAGGATTAATCTCACTACAAAATACACATTTTTTAACTTTTAACTCATCTTCTTTATCATCCAATTTTTTAATGCCATGCATGCTTAATATCGCATCATTCACATCACTTGAAGTTATATGGGAGTATTGTGCAAGCATATTACTTCCAGGTGCCCACCCAAAATAAACTTTTACTTGAGACTCGTTCATGCTCTTATCCAGAAGTATATGACTAACTCTTGTATGCCTAAATAAATGAGGATGAACTCTTTTTGCTATTTTTGCTCTTTCTGTTATTCTAGTAAACATAGCTCTAAAAGAATCGTACATCATTCTTTTGTACTCTCCAGAAAACTTCATTACCCATAGTGGTGCTTCTGGGGTATTTTTTAGTGGATGAGTGTTTAACCAAGCAGATAATGCAGAGGCAGAAAAAACAACCAAAGGTGTTCTTGTTCCAGTCTTACCTTTTAGGTCAATTAAGTAGCCATATTCTGTCCTGGTAACGTCTTTTACATTAAGATTACCTACTTCTCCAATTCTTGCCCCAAGCTCATATAACAATGAAATAAACGCTTTATCTCTAATACTCTGTGCAGAACTTATCAATAATTGCACTTCCTCTTTGGTTAATATATCAGAAGCCTTTACTTTAGGCACATCTTTTGATTTAATTCCTGTATTAATCCATCTAACCAAATGAGGATAACCTTCTAATCTAATTTTTTCTTTGTAGTCATCACCATATACGACCCAAGAAAAGAATTTCTTCATAACAACCCTATAGCCTTGCTTAGTCCAGATTGAAAGGTTTTCTTTTTCTTCTATTTGAATCAAACAGATCTTTAAATCATCTATACTTACTTTTTCAAAATCCTTACCAAGAAGCTCGGCAACCCTTCTAATATTTCCTATGAGCTTTGTTCTTCTTGGTTTACCAATCTTTTCTTGAATATAACATAAAGTATCGAACTTAATAATCAGGTCTTTATTCTCATTAGACAGCATAGAATTCAATAGGTTTCTCCTTTGTGCTTCATAATCCTTATCTTGCCCATGTATCTCTTGCTCCATTTTAACTCCTGCATAGCATCTTTTATTATATCAGAAGTCCTTTTTATGGTTTAGGGCACTTGTACAAAAGATACTAAGCCTCAGGAGGGAGTTGCACCCCCGACCTACAGTTCTTTTGAAATATTTACAAAACTGCCGCTCTTCTAGCTGAGCTACTGAGGCATTAGCTTGTTCAAGAAGCATTCTTTAAATACCTTTCTTTAGAACAATACTTGGTTAAAAACGATAAATTTAAATAGTATTAAAAAAATACTAATCAGTATTAAAAATGGACTATTCAAATGTAAACAAGAATGTTATCAAAATAATTGACGCATTGGCAGAAGGAAGAGCATATCTTAATGAAATATATGAAAAAACAGGAATCAAAAGCAAGAATAACTTATTAAAAAATCTCAACTCACTAACTAATAATAAAATCCTTACTAAAGAAGAAAATAAATCAAATACTTTCTATTCTCTAAATTATCAAAATAATGTAGCAATCGCATTGCTAAATTTGATAAACAAGACTAGATTTGAAAATCTCCCTTTTGACGTTAAAAAAGGAATTCTTGAAGCCATATTTACTTCCAAACCAAGAATAGCAATATTGTTTGGTTCTTATGCAAAAAGAAATTACAATAAAAAAAGTGATATTGATCTAATCTTTTTTGATGCTATTGAGAGAAAAAAAATTAGAGAAATTTCTAGCAAATATGGTGTTAAATTGAATGTAAATTTTATGGGGTTAGATGAATTACAAAAAGATAACGAAGCATTGAATCATATAATCAAAACGGGCTATCCTCTTGTAGGAGGAGAATATTTTTATAATGAAGCAAAAAAAATTTGATTGGGAGACTTGGTTAGAAGATGCAAAAAAAGTCGAGAGAAGCTTTAGCTTTTATATAGATAAAGAAATTATAAAATCAGAAAAAGAAACAGATTATTTATCAAAATCACATCTAAAAAAAGCAGAATATAATTTTAAATTTATTAATTTCTTAGAAGAAAATAAATCTTTTTATGACTGGATAATTGTTGGTTGTTACTATACAATCTATCACTGTGCCTTAGCATTAATAGCAAAAAAAGGATTTACTTCAAAAAATCATTTGGCAACTCTTTGTGCGCTAATAAAATTTTATTATGGCAAGCTGGATAAAGAAGATATAAAATTGGTCTCAATATCATCACTTGAAAAAGAGGAAGTAAGCTATTTTGTTTATGCAAAAGAAAAAAGAGAAACAGCTTCTTACGGAATAAGTGAAGAATTCAATAAACATGAATCAACTGATCTTAAAGAAAAGACAATCCAATTTTTAAATAAAACAAGGGAAATCTTAGAATGATTAAACAAAAAGCAATAGGTATATTAGATTAAACATTTAACAATGATTTTGATAATGATAATTTCTTTAGACAAAATTATTTAATAATTTAATTTCTATACTCTATGTGAAAAAATCATTTCGGTAATTTCCTAATATAATCAACACATTTATATTTAAGAATAATCTATGAAGAAGACATGGAAGAAACAGTAACGATTGTTGACAGGAACATCCTGAAGGTATTATCAGGGGAAACAAGAATGGATATCCTGAAAGAATTATCCAAAGGATCAAGAACACCTTCAGATCTAGGGAAGATGCTAGGCAAGATGGATTCGACTATTGTAGAGCATTTAGAGGCATTAATGAAAGTTGGATTGGTGAAAAAGGTAGAGCAGCCTGGGAAGAAATGGGTCTTTTATACCTTGACAGAAAAGGGGGATGCTATTTTATCAAAGAAATCAAGAAATTTAGTCATTATTCTTTCAGTATCTATAATTTCTTTTATCGGAGGATTAGTAAGCTTCATTCTTGCTACACAGCAAAGGACTTTAATGGGGTTTGATGAAAGGCAAGTAAAAATACAAGAATCTGCTCTTGCAACAACTCAAGCAGTTCCTCCTTCACAAATACAACAACCTTTTCTTTTATATATGGGTATATTTCTTCTAGCAGTTGGAATCTTAGGATTAGTATTTTATCTTATTAAGAGTTATAAGCGAGGTTTGGAAAAATGAAAAACGCATTTTTTATTATTGGAATATTCCTAGTTTTTATCGCTATAGGTTTAGTAGTTTTTTATAAGGAACAGCCAGAAGATAGCGGAGATGGAAACATCAGAAAATTTTCATCTGCTGAAGAGCTAAAGAATTTTTTAAAAACGCGACAGAGTCAAGAGCATTACGGCAGCAGTTATTTTGGCCTTGGAAGTGAGAGGGTTCTTACTTCAGCATCACCTTCGAAAGCAATGGCAGGGGCAAGCACTGATCAAGTTTCTTATTCAAGAACTAATATTCAGGTAGAAGGAGTAGATGAAGCAGATATTGTCAAGAGCGACGGAAAATATCTATATATAGTTAGTGGAGAAACTATCAGTATTATAGAGGCGTATCCTGCTGAAGATGCGAAAATTATCTCAACTATTGATGTTAATGGATATCCCGATGAAATATTTATTAACGAAAATCATTTAATTGTTTTTGGAACGGAAAGATATGAAAGTGTGCCGCCTTATGAAGGTGGTCCAATAAAAATCATGTCTCCTACAATAGTAAGACCTTATTTTTCTGGAAAGTCTTTCATTAAAATTTATAATATCAATGATAAAGCAAACCCAATTTTAGAAGACACTACTCTTTTTGATGGAAGCTATTATGATTCAAGAATGATTGGAAATAATGTGTATGTCATTGTCAATCAGCCTATTTATTATCAACCTCCTTACCAACCGCCAAGAATATTAGATCCGTATGAAAAGGCACAGCTTGTAGATGATAGTAGAGATACACAAGGAGAGGCTAAAGAAGAACAAGAAGAGATCTTAGAGCTTCCTAGCATTGTTCATAATGGAAAAACTCTCTCTTTAGTGCCAAATGACATTCTTTACTTCGATTTCTATGATTACAGCTATCAATTAACAACAATTATAGCTTTAGATCTAAATAATATAGGAGAAATAAAAAAAGAGAGCTTCTTGACAGGATATACGCAAAATATTTTTGTTTCTGAAAATAATATTTATTTAACTGCGCAAAAACAGATTCCTCCTTTTGATTACCAAAAGAGAATTTTTGAAAAGGCAGTGCTTCCTCTGATGGATGATGTTACTGCTGGAAAAATAAAAGAGGCTTTTTCTGATGAAAATTTAAATGAGTATGAAAGACAAGCAAAGATTCAAGAGATTTATGAAATCTTCTTTAATAAATTAAGCCAAGAAGAAAGAGGAGAATTCATGGAAAGAATGAAGGAAAGATCACAAGATGTAATGGCTGAGATTGCAAAAGAGACTGAAAAAACGATTGCTCATAAGATTAGCATAGAAAACGGAATGATAAGCTATAAAGCCAGAGGAGAAATTCCGGGGCATTTGTTAAATCAGTTTTCTATGGATGAATATCAAGGCAATTTCAGGGTTGCTACAACTACAGGAGACCTATGGAGCGGAAATTCATTAAATCATATCTATGTCTTAAATTGGGATATGGAGATAATAGGAAAGGCAGAGGATTTGGCTAAAGGAGAAAAAATTTATTCAGTAAGATTTATGGAGGACAGAGCTTATCTTGTGACATTCAAGAAAGTAGATCCTTTGTTTGTGATTGATTTAAGCAATGCAGAAAATCCAAAAGTGCTTGGAGAATTAAAGATTCCTGGCTACTCTGATTATCTGCATCCATATGATGAAAATCATATCATAGGTATTGGAAAAGAGGCTGTTGATCCAACCAATGAAGAATCTTTTGGAAGGGATTTTGCTTGGTATCAAGGCATTAAGATTGCCTTATTTGACGTAAGTGATCCTGCAAACCCAAAAGAGATATCTAAATTTAACATCGGAGATAGAGGAACTAATTCAGAGGCATTATATGAGCATAAGGCATTTTTATTTGACAGAGAAAAAGAATTGTTAGTCATTCCAATATCTTTGCATGAGATTAACAAAGAACAATATCAAGGAGAGATTCCTGCAACAGCATATGGTGAACTGACCTTTGAAGGGGCTTATGTTTTATCTCTTAACTTGGAAGATGGTTTTGCATTAAAAGGAAGAATTAGCCATAAAGACAGTGAAGAAACCTCTGATGAGAAACTTCCTTATTGGTATGGGCAGTATGGACCACAGATCAGAAGGAGCTTGTACATCGAAAATGTGCTTTATACTCTTTCTGAAAGGGCAGTAAAGGCAAATAGTTTAGATGACTTAAATGAAATAAGAATGATTAAGCTTCCTGTTGCAGAACAAATAGCTTATCCGTTATATTGAGAATTTTTTATTTTATTTCTTTTCCATAAGCTTCTCTATACATTCTTTCGATGGTTAAATAATTTGATTCTGTTAAAGGGCATTCATACCAAGCAGCCCTTTCTATATCTTGACTGGTAGATAAAGTAACATTACGACTCATGATTCGAATAAGAGTTTCTTCATCTATAAACTGGATCCTTACAGAACTTTTCGGAGTAATATGGCTAATGTAGAGCCCTAAATTCATCTGCTCATCTGCTTCCTGTTTTCCTGTAGAGATCTCCCAGTTTACCTTGCTGAACCAGCAATGAGATTCTGGGATCTTTGCTGTAAAAAGAGATTCTAGAAATTTTCTTGTATCCTCTACAGTCTCTCCTTCTATATGAATTGTTTTTCTTTCCATATATTTATCACTATCAAATAGTATTTAAATCTTGTGGTTTTTGCTTTCTTTCTCAAAAATAAACAAATATTTTATAAACTTTAGAATAGGATTAATATATATGATAACTACACATTTTCAGAGAGTAACTATTATCAGGGTTAAAAAACCAGAGAAAAAGGATGTTAATGAGGAATTAAGATGGTTTTCTCAGTCATTAGGATTGTTTGGGGCAAGAGACAAAGAGAAGAGCTGTTTCAGGGTATTTCTTGAGCTTATTAAAGTTAGCAAGAGAGGAAGAGGATTAACAAGTGATGAGCTTGCAGAACGCTCTAATTTAACAAGAGGCACAGTCATTCACCATCTTACAACTTTAGCAGAGCAAGGATTAATTACAAAGGCTGGAAATAAGTATATGTTAAAAGGCGATCTTGAAGAGATGATTAGCGAGATACAAAAAGAGATTGGTAATGTCTTCAAAGATTTAAGAGAAGCAGCAGAAGAGTTAGATCATGCTTTATCCTAAACTTATATAAACTTTAGAGTAGTCACAAAATCGAAAGCTTTATAAACTTGCCCTAATTCTAAAAAGCATGGTAGAAGCAAAATTTGATATTGTAAGACCAAATCTTATGTAGTTCGGGATGATATCTACTTTGGTATAGATCTCTCTGATGTTATCACAGTAGGCAGATCTATTGATGAGGTAGTAGCAAAGCATATAGGGGATCTTAAAGTACAAGAAGCAGGTTTAAAAGTTGTTGAGTTACAAAGAGAGATGAAAGGGGGAGAAAAATATACCACCCCATTAAATAAATATTTAAATGCTCTTGAAAAACATCGGCAAGAAACTAGTTTAATTACTGGTGTACAAAATAGTGGTAGTAAATTATTTGGTATTGGTTGTATTGTCGATGCTCAAACATATGAAGATTGGAGTGATTGCAGGAATTGGAGAGATTCTCAGAGAGATTTAGCTAAACCTGATGAACTTTTTGAAAGATATGATAGGGAGAGTTTGGTCTATAAATTAGATAGACAAAAAACCTTAGAAGAGATGAGGGAATTACACAGAAGATTAGATTCAAAGATGCCGGAGAATTACGCGGATTTGTTCATTACAAGAGGAAATGTCGCATCTTCAGAAAATAGACTTGAAGAAAAAGCAATTGGAAGAATAGCTTTTTTCCAATTAAAAGCAAAAGATAGAGCTAAGATTGAGGAAGCAAAATCTGCTTTAATAGAAAAATTAAAAGAAGTTGATGGTCCTTGTTTATCGCTTGATGCTCCTTGTTTATTACAACAAGTCATTGATATATATCAAGATTCTTCAGAATTAATCAGAAGATACGGAGATATTCTTAAATCACCCATGTGGAGAACTAGATTTTTCAGATTAGATCCATAATTTAATTTTATAAAGTCGCAAACAAACTATCTCTTTTTGGTAATATTTAAAAAAGATTGCTTTATTCTACTCCTTATTATGAGAGCATGCCTTACATCATGTGGATTAGACATTACTCTGCTTCTTTCCGATAAAGAAATTGGAGAAAAAGAGGGTAAACTAGAGTGTAAAATGATTGGAAGAGAATCTATAAAAGTTAGATTATTTATAGTTAATAATATCAATAAGAGATATCCAGAAGAAGAGAGTGGTTTTCATATTATTGGTATACCTCACCTTGGTGGGAGAGATAAAAGAAAAAGATATGAAATTTATCTAAGTAAAGAGAGATTCAAAAAACTTACAAATCCAGAAGGAGATCCTATAGTGGAAGGTGGATATTTTAGCAGCAGGAGTTTTTATGATAGGATTGATTTTAAATATTATGCCATTTAAACTAAACTTTTTTATATTAATAGATTTCTTAATAAAAAACAGCTAATTTTTGAAGATTGAATTACATCAATCTATCTAGTCCATTTAAAGTTAATCGGTTTTCTCTTCAATTTAAGAAGATTCTTTTCACATTTAGATGAGTCAAAATAGATTACTTTGCCTGTCTTAAAGACAAACATCTTGCCTGTTCCTTTAACCAAAGTCCTTCCACAAAAACTGCATTTTGCCATTATTTTTTCTTATGTGTTAATTTTCTTGCTTCTATTTCTGTTTCTCTAAGCATTAATATGTCTTTTTCCTTTACAGGGCCTTTGACATTTCTTCTAAGCACTTTTCCTGCATCCCTGCCTTCTAAAATCTTGCACCTTACTTGGGTTGCTTCTCCTCTTGCTCCAGTTCTTCCAATTATTTCTTCAACAACTGCAGGGTAAGCTGGAGAGAAAACTGCGGATTGGCTTCTTTGCTGAGGTTGTTGAGAAGGTTGCTCTTTCTGTTTTACTTGGGAAACTTCTGGTTTCATTTGCTTAATTCTTTAATCAGCCCTTTGGCATCCCCTTCTTTAAGAATAGTGATAGAAGAGGTAGCAACTTGCAGGCCAGCAGCTGCCCCAAGATCTTCTTTGCTAGGAACTACAATATAAGGAATACCCTTTTCCTTGCATAAGGCAGGAAGGTGCATTACTACTTCAATTGGATTTACATCTTTTGCAATCAAAACTAATTTTGCTATTCCTCTTTCAACACTTTTGGTTGTTTCGTTTGTCCCTTTCTTGATTTTGCCTGTTTTTTTGGCTATCTCGACAGCTTCATATGCCTTCTCTATGATTTCTTTCGGTACATCTGCGTTGAGATTCATTTTTCACATTCCCTCTTTAAAAAGTGGAAGCATTGTCTTTATAAAGGTTATTATTTTTCAGAAGAATTTCAAAGCAACTAAGGGTTTTTAAAATTCCAATTATACTTTAATGATGAGTGAAATAAAATATAAATTTTTTATCTTTTTTTCTGTCTAGGATGCAAAAGGCGAAGCGCTCAAACTGAATTATGCTTCCTATTTTTAGTTTTTTAATTGAGGATTCTGCTAAACCTTTTTTTATAGAGGAGTCTGGCATAACGATCTCTATATGAATAAGCTCCTTTGTAACAGGCAACCAATGAATCAATTTTGCTCCCAAATCTTGATTGTAGCCTTGGGAAATAAATAAGTTATCTTGAAAATTAAACAAATGCATAAAGCGGTATGGCTTTCCTTTTTCTAAATTATCTTGGATATAGAAATTTCTTTCTGTGTTTAACAAGCGGTATCCTCGTTCAGGAAAATCTGGATGCAATGGGACTTCTGCTGCTATTGAAGGAGCATTTTTTATTGTGATCTTCTTAGGATTTTCGACAAAGAAATATCTATTTGCTTTTGAGTCAAGCAATCTTTTATTGTGCATTATCAAATCATCCCATTGTAAGGTTGATTCTGCTTTTGATATTCCGGTTGATAAAACAAATTCTTTAATTGCTTCTGGTAAAAAGCCCCTTCTTTTCAAAGCTACTAAAGTAGTCAATGAAGGATCATCCCAGCCCAGAATTTCTTTATTCTTTATTTTTTCTCTTATTATCCTTCCAGAAGATTCTGTGCCTTCAAGATTAAAGCGAGCAAACTCATAGCTGAATGTTTCTTTAAATCCTAAAGATTTTTGGATGTAGTGCTGCAATTCTGCCCTTAGTTCAAATTCTTTTGTTCTAAGCCTATGGGTAATTCCTTCTAAGCCGTCCATTACCGAGTTTTCAAAATCGTAATTAGGCCATACCTTAAACTTTTTCTTTAATCTTGGATGTGCTGCTTTAATTATTCTAAAGATAGTAGGATCGCGCATAGTTGTATTTTGATGCTTTAGATCGATTTTTAACCTTACAATAACGCTGTTTTCCTTCATCTCTGGCATTTTTTTCCAAAGCTTAAGGTTTTCATCTAAGCTTCTTGATCTGCAGTCACAAGCAATTCCATTAAAACGATTTTTTTTAATTATCTCTTGAGAGCATGTGCAGCAATATGCCTTATCTTTTTTTATTAGGATTTCAGCATATTTGTAAAACTCCCTCATATGATCAGAGGCATAATCTATCTTATCAGGAATAATTCCTAGCCAGGAATAATTTTCAAGATGAATATTATAGAATTCTTTTTTTGCCAATACCGGATTTGTGTCTTCAAACCTTAAAATAAATTTTCCATTGTATTTTTTTGCCAGTTCATAATTAAGGAAGATAGCTTTTGCATGACCTATATGAGGATACTTAGAAGGTTCTGGAGGGAATGCAGTAATTATCTTTTCTCCATGCTTAATTTTCAAGAAAGCAAATAAATCGTGCTCTTCATGCTTTTTCTCCTCTTTCTTTCCACCAAGAGATTCAAATTCTTTTTGCTGCTCCTCTAATGTTAAATTATTAATTTCCTTAACTATCTCATTTACAATCGGAATGACTTCTGTTGGCTTTTTATTCTTGAAAATTGCTAGAGTTTTTCCTACAACAGCGCCTAAGGCTGCTTTGCCTTTGTATTTTATTGCATTCTCCAAAGCTATCTTTCTTATCTCTTTTTTAGTGTTCATATCATGGTTTGATTTTATTATCTATATAAACATTATCAAAGTGTAGTATACGGTTATTTTTGCATGGTAATTTTATCTTATATTTTGTAGCAGTCATTTTTTATCAACCCATTTGAGGAATAGTCCTAATAAGCTTTCGGGTGGAAGCTTATTCACAATAGAGAACTTTGAATAATTCAATTTCAGTTAGATAACGCTTAAAGTAATTTGGAAATGCTAACAATTAGCTAATAATGATTAAAAATTTTTGGCTCAAAAA
>Ga0209541_10017493_pt1 | contig 10477 bp, 10 predicted proteins | sample RifCSPlowO2_01_FD_184027 | JGI IMG/M metagenome (GOLD analysis project Ga0209541, IMG submission 184027) | Groundwater microbial communities from Rifle, Colorado - Rifle CSP2_plank lowO2_0.1 (SPAdes) (version 2) | ecosystem: Environmental > Aquatic > Deep subsurface > Groundwater | place... | reverse complement strand
AAAATCTTGACCAAGTCGCCGTCTATGACTTTGGTAAAACCAAGGTCAACGATGGAACCGTAGGACTCGCCGATGATATCGGTTGAGACTAATTGCTCGTTGGACACCTTTATTATTCCTTGCCATTCCGGCTTTTGCGATTCAGTCGTCAAAATTTCGTTTATCTCTTCAACGCTTGTTTTTCTCTTTGAGACAAAAGTCAGGTCTATCAGCGAGCCGATCGGCACCGGCACTCTCACCGCCACTCCGTCAAAAATTCCTTTCATCTCCGGTATGGCTTTGGCGGCGGAAATAACCGCTCCGGTGCTGGAAGGAGAAATGTCTATTGTTCCGGCGCGTCCGCGGCGCCAATCTTTGGCATCGGGCTTGTCCACAATGCCTTGTGTCGCCGTGTAAGCGTGGATAGTATTTAAAATCGCTTTTTTGACGCCGGGATTTTTGGCAAGTATGGAGATAAGCGGAGTGATGGCGTTGGTAGTGCAAGAAGCATTGGATGTTATTTTTGATTTGGAAATATCTTCAGGGTAAACATTGGGCGTAAAGGTCAGCGCCATATCGTCTTTAACCGGCGCAGTTATGACGACTCTTTTCGCTCCGGCGTCCAAATGGGCTTTGGCTTTATCGTAAGAATCAAAAAGTCCGGTGGACTCCACAACAATGTCTATGTCTAAATCTTTCCACGGCAATTTGGCCGGGTCTTTTTCCCGCAGAAATTTTATGTCTTTGATTTTTTTCGGCAAAGCGAATTTACCGTAGACGCTGTCGTGTTCCAATAAATATAAAAGATTGTCTTTATCGGCCAAATCGTTTATGGCCACAACTTCAAAATCAAGCTTGCTTGACGCCTGCTTGTAAAAAATTCTCCCTATCCGCCCAAAACCGTTGATAGCGATTCTCATGCAATCATTATATACCAATAGGTTTAAAAATTAAAATTATTAGAATGTTTTTCCCGCCAATTTTTTATTTTTATATGATGGCCGGAAAGCAAGACTTTGGGCACTTTATATTTTCTGCCTTTAAACTCAAAAACTTCCGGTTTGGTATAAACGGGAAATCCGGACATTCCCCTTTCTTCTTCCAAAGATTCTTCTTTGCCCAAAACATTCGGGACGTGGCGAGCTATGGCATCCGCGACAACCGCCGCCGGCAATTCTCCGCCCGTTAGGATATAGGGTCCAATGGAAATTTCTTTCGCATTTAATGCTTTTTTGACTCGCGCATCTACGCCTTCATATCGCCCGCAAATTAAAATTAAACTATCATATTTCCTCGCCCAATCTTTCGCTATTTTTTGAGTAAATTTTTTTCCCGATGGAGAAAAAAGAATTATTTTAGAATTTTCCAGATTTAAGATTTTAGATTTTATTTTTAAGATTGCCTTAACGATTGGTTCTATTTTCATCACCATCCCGGGTCCGCCGCCATATGGTTTGCCATCCGTTTTTTTGTGTTTATCTTGGGCGAAGCCTCTTAAATTATGCAAATTTATTTCTATTTTTTTATCTTTTTTGGCGCGTCCTAAAATAGAAGAATTGAAGTATCCCCTTAATGATTCAGGAAAAATTGTGATAATATCAAACCGCATTTATTTTTTAAAAGAAAAATCCCGTTTGAAACGGGATTTTTCTTTTCGAGATGTCAAACTATATCTTCAAATCGTCCATGGCCTGGTCAACGGTTTTGACCGGTCTGACACTGCCTTCCGGCTCTTCAATCTTAAGATTGACTCGCGCGTTGTTTTTCATGCCAACGACTCTCAAAAGAGTTCTGATCGCTTTGGCCGTGTTTCCGCTTCGTCCGATTACTTTACCCATATCCGCCGGGTCTGTTTTGAGAGTTATAAGAACTCCCATTTCGTCAACCTTTCGGTCAACGCTGACCGCGGAAGGATTATCAACGATCGCTTTAACGACGTATTCAAGAAATTCTTTGTCAGCCATTTTATTAGCGTTCTATCTTAATTTATTTTTTATAATTCAGCAGTCTCGACCGCTCTGCATTATTTTCCAATTATAGTATGGGGAGTTGGCTCCGTCAATACTTTGGCTTTCGCTTCTTCGGCTGATTTTTTCTTCGGCGGCAAAACATTTTTCTTCGGTCCCTTGATAATTTTTTCTTTTACCAAAAGGTTGTGGACGGTGCCAGAAACTTGCGCCCCTTTTGATATCCATTCTTTTATTTTATCTGCCGAAAGCTTGGTCTGCTCTCTTTTGGCGCTGTAAAAACCAAGCACTTCATTGACCGAACCGCTTCTGGCGGCTCGGGCCGAATCGGTCAAAACAACCCTGAAACTCGGGTCGTGCTTTTTTCCCACTCTTTGCAATCTGATCTTTAACATAATTTAATATTCTGAAATATTAGCAGATTATTCCAAAACCGCAAGTCCTGATTGAAAAAACGCCCAAAATGGATAGACTTCTAGATTATGAGCAAATATCTAATCACCACTTTCGGCTGCCATTCCAACGAAGCCGATTCGGAAAAAACGGCCGAGATAATGGAAAACTTGGGCTACGTCCGCGCCAATAATACGGAAGATTTGATTTCCGCCAAAAATCCGGTTTTGATTTTCAACACCTGTTCCGTTCGGCAGAAAGCGGAAGACAGAGTTTTTGGCTTGAATAATAAAATTCAATATCTAAAAACTAATAACCAGAAACTAACAACTATCTTAACCGGTTGCATGATGCATTATTCCGAAAAGGAGCTAAAAAAACGCCTCCCATTTTTTGATTATTTTATTGATATTAAAAAAATCAAAACCCTGGAAAAAATTCTGCCAAAGATAAAAGAAAATAATAATAAAATGGTGCCAGAAAAATGCTCCAGCATAAAATCAGCACCATTTGAGGTTAAAACAAAAGTTTCCGCTCTTATTCCAATTTCTAACGGCTGCGACAATTTTTGCGCCTATTGCATCGTCCCGCTGGCGCGCGGCAGAGAAACATCAAGGACGGTCCTTGATGTGATAAGCGATGTTGAAAAGGCCGTTGCCGATGGCGCCAAAGAAATTTGGCTGTTGGGACAGACGGTAAATTCGTATAAAAACGGGGATGTTAAATTCCACGATTTGCTTCGTTTGGTTAATAATATTCCCGGTGATTTTTGGATAAGATTCGCTTCGCCCCATCCGAAAGATTTTTCCGATGAGCTTATAAAAGCTATGGCGGAATGCGAAAAATTCGCCCGTTATATAAATTTGCCGGTCCAATCAGGAAACAATACCGTCTTAAAAAGAATGGGTCGGCCATATACCGTCGTCCATTATAAAAAATTGATTAAAAAATTAAGAAAGGCGATGCCAGATATCGCCATTTCCACCGACATCATTGTCGGATTCCCAGGCGAAAACAGAAAGCAATTTGAAGACACCAAAAAATTGTTTGAAGAAATAAAATACGATATGGCTTTTATTTCCGAATACTCTCCCCGCCCCAAAACCGCCGCCGCCAAGATGTTCAAAGACAATGTGCCACATAAAGAAAAAGAAAGACGAAAAAACGAACTTAACGAAATACTAAAAAAGACCGCGTTGGAAAGTAATCAAAAACTGGTCGGCCAAATCGTAAAAGTTTTAAACGGCCGAACCGAAAGCAACAAGCCGATAGAAATTACAAATGTTAAACATTCAATGTCGAACAAATTTGTAAATGTTAAAATAATAAAAGCGAATATATGGAGTCTAAAAGGAAAATTATTGTGATTCTCGGACCGACGGCAAGCGGAAAAAGCGCGTTGGCAGTAAAGATGGCCAAAAAATTCAACGGCGAGATTATTTCGGCTGATTCCAGGCAAGTGTATAAAGGACTAGATATTGGTTCCGGCAAAATTACCAAAAAAGAAATGGGGGGCATTCCCCATCATTGCATAAGTATTGTTTCGCCCAAGAAAATTTTTACCGTCGTGGATTTCAAAAAATGCGCCGATAAAGCTATTGAGGAAATATTCGCCAAAAATAAAACGCCGATTATCGTCGGTGGAACGGGATTATACATTCAATCTGTCGTTGATAATATTGTTTTACCCGAAGTGAAGCCAAACTGGAAACTGCGTAAAGAATTGGAGAAAAAAACAATGGAAGAAATGTTTAAGATGCTTAAAAAACTTGACCCAAAACGAGCCAAAAATATTGACGCCAAAAATCCCCGCCGATTGATACGAGCGATAGAAATCGCCAAAACATTAGGCAAAATTCCCAACTTGGCGGTTAAACCGCCAAGTTGGGAATTTTTACAAATTGGCGTAAGGTTGCCGAATGAAATTTTAAAGAAAAATATTGAGAAAAGAATTAAGAAAATGTTAAATCCGTCAACTGGCGGAGGGCTGGTCGCCGAAACAACCAAATTGCGAAATCCGCCAGCTGGCGGAGGGCTGTCTTGGAAAAGAATTTACGAGTTGGGCTTTGAATACAAATACCCCGCCCTATTCTTGCGCGGAAAAATATCAAAAAACGAAACGCTCGCAAAAATGCTTATTGAAAACTGGCATTACGCCAAACGGCAAATGACTTGGTTTAAAAGGGATAAAAAAATCAAGCGGCTTTCAAAAGAAAAACAAGCGGAGAAATTGATAAAAAAGTTTTTAATAAAAATTCCCCAACTATTCTGTCGCAATAATACAGAATAGTCAGGGGTTGTTTTATTTCTTAATAGCAATATTAACTTCATGAAGAATCGATGGAATAAAAGTTGCTATTAATCCGATGTTTTTTTGGATTTCTTTGGAAAAACATTTAAAAACTTCTCTCCCTCTTTTCAAGTGTTTAAGCCTAACATTACCGACCTTATCATTAAACCAATCGGGGTAATGATCCCAATTAGTCCATCTTGTGACAAAATAGCTTTGATTGTATGGGCGACCAGGTCCATCCACAGTGTGATGACTTGTTATAAAAATTCTCATTATTGAACCAATGAACTCAATAGAGAATTTTTTATACATCTCTTTTGTTTTCCTATCTTGAGGAAAATTCTGCAGAATGTCCCACAACTTGCCCCAAGAGTATTTTTCAAGATCACTTAAAGAAATGTTTTCGGGAACAATAATAGTGGTCTGACCGGTTAGCGCCGCAACAACAGCGTTAACAATGCAAAACTCTGTCCACTGAGCATCAGTTGGACAGTGATTCTCCCCAATACCGATGGCAACTAAAGCCTCCATAATATTATCGTCAAACTCATATCTTTTGTGATTCTTATATCCATCATCGCCTCCAATGAACCACAGTTTTTTATCTTCCCCGCCAAAATAAATAGGCGCTTCTTCAATTACACTGCTTTTTTCCATAGCCAATCCTCCTTAATTTTTAAGTTCCAAAATAAAATACGATCTGTTTAAAAACTAGCACACGGTAAAAATTTTAGCAAATTAAATTTTTTGACGGCAAAAAGAATTAAGTGGATAAATTTTCCAAATTTTTCTTTATTTCCCCGTTTCTTTTCATCAATTCTTCAATTTCTTCTCTAGTTTTTTTCGCTTTTTGCTCATTATATTTAGTAATATCGTATTTGTATTCTCTGTTTACTTTTTTTTCTTTGCTGGATACGTCTTCCGGCGGAATGGCTTCTTTTGGTTTAAATTCTTCCATAATTTTATTAAACTTGCGCTATTAAACCAACTATTAAGATTCCAACAAAATTAAGCGCAAATGAGAGAGGGGCAAATACAGCCGTTTTCATTTTTGAAAGACTCATCATCGCCAAGCCAATCTCATCCGGCAAAGGCGAAGCAATCACTAAAGCTCCCATAAACGGGATGAGTCGCCTAAACAGCTTTAACTGAAAAATTGAGATGAATTTTTCTTGTTTGGTTTTTCCGATTAACCATCGCGCATCTTCCGCCAGACTGTCTTTGATAAAACGAAAAATCAAAATGTCGCCGATCAACGCGCCTACCCCGCCAAAAAACGCAACGGCCCATATTGAATTAGATGCGGCAATATCAAAAAGAACTACTGCTGCTGGAGCCGCAGTAAAAATAGAAACAAAAAACATTCCCGCCAGAAAACTTCCTAAAAATTCCCACTCCTGCATATTGGCCAATATTCCCGTTAAAACTCCTGTTTTTGCAAGCATAATAGCCGCAACAATACTAAATACGATTAACGCCAAGTCTCTCGTTATGTTATTTTTCTTCTTAAAATTATTTTGTTCCATTTGCGGGGGTACAAGGAATCGAACCCTGGCCAACGGTTTTGGAGACCGTTGTTCTACCACTAAACTATACCCCCATAGCAAATAGCATATAGCAAATGGCTTATTGTTTCAATAAATTCAGTTATTTTATTTCTTTACTTCTTTATGCAAAGTATGTTTTCGGCACCATTGGCAGTGCTTTTTGGCCTCAAGCTTTTTTTCCACTTTTTTCTTGTTCTTTTTTGTCCAATAGTTGACATGTTTGCACTCTTTGCACTGGAGCTTTATTAAATTGTCTTGTATTTTGGTCATTTTTATAGATTAAAGTATTTTCGGATAAATTTCAAATGGGCAGGGGTGGATTTGATTTTCTTTTGGAAAATCCCGCGGAATGACATTGGGTCATTCCGTTCAAATCCATCCCGCCAACAGTCATCGCTTCGCTCTTCCTTTGGGCAGGGGTGGATTTGAACCACCGAAGGCCATAGGCCGCCAGATTTACAGTCTGGTGTAATTGACCACTCTACCACCTGCCCTTTTACCTATCTTGTTTTTTGTTCGCCCCGACACAATGACTATGAAGCATTGGCGCGGGGTAAACTGTAAACCGCCTTCGGCGCTTTGTTTGATTTCGTTTTAATATCCACCGTCAGCTCGTTATTAACGACATCAACCATAACAATATTACCGCCCTTCGCTTTTTTGCTGATGATAAGCTCCGCCACCTTGTTAAGAATCTTGCTTTGAATCAGGCGTTTGAGCGGTCTGGCGCCGTAGTTTGGATTATAGCCTTCTTTCGCCAAAAAGGAAAGCGCCGGCTCCGTTATTTTGAGATTTATGCCTTTGCCGGCCAATCGTTTGGCCGTAAGCTCAATCTGAATTTTCACGATGTTTTTTATCTCTTCCGGCGAGAGCGGATTAAATATTATTATCTCGTCCAGGCGATTGAGAAATTCCGGCCTGAATCTGTTTTCAAGCGCGGTTTTAATCTTGTCTTTCATTTCCTCGCCGGTTTCTTTATGGCGAGTTTCGACACTCATGGAAACGGCAAAGCCTATTTTTTCCAGCTGGCGGATGTATTCGGAACCGACATTGGAAGTCATTATAAGAACGGTGTTTTTGAAATTGACGTGCCGGCCCTTGGCATCCGTCAACCTGCCATTGTCCAGAATTTGGAGCATTATGTTGAATATGTCCGGATGCGCTTTTTCTATCTCGTCAAAAAGAATGACGGAATAAGGTCTGTGTCTGATAAGCTCGGTCAACTGCCCGCCTTCTTCGTGGCCGACATAACCCGGCGGCGAGCCGATTATTTTAGAAACGGCATGGCGTTCCATATATTCGGACATATCCACCCGTATCAAAGACTTTTCGTCATTGAACATAAACTCCGCCACGGCTTTGGCCAACTCGGTCTTGCCCACGCCCGTCGGGCCCAAGAATATAAACGAGCCGATTGGCCTGTCTTCATAAGCAACCCCCGCCCTAGACCTTCTGACGGCATTGGCGATTTTTATTATGGCTTCGTCCTGTCCGACAACTCTTTTCTTCAGCTCCTCTTCCATTTTCATAAGCTTATTCATCTCCCCTTCCAGCATTTTTGACACGGGTATGCCTGTCCACCGGGAAACGACGGCGGCAATGTCTTCCTCCGTGACTTCTTCGCGGAGAATTCTGGATATCTGCTTTTTCTTCAACCTATTTTCTTTGAGCTTGAGCTGTCTTTCCAGCTCCGGTATCTTGCCGTAGCGAAGTTCCGCCACTTTGGCGAAATCGGATTTTCTCTCGCTGGCATCGGCTTCCATTTTCAACGATTCCAACTCTTTCTTAACCTTGCTTATGAAGTCAATGTTTTCTTTCTCGCTTTTCCACTTGATTTGAATCTCGCTTATTTTTTCTTTCAGCTCCCTGATGCCGTCGTCAATCTCTTTGAGCCTTTTTTCTTTTTCCTTCTGCTCGCTTTCCTCGGCCGTATTCCTTTCTTTTTCTTTTTTTAAAACTTCTCTCTCTATTTCCATCTTCATTATTTCTTTGTTGGCGACTTCCAGTTCGTCGGGCATGCTGTCCAATTGCAAACGCAAGGCCGAAGCGGCTTCGTCAATAAGGTCAACCGCTTTGTCCGGCAAAAATCTGTCGGCGATATATCGGCTGGACAAATTAACAGCCGACTTGATGGCGTCGTCGGTTATTTTTATCCCGTGATAAAGTTCGTATTTGTCGTTAAGCCCTCTTAAAATGGCGATAGTGTCGTCAACGGAAGGCTCTTCCACGTAGATGGGCTGGAATCTTCTAGAGAATGCCGGATCTTTTTCTATATGCTTTTGATATTCTTTCAGCGTCGTCGCTCCGATGGCGCGAAGTTCGCCTCGAGCCAGCGCCGGTTTGAGCATATTGGAAGCGTCAATGGCCCCCTCGGCCGCGCCCGCTCCGACAATCGTATGAATTTCATCAATGAACAAAATGACTTTGCCGGCCGACTTTTCCACTTCTTTCATCAGTGTTTTGAATCTTTCCTCAAACTCTCCCCTGTACTTCGTTCCCGCCACCAGTGAACCGACATCAAGAGAGATAAGCTCTTTGTCTTTCAGCGACGCCGGGACTTCCCCTTTGACTATTCTCTGCGCCAAGCCTTCGGCAATGGCCGTTTTCCCCACGCCGGCTTCCCCTATCAGAATAGGATTATTTTTCGTCCTTCGGTTGAGAATCTGCATCAGTCTCTTAATCTCGCTGTCCCGGCCTATTACCGGATCAAGTTTGTCTTCTTTGGCCAAAGAAGTGAGATTGCGGGCGTATTTTTCAAATATTCTGGACTTCTTCGGCTCTTCCACATCCGCCGCGCTGGACTTTCTGATGTCGGACAACATTCTTAAAACGCTGTCTTTTTCTATCCTGAAACGGTTAAGAATTTCTTTGGCTTTGGAAGGCGCGTCCAAAATAGCCAGAAACAAATGCTCAGTGGAAACATAATCGTCTTTAAGAAATTGGGCGACTCGGTGCGAAATTTCCAACACCCGGCTCAATTCCGGAGTTATGTAAACTTGATAAGTCGGGGAGATGACGGAAGATCGCTCGGCTTCGGACATATTTTCAAAAATGGTATCGCTTAGGAAATTTATGTCCACTTCCAATTTGTCCAAAACGGAAATCACCGCGCTCTCGTCTTGCAAAACAAGGGCGGCCAAAAGATGCAGCACGTCAACCTGATTTTGTCCTCTCTCTATCGTCAGTTCGTGGGCCTTTCTGACGGCTTCTTGAGCTTTGACTGTGAAATTTGAAAATGGGGGCATATGTTTAAATCTAAAATCTAATTCTTAATTTGTTTTGACACGTCGGCAATGTCTTTTTTAGCTAAATTTATCGGCAAGGCGAAGCCGATATTTTCCCTCGGCGCTCCGACGGTGTTGATTCCAATCGCCTTGCCGCTTAAGTCAACCAGCGGTCCGCCGGAATTGCCCGGATTGGTCGCCGCGTCAATCTGAATCAAAGCGACCGAATCTTCCGGCCCGGAAACAGCGTTTAGAGCGGCGGCCATTTTGTTTAAACCGGAAACAACCCCCACGGAAACCGTGTTTTGAAATTCTCCCGAATCGCTGCCGAGAGCTATCGCCGTTTGCCCGACATTGATGTTTTTGGAATCTCCCAAGGATATGAAATTAAAGTTGCTTCCTTCCACTTTAAGAACCGCGATGTCTTGCGACTGGCTTCTTGAAATCACGGCCGCGGGGAAACTTTTGCCGTCGCTTGTTACCACGACATATTCCAACGCCGCGTCTTCAACTATATGCCGGTTTGTCAAAATAGTCCCGTCTTGGGAAATGAAAAATCCGGAGCCTGTCGGCATTGGCTTGTTCCCAACCTCTTCGCTTGTCGTTGTCGCCGTCAAATCTTTATCCTCCGCGGCCATCACACTGACCACCGCCAATGATGCTTCTTTTATAACCTTCACGAGATTTTCTTCGTTGGAAAAAATTACCGTTTTTTCTTTGACCGGAACTTCTTTGGGAACAAGTTTTTCCACCACTTTATTTATGGTGTGAGTGATTGGCTGGGGAGCTTGATTTACCAAAGTCACCGTTACTATGCCCGTAGCCAGCGAGGTGACGAAGCTTACCAAGAGAACTAAAAGAACTATTTGAGTTTTTGTGAGGCTTTCCATATTCATATCATTTGTTATTATATCGGAATTTTATCATTGAACATCTTTCTGTCAAGAGCAAAGGGTCGTTTACCTCACATACTCCGGATGATAAAGTTTGAGCCAGTCAAAAAACTGCTTCATCGCGTAGGGCGCGCCGATGGTGTTGCCGGCGGGACCTTTTTCCAAAACCGCGGCAAAAGCG
>Ga0209541_10017492_pt1 | contig 10477 bp, 7 predicted proteins | sample RifCSPlowO2_01_FD_184027 | JGI IMG/M metagenome (GOLD analysis project Ga0209541, IMG submission 184027) | Groundwater microbial communities from Rifle, Colorado - Rifle CSP2_plank lowO2_0.1 (SPAdes) (version 2) | ecosystem: Environmental > Aquatic > Deep subsurface > Groundwater | place: Rifle... | reverse complement strand
TCGGATTGAGCAATCTCATTTGTGTGGTGGACGCTGATATGGTCAACTCCGCCGGTGTGAATATCAAAAGGCTGACCTAAATATTTTGTCGAGATCGCGGAGCACTCAATATGCCAGCCCGGAAAACCATCGCCCCAGGGAGAGGACCAATGCAAGGCATGGTTTTTGAATTTTCCTATGCGTTTAAACCACAGCGCGAAGTCAGGCGGGTTTTTTTTCTCCGGATCTTGAATAACCTCGGCGCGGGCGGCAGTAATTTTTTCATCAATTCTTTGGCGGGACAGTTTTGTATATGTTTTGAATTTTGAAACATCAAAATAGACCGCCTGTGTGGTTTCATATGCAAAGCCCTTTTGAAAAAGTTTTTTAATCAGTGTAATCTGCTGTTTGATATTTTTTGTCGCCGGAGCCAGTACGCCCGCCCTTTTTATATTGAGTCGCGAAATATCATTGAGAAATGCGCCGGTATAAAATTCTGCAATATCCCAGACGGATTTTTTTTCTTGCCTTGCTCCTTTTTCAAGTTTATCTTCGCCCTCATCCGCATCGGATGTCAGATGTCCCACATCGGTAATATTCATTACATGTTTTATTTTATATCCGGCATATTCAAGCGTACGGCGCAAAACATCTTCAAAAATATAGGTTCGTAAATTCCCGATATGCGCATAATTATAGACCGTGGGGCCGCAGGTATATAAACCAACCCAATTTTTGTGAATTGGGCGAAAAATCTCTTTTTTGCGGGTTAGAGTATTATATAGCTTTATTTTCACAACCTTCCGATAAAATTTTTATTGTTTTACCGTCCTACACCAATTTTTTCCACTTCAACATATACCAAACAACCGCCGTAACTATCACCATAATACTGGTCACTATCCAAAACGCCAAAGGGTTATCCGCATACGGAAGATGTATATTCATGCCGTAGAAATTAGCGATCATGGTAGGAATAAACGTGATAAACGCGAGTACCGTGAATACCCGGATTATTTCATTGGTCTTGGAAACTAGCAGGGCGTTATTTGTTTCATATAGCGCGTCCAGCGCCTCTTTATGATTTTCCAAGAGGTTCCATACCTTTAAATATTCATTTACGAGTTCCGTTAAAAGCGGCTTAACTTTTTCGCCATATAATTGGGATCCTTGGATAGCAAGCGATTCAAGTGTTAACTGCTGAGGTTTAACCGCGCGTCGAAAATCCAGGACATTACGTTTTAACACCGATATATCGTGTAAAATTTCTTTTTCAAACCCCTCAAAAACATCGTCTTCAATCGCGTCAATTCTTTCCTGAATCTGATCCAGCTCTTTCAAAGAAAAAGAGAAGAATTTATGCAAAATAAAATAGAGGAGATGGACCACGGTTTTACCATATTCGGCGTTTATGGCTTTGGCACCCACGCATTCGGTGCAGATAGAACCCAAAAGCCGGTCATCCTCGTATTGAACAGTTATAAGCGTATCGCCAATCAAAATAAAATCAATTTCATGCGATATCACTTTGCCTTGATCTTCCAAAAAATTAGGGAAGTGCAGAACCATATAAAGATGATGGTCATGCATTTCCACATGGGATGGCCGGATGGTGGGTGCGGCCAGATCCTCCGCAATCAGCGGATGCAGTTCGGGGAAACGATCATTGAGTATTTGGATGTCTTTGGCTGTTGGCCGGATAATGGAAATCCAGGTTACGTTTTTTATTTTTTGTTCGGTCATAAGTTAAGTTATTCCTATATGGTTATTGTTTATACTACAACAAAATGGGGAAAAAGTAACTGTGGAAAACACACATACTCGTTTATGCGGCCCATTTAACATAATTGCCATAGATGTTTTTTATTTTAACATTTTATGTCCGATCGGACATAAAATGTTAAAATAAGTTGGTTTAGGAAAAATAATAACCGTCCGGGTTAATTCGGAGCGGTTTTTAAAACCAAGCGATTCTTAGCAGTTTCTGCGCTTTAGAATATCACCAGTGCCATAAGAAATGATGAAAACAATGAATAGCGTACCATTTAATTGCGCAGAAAAAAAATTCATATCCCACGGTGTTGGCGCGCTAAGTAATTCCCATATGGTAGAATCCAAAATCACAGCAATAATCGCACCAGCCAGCGCGCACCATACGATTTTTGAATATCCACAGTATCCGCAGACAAATCCAAATACCGTAACTCCCAACCCTTCATAAATTAATGGGGAAATTCCCAAAAAATAAACACTTGTCAGGAAACTCGCGATGGCGGCGATTGAAAATATGAATCCGGTTGCAGCAATCAGACGTAAAACGAATATGGACATTTTTCTGCCATAAAAAGGTCTAATTCAAATTTATCCCAATGTAACAATTTAATCAAACGCAAAGCGCTACCTTTATAAATTCTTAATGCGAATCAAATTGGTAATGCCGAAAACCAATAAATGAGCGGAATTAGCACTCGACTTGACAGAGTGCTAATTATCCCTATAATTAAGAATAATGTTTAATTTGGCGTAGAGATTTGCGTTTATAATCCCTGCCAGAAGACCATGGGCTTGCCCAGGGTTGAATGGCAGCCCGAAGCGAAGCGGAGGGGATTATATAGACCCAGTAATTTTGCAAAGCATATACGCATTTTGCAAAATTACTGGAAGGTACGGAGTACCACGGGCTTGCCCGCGGGTCTCTATTTTTGCTTCTATGGTATTAAAAGAGCGTCAAAAATCCATATTAGACGCGGTAATTCAGGAATATATTGAAACCGCCCATCCGGTGGCCTCCCGCGGCATAACGCGCAAATTTAGATTCAGCGTAAGTCCTGCCACCATCCGTAATGAAATGGGAGAGTTGGATGAGTTGGGATATTTGGAACAGCCGCATACCTCTGCCGGAAGAATTCCCACAGACAAAGGATACCGATTTTTCGTTGATGGAACTTCGGATAAAGAAGCGCCGGATCAAAATAATTCACGCCGGATGTCTTATTGGACATCTATTCATTGCAGAGAAGCAGAAGAATTTTTCCATGATGCTACCAAAATTATAGCGGAATTGACCCATAGTTTTGCGGTATTTGGCATGCCTGCGCGGCATAATTTTGAGAAAAGCGGATTTTCTGAAATTATGCGGGAGCCCGAATTTACCGATATGGAATTTATCCGAGAGTTCGGGGAACTGGCTGACGAGTTTGAAGACGCATTTGAAAGTTTCTTTCGGGAATTGGACCAATCGAGCGCCCCGCGTGCATTCATTGGCAGTGAAAATCCGATTCATTCGGCTTGGCGCTGCGGCGTGGTTGTTTCGCGCATGCCGGTTCCGGAGGATCAAGACGGATTTTTGGCGTTGATCGGGCCTAAACGTATGGATTATCGCAAAAACATTTCTTTAATTGGCGAGTTACAAAATTATGCCAGAAAATACGCAAAACAATAATCAACTGTCGGAAAATTCAAGTCAAGATCAGCCTGCGGTTTCAGATGTTCTGGCGCAATGCGAAAAAGAAAAGCAGGAATATCTTGCCGGATGGCAAAGAGCCAAGGCCGACCATATAAATTATCGCAAGGACGAAGCCAAGCGATTTGAAGACATGGCGCGATTTGTGACCGCGGGTTTAATCCAGGACGTTTTACCGGTATTGGATAGTTTTGATTTGGCTTTATCGCACGGCGCATCTTCTGAAATAGAAAAAGGAGTACTCCTTATTAAATCCCAGCTTGGTGATATACTGAAAAAGCGCGGATTGGAAGAAATCAAAATTAGTCCGGGCGAACAGTTTGATCCGGAGAAACATGAATCGGTTGGCGAGATAGAATCGGAACATCCGGCAGGCACCATCGCCGAGGAGGTGCAAAAAGGTTATTATTTTCAAGGCAGAGTTTTAAGACCTACGAGGGTTAGATTAGTTAAAAATAAAATATTGTAAAATCCGAAATTCTAAATCCGAAATCCGAAACAACATTTAAATCCAAAATCCTAAATTCAAAACGTATTTAGAACTTTGGGCATTTGAATTTTTAATTTGTTTCGAATTTCGTGCTTCGAATTTTGAGTTTTAGGCAAATATGTCAAAAATCTTAGGTATTGACCTTGGCACCACTAATTCCGCCATGGCGGTGATTGAGAGCGGGGAGCCAAAAATTATTGAGAATAAAGAAGGAGCTCGCACCACGCCCTCTATTGTGGCTTTGTCCAAATCCGGGGATCGTCTGGTGGGGTTACTTGCCAAGCGCCAATCCGTAACTAATCCCCAAAACACGCTTTTTTCCATAAAACGCCTGATCGGCCGCAAGTTTACGGACGCGGAAGTTAAACGCGACAAAGAATGGCTGCCGTATGAAATTAAAGAGGCGTCCAACGGCGGAGTAGAAATAAAACTGCAGGATAAATGGCAAAGACCGGAGGAAATTTCCGCCATGATCCTGCAGAAAATGAAACATGATGCCGAGGACAAGCTCGGGCAAAAAATTACCGAAGCCGTTATTACGGTTCCGGCTTATTTTGACGATTCACAGCGTAAAGCCACCCAAGCCTCCGGGGAAATTGCCGGATTCAAAGTGCGACGCATTTTGAATGAACCGACCGCCGCGGCGCTGGCTTACGGATTTAACAAAAAGAAAAATGAACAAATCGTGGTGTATGATTTCGGCGGAGGCACATTTGATCTCTCGGTGCTGGAAGTCACGGCCGACACGATTGAAGTAAAAGCTGTGGGCGGGGACACGCATCTGGGCGGTGATGATTTTGACCAAAGGATTATAAAATGGATTGCCAATGAATTTAAAAAAGAGCAGGGAATTGATTTGTCCAAAGATACTTTGGCGCTTCAGCGCCTGAAAGAGTCGGCAGAAAAAGCCAAGCATGAACTTTCTACCACGCCCGAGACCGAAATAAACCTGCCATTTATAACTTCCGATGAATCCGGACCTAAACATTTGGTAATGCGTTTTACCCGCGCCAAACTTGAAGAACTGGTGCGCGATATGATTGACCGTTCCATTGAAATTACGCGCCAGGTTGTGAAGGACTCCGGATTTGCCTTATCCGACATTGACGAGGTAATTCTGGTTGGAGGACAAATCCGTATGCCTGCCATAATTGAGGCCGTGCGAAAATTATTTAACAAGGAACCGAATAAAACCATTAATCCGGATGAGGTGGTGGCTATTGGAGCGGCGGTGCAGGCCGGAATTTTACAGGGAGAGGTAAAAGACGTGCTTCTTTTGGATGTAACGCCCTTGTCGCTTGGCATTGAGACCCTGGGAGGAGTAATGACTAAAGTAATTGAAAAAAATACTACGGTCCCGACCGCTAAGACCCAGATTTTTTCCACCGCCGCCGACAGCCAAACCTCGGTGGAGGTGCATGTCTTGCAGGGCGAACGCGAAATGGCGCATGACAATAAGACTTTGGCGCGCTTTATTTTGGACGGTATTCCTCCCTCGCCTCGCGGCATGCCGCAAATCGAGGTTGCCTTTGATATTGATGCCAACGGCGTGCTTTCGGTAAAGGCCAAAGATAAAGCCACTGCCAAGGAGCAGTCAGTGCGGATTGAGGCCTCCACTTCGCTTTCCAAAGAAGAAATTGAAAAAATGAAAAAAGACGCGGAATTGCATGCGGAGGAGGACAGGAAAAATCGTGAATTGGTGGAAACAAAAAACACCGCCGACACTTTGGTTTACACGGCGGAAAAAGCCCTGCGGGACGCCGGAGATAAAGTGCCCGCGGATGTTAAAAGCGATATTGAGGCCAAAATTAAGGAACTGGCCAGTATAAAATCCGGGGATGATGTCTCTGCCATCAAACGCGCCTCCCAGGAACTTTCAACAGCCATGCAAAAAATAGGCGAGTTGCTCTATAAACAAGGCGGAGAACAAAATCCTCCGCCGGAAGACGGGGGAGGGACAAAGGAGGCGGAATTTAAAGAAAAGTAACTCGCTGTTATGGGTTTCGTCCCGCCTTTGAAAAAGACGCTCGGCGAAGTTAAACTTTGAAATATTTGAATTTATCGCCTCGCTAAGCGTCCGGGCCGACTTTCCAAGATTGATAATAACACATATCCCTCATTATCAGCGGCCCTTCCGATTCTTTTTCAAAGGCGGGACTCACCCATCTGTACGCTCGCATAATCAGTTTTTATTGTAGCGCTACGCGTCTAAACTTAGTTGCGAATTATCTTGTTTTGAAAAAAATCAATCTCAAAGAAATTATTTTAGGGATTTTGGCGCTGGGTTGCGGCGTGGCGGCGTTTTGGTTCTGGTATAAAGCCGTTCCGGCGATGATTGAAGGATCTTTTGTAAATTATGCAAGTTTCTACTTACCTCTCGGGCTTTTGGTTCTGGCCGCGCTCCTTTTTTCTCTTGTGGCTATATTCGTGGCCAATAGTTTTTTTGCTTATGCGCTAATTCTGGTAAGCGTTTTTATCCCCTATTTTTTCTTGCCTGCAACTTCGGTTGTACTATTATCCCTGGGAATTTCGATATTTTTAGTTTTTTCTGCAGTTTATCGGATCCGCACCAAGTATATGTTGTCGCTCGGATTTCACCTGACCAAAATTCTAAAAAGCGGACTTCCAACTTATTTGACTGCCGCATCCCTGGTGATTTCAACGCTCTTTTTTGCTTCGTTAAATGAGGAACGGGCATTAGCTACGCTACTTCCGCGTCCGGCCATGCAGGCTGCGCTTCCGGCTATAATAAATTATCTTATACAACCTGACGGTGGCAGTCCCGAGATCGGACCGGATACCACAATCTTTGAAGCGTTATCAGCCATCATACGGGGCCAGCTTCAGACCCAAGGCATTTCGGAGCCGCGTATTTCGCCCAAAGAGCTTAATGCCGCCGTATCTCTGCAGATTGTTGAACTGGAAAATCGCTACGGATTGAAACTCACCGGAAAAGAAAAGATTTCAGACGTATTTTACGGTTTAGTGAATAATCAAATCTTGACGCTCGTCGGACCTTATAAAAAGTACCTGCCCCATGTATCTGCTCTTACTTTCTTTTTTGCTTTTAAAGTCATCACTATTCCGCTATATTATGTGGTAATGGCAATTTTGCTGGTCTTGATTAAAATTATGGTTGGCTTTAAAATTCTAAAGAGCGAGATTGTGGAGATGAAAGTTGAACGTTTAACATTGTGATGCCAATCCGATGCGAATATAATGCCAATTTAGCGAATTGCGAATCGTTGCTATTCGAGTATGTCGAGAATATACATTATGGTATCTTTTCGATTTCACTCGAAGAATATTTATTCGCAATTGGTAGATTGGCATAAGATTTGTAGATTGGCATCACATTTCATGGCAAAGGATTACTACAAAACTCTTGGTGTTGCTCGTAATGCCACCAAGGAAGAAATAAAAAAGAAATACCGCGAACTTGCGCATAAACATCATCCGGATAAAGGCGGGGATGAGGCGCGTTTCAAAGAAGTAAACGAGGCCTACCAGGTGCTCTCGGACGAGCGCAAGCGCAACCAGTACGACCAATACGGGCATGTTTTTGATGGATCGGGCGGAGGCGCGGGCGCGGGACAAGGCGGATTTGAATGGCCCGGCGGATTTCGGGTTGATTTCGGGCAAGAGGGCGGCGCGGGTTCAGGGGATTTTGATTTTACCGATGTTTTTGATGATTTTTTGGGCGGATTCGGAGGCGGCGGCCGCGCTAAAGCGCGTTCTAAGCGGGGCAAGGATATTCAAATTGAGCTTGAAATTAAATTTGAAGAATCAATTCTGGGCGGAAAAAAGGAATTCAGTTTCGCGCGCCTGGGCCGCTGCGGACGCTGTGAAGGTTCGGGTGGCGAGCCAAATACAAAAATAAAGGAATGTCCGACTTGCCGCGGACAAGGCAGTGTGCAAAAAACCCAGCGGACTATTCTTGGATCATTTACTCAAGTCGCGACTTGTCAGGAATGTCACGGTTCGGGCAAGCGACCGGAGTCATTATGCTCGCATTGCCGCGGCCGGGGAGTGGAAGAAATTACTGAAAACCTTGAAGTAGTAATACCCAGAGGAATAAATAATGGTGAGATTTTAAAAATTACCGGCAAAGGCGAGGCGTCTTTGTATGGCGGAACACCCGGGGATCTTTATATAAAATTGCGAGTGCTTCCGCATCCCGTATTTAGGCGACAGGGAGATGATATAATCATGCATTTGCCGCTTAAGCTCTCACAGGCGATTTTAGGGGATATGGTGGATGTAGAAACATTGGATGGCGCCATACAATTAAAAATTCCCGAAGGCACGCAATCCGGCGATATTTTGAAAGTCCGCGGCAAAGGCGCATTTAGTTCTTCCGGTTACGGTCGGGGAGCGCTACTCATTGAAATTAAAGTTGAAATTCCAAAAAAAGCCGGCCGGGAAATAAAAGATATTGCGCATAAATTGAAGTCGGAAGGATTTTAAAAAGAGCCGTTACCGGCTCTTTTTTATTTTTAGCTTCGCGAGCATAAACACGCTCCGGCCGCTTACCGGATATTTTCGGCGCTTCTTTTTGGCAATACGTTTTTCCGACTTAAACGATTTTTTCACGGTATTTAATTTCTCTCAATTTATGATGATATTTTTTGGCAAAACGGTGTGATTCATCGCGAATATGCTGAAAAAAATGCATAACTTCCGGCGGCATTTTTTTCAAGCGTATAGGTGTGCTTTTTCTTTCAATATACAATTCTTCCTCTCGTTTTGCGAGTGCCACAAGTAGTATGTGTTTACAGACCGTCCGAAAACTATCCGTCAACACCGGGTGTTGAACGGAAAAACACCCGGTGTTTAGAGTTTTCGGACGGTCTGTCATTGCTATGATTGCGGCATTGAGTTGCGCTTTGCCGCCATCAATCACCATTAAATCCGGATACTGCCATTCCGGATGTGCGAGGCGCCGCCGCATAACCTCTTTATGCATGGCAATGTCATTTGCGCCTGTAACACTTTTAACTTTGAATTTTCTATATTCGGACTTGGCCGGAACTCCGTTAATAAATACCACCATTGATCCCGTGGCATCTGTGCCGGAAATATTTGAAATATCATACCCTTCAACGCGGGATATTTTATTTTTTGTGCCGAGAAGCGATTGCAGTATTTGTTCAATTTTGCGCCAACGGACGGTCGTTGAAGTCCGACTTCCTCGGGGAAGTCGGACTTCCAAGGGTCTGCGATGCTCAAATATATTTTTCAGTCCCGCAATTTGATCCCGTAATTTTGCCGCTTCCTCAAATTTATGCCTTTTTGCCGCTGATCTCATTTCTCGTTTCAGTTCCGCGAGTATTTTTCTGCGTCTGCCCTCAAGTACCGCTATAATGTTTTTGATATTTTCCCGATATTGAATGTTGCAACTAACAAGCGGTCGCTTGTTAGTTGCAACATTTTCTTGGATACAGCAGCAGCCGGGGCAACGACCAATCTGTGAATTCAGGCAGGGACGCTTATGAGTAATTTCGCAGATGCAGTAAGGGAATATGCGGCGTAGCAGGCGCAGGGTGGAGTGAAGTGCAGTGCCGCTGGTGAAGGGACCCACATATTTAGTATTTAGTATTAAGTATTTAGTATTAAGGGGTCTATTTTTATCTTTGATACTAGATACTGGATACTTAATACTCGTTTGCGGTTGGTGGGTGATAAAAATTCTTGGAAATTCTTCACGGGTAATTCCCACATAAAAATAATGCTTATCATCCCGCATCAGAATATTATATTTAGGATGGTATTTTTTAATGAGTTCCGCTTCTTTCAAGAGCGCCTCAATTTCCGATCCGGTCTCAATCCATTCAAGTCTGGTCGCTTCCTGCATCATAAGTCGCACTTTCTCCGAATAATTTTTTCTCCAATATGAAGCCAGCCGTTTTTTGAGGTTCGCGGCCTTGCCAATATAGATTGGAGTTTTTCTATATCGGAAGATATATATTCCAGATTCAATCGGTATTTTTTTGGGCCTCTGAATTGACATAATGATTTCAATTTATGTTATCATAATTTCGAATCAAACGAAAAATATCTATATCAGTTCCACATAGTTATTGCTGATGGGGCTTTTTTTATTGCTTTTATACACCCATTGATTTATTCCCAAATTATGCCTATAATAAAATGTTTCCATGAAAAAGCATAATAAAACAACTGATCATAATTTTATCCGCATCCGTGGTGCACGTGTTCATAACTTAAAAAACATAGATATTGATATCCCTAAAAATAAACTCGTGGTGATCACGGGGCTTTCGGGTTCAGGAAAATCATCGCTGGCTTTTGATACGATTTATGCCGAGGCCGAGCGCCGGTTCGTGGAATCGCTTTCGTCTTACGCGCGGCAATTTTTGGGCATCAAGGAAAAACCGGACGTGGAATCCATGGAAGGACTTACTCCGGCAATTTCTATTGACCAGAGATCGATTTCCAGGAATCCGCGCTCAACCGTGGGCACCATTACAGAGATTTATGATTATCTCCGTATTTTGTTTGCCCGTATTGGAAAGCCGCACTGC
>Ga0209541_10017491_pt1 | contig 10477 bp, 6 predicted proteins | sample RifCSPlowO2_01_FD_184027 | JGI IMG/M metagenome (GOLD analysis project Ga0209541, IMG submission 184027) | Groundwater microbial communities from Rifle, Colorado - Rifle CSP2_plank lowO2_0.1 (SPAdes) (version 2) | ecosystem: Environmental > Aquatic > Deep subsurface > Groundwater | place: Rifle... | reverse complement strand
GGCCACCATTGTCTTAGCCACACTCTTTGCTTTATTGGCGCTGGCTGATTTGGTTTTTTAGCTTTAGGTTCGGTGATTTATAAAATTTACAAAAATTTTACGGAGTTAGAACAGCGAATATTTTTACTTACGCTGTTAATTTTCATAATGTCAGGGACTATGTGGCTAACATTAATGTTTTATTCGCGCACCGTAACAGTGCCCGCCGCCAGCAGCTTATACAAAGAAGGGCTCGTCGGCCAGCCAATTGCCGTTAATCCAATCCTGGTTGGCACTAATGATGTTGACCGCGATTTAATTGAGCTCTTATTCAGCGATCTCATTGATCTTGCGGAAAGTTACAAGACCAGCGAAAATGGCCAATCGTGGAAAATAATTTTAAAAGAAAATCTTCGCTGGAGTGACGGCAAACCGCTAACCAGCGATGATATAATTTTTACGATTGACAGCATCCAAAATTCCGAAAGCAAATCTCCCCTCTTTTTAACTTGGCAAGGGGTGGTGGTTGACCGATTAAGCGAGCGGGAAGTAGAATTTACCCTGCGGACGCCCTATGCATTCTTTCTGGACAATTTAAAGGATTTAAAAATAATCCCAAGGCATATTTTCGCCGTTATCCCATTAGAAAATTTCCGCCTTTCTAATTTTAATTTAGAACCAGTAGGAAGCGGACCCTATAAATTTATATCGTTGGAAAAAAAGAAAGATGGTTTTATTACCGACTATCGCTTAACTGCCAATGAATATTACCCTCTTCCAAAGCCGCATATTGAAAATTTTGACTTGAAATTTTACCAAAGCGCCGCCGATCTTATTAATGCGTTTAACCAGAAAAAAATTGACGGCTTTGGCGGGCTTAATCCAAAAAATATAGATGAATTAAAATTAAATAATGTCATTTTGGAAAAAATCATTCCCAGATATTACGCGATTTTCATAAATAAAAATACCAGCCCCAGCCTGGAAGATAAAAATGTAATCGCCGCTTTAAATCTGGCCACTAATAAACAAAAATTTATAGAGGAGGTTTTTAGCGGCAGAGCCTTGATTGTTAATGAACCTCTTTTACCAACCATTGAAGGCTACGACCGATCAGCTAACTCAGAATGGGAATTTTCAATAGAAAAAGCGGGGGGTATTTTAGATAAGTCTAAATGGACAATCAATCCGGAAACCGGCATTCGCGGCAAAAAAATCGGCAAACAAAGCCATTTTTTAGAATTTTCCCTGGTAGTCCCACAAATACCGTTTCTTAATGAAACTGTAAAAATTATGACGGAAGACTGGAAGAAAATCGGCGTTCAATTAAATCCAATAATTTTAAACCCGACTGACATTGCCAGCGAATTAATTAAAACTAGAAATTACCAGATGATAATTTTCGGAAATATATTAAAAAATAATCCCGATATTTTTTCTTTCTGGCATTCTTCCGAAAGGTTTTATCCGGGATTAAATCTCGCCCTCTACAATAATAAAAAGGCCGATAATCTTCTGGAATCAATCCGGAAAAATCTTGACGGCGAATCAAGAAAAAAAGAACTGGCACAATTACAAAAACTAATCAATGAAGACCAGCCAGCGATATTCCTTTATTCTCCAACCTATTTATATGTTGCTCCTAAGGATTTTGGCGGCTTTGAAGAACAAACTATTGCTACACCCTCTGACCGCTTTGAAAATGTCAGCCAATGGTATTTGAAAACAGCAAGGATTTTTAAATAGCCCTCATGGCGGAACTGGCAGACGCGTACGCTTCAGGTGCGTATGGCCGCAAGGCCGTAGAGGTTCAAATCCTCTTGAGGGCACGAAAATTATAATTAACCAATGACTTAAAACTAAAAACTGAGAACTAAAAGACAAAAAGTCTTTAATTTAAAGTCAAAAGTTTAAAGTCAAACAAATGATTAGAGTACCCAAAAGAATATTTAGAAAAAAAACTTCCCCAGAATTAAAAAATAAAGAGGCGATTTTGCGCTTTGTGCCGCTCGGCGGCTTGGAAGAAATCGGCCGCAACTGTTCCTTTTTTGAATATGGCAAAGAAATTATCATTATAGATGTCGGCATTCAATTCCCGGAAGAGGAAACGCCTGGAATTGACTATATTATTCCCAATGTCGCCTATCTAGAACCAAAAAAGAAAAATATCCGCGGCATTATCCTCACTCATGGCCATTATGACCACATCCATGCTCTTCCTTATTTAATTGAAAAAATGGGCAATCCGATAATTTATACCGCGGAACTGACTAAGGCTTTAATTGAAAAACGTTTTCAGGAATTTCCAAATCTGCCAAAACCAAAAATTGAAATCGTGAAAGACGGCGATCGGGTAGCTATTTCGGAACATTTCACGGCGGAATTTTTTGATATTGAACATACTATTCCAGATGCCATCGGGTTTATTCTGGACACTCCCGAGGGGAAAATGGTTCACTTCGGCGACTTCCGGGTGGATCGAGATATTGACGGCAATCCGCAAAAAATGGAAATTTTTGAACGGCTTGGAAAAATTGGTGTCCACACGGTATTTTTAGACAGTACTAATGCGGACATTGAAGGAAAATCTATTCCGGAAAAATTAGTAGAAAAAAACTTGGAAAATCTTTTCAAAAATGCCGAAGGGAGAGTAATCGTAGCTACTTTCGCTTCTTTACTTACTAGACTCGCGGAAATCATAAAGATCGCAGAAAAACTTGATCGCAAAGTTGCTTTAAATGGACGATCGATGAAAGACAATATCCAAATTGCCAAAAATCTTGGCTATATGAAATTTAAAAAGGATCACCTCATCAACTTAGAAGAGATTCAACAATATAAAGACAATAAAATAATGATTTTAACCACGGGCGGGCAAGGAGAACCAAATGCCGGTTTAACCAGAATTGCCAACGGCGAGCATAAAGTTGTGCGTCTAAAAAGAACCGATACGGTGATCTTCTCTTCTTCGGTAGTGCCTGGCAATGAACGGAGTGTCCAAACTCTTCAAGATAACATCGCTCGCCAAGTAGCTGAAGTTTATAATTCCAAATTGTTAGATATTCATTCTAGCGGCCACTGCCTAAAAGAAGATTTATTATTAGTACTAAAAACAGTTAAACCAAAATTCGTAGTGCCAATTCACGGCTACTATTTTAAACGCTCGGTAGCCACTAAAATTGCCCAGCAAGCCGGCATTCCAAAAGAAAATGCCATTTTAATGGACAACGGCCAAGTAGCCGAGATTGCCAAAGATGATTTTAAAGTTGTCAGCGAACAAATCCCCGCCAATTATGTTATGGTTGACGGCCTTGGTATCGGGGATGTACAGGAAGTAGTGCTGCGAGACCGCTTAATGCTGGCGGAAGAAGGCATGGTGGTAGTTATTGCTACCATTGATAAACACACTGGCAGATTTTTAAAAACGCCGGACATTATTTCCCGCGGCTTTATCTATCTGAAAGAAAATAAGGGATTGCTGGATGAAATCCGAATAAAACTAAAATCTATTGTTAGCCGAGTACCTCGCCATCAAGATGTGGAGCCGGATTATGTAAAATCCCTTATCCGAGACCAAATCGGCCAACTTTTGTATAATAAGACTAAACGGAGGCCGATGATTCTTCCCGTCTTAATCGAAATTTGAATTAAAAGTTTTAGTTGTCGCAGCCCGTATCGTTTTACGTTGTCGTTTTACGGAAAAAGAAAAATCCGTATAACGAAAACCAATTGACGATACTGGCAGCGATACCAACACCCATGCCCAAACCCATACTCATAAGCGGCATCCAACCAACCGGTAACCTCCACCTCGGCAATTATTTGGGCGCCCTCAAAAATTTTGTAGAACTGCAAAACTCCGGCAAATACGAATGTTATTTTTTTATTGCGGATTTGCACGCGCTTACTGAAAATCCTAATCCGAAAGATTTGAACGCGAATATTATAAATCTGGCAGCCGATTTTATCGCTGCTGGTCTTAACCCCAAAAAATCGGTTATTTTTCAGCAATCTCAAATTCAGCCCCTTCAAGAATTGAAGTGGGTTTTAAGCACCCTAATTCCGCCCGGTGAATTACTGCGAATGACTGCTTTCAAAGAAAAAGTTTTGCAAGCCCTCAAGCCCAGCGAGAGAGAAAAACTCACCAAAAAAGAATTTGATGAATTGGTGGATAATGCTAATTATGGATTAGTGGAATACCCAGTATTGATGGCGGCGGACATCCTAATCTATGACGGCGAATTAGTTCCGGTTGGAAAAGATCAGTTGCAGCATTTAGAATTAGCCAGAACTCTCGTTAGAAAATTCAATAAAAAATTCGGCAAAACTTTTGTTGAACCGCAGGCGCTTTTTACCAAAACGCCGCGGGTAATGTCTCTTAATGATCCAACTAAAAAAATGTCCAAATCCCAGCCAGAAGGATGCTTGTTCTTAAACGATTCTCCAAAAGATATTGAGATTAAAATCAAGCGCGCGGTCACTGATTCCGGATCAGAAATAAAATACGATCCTCAAAATAAAACTGGGGTATCCAATCTCTTAGAGATTTACTCGGCACTTTCAAAAAAATCCATTTCCGAACTAGAAAAGCAATACAACGGCAAAGGCTACGGTCAATTTAAATCCGACCTCGCCCAGCTTGTCGCTGAATCACTAAAACCGTTCCGCGAACTAAAAGCTAAAAACCCACAGCTAAAAGCTATATTAAATTCTGGCTCCAAAAAAGCCCAAAAAATTGCCGCCGCAAAAATGAAAGAGGTGAAAGGAAAGTTGGGGCTTTTATAATTTTCTAACCCCAATCCAAATTGGCTGATTGTCTAATTTAGTATTTATTTCAGCGTCAAACTTTTCCGATTTTTTGAATTCTACCGACTTTGCTCCGACTTCTTTCTTTAATGAGTCGGTATTTCTTTCCCAAACTCCCCGCAATTCTTTTGACGCTTCAACCATTAAAGCAATTCTATCTTTTGGAACATAATTGGCATCGTGTCTAAGCCCCTGAACCATCCGCGCCAATTCCCTGACTAATCCTTCTTCTTTTAATTCTGGCGTAATTTCCAAATCCAGATTAACTTCGCCGTCCATTTTTAAATTCCATTTCACCTCCTTCACATTCATTTCGTTTTTTAAAATCTCAATCAATTCCTTATCTCTCACGTCCAACTTCTCGCTTCGCACTTCTAATGTTTTGAGCGGCTGGCGAACCTTAATCCCTTTTTCCGCCCGGAGCGCCAATGCTAAACTGGCTAATCGCCGCACTTCTTCCATTTTTTCCAAAAACCCATAATCAATTTCTTTTTTATTTGCCTCCGGCCAATCCTCCAAGTGCACTGATGACGAATGACTAGTGATTAATGACTTATAAAGCGCTTCGGCAAAAAATGGCGTAAAAGGCGCCAAAAGCTTGCTTAATTCTAATAAACAATAACCAAGAATAGCCGATGCCAATTCAAAATCCTTTTTATCTTCCGGCCGCTGAAATCTCGTCCGGGAACGGCGAATATACCAACGGGACAAATCGTCAGCAAAAATTTCTAAAGCCTTTCCCGCTCCGCCAACTTCATATTTTTCTAAATTTTCCGTAACTTGCGCAATTACTTGATTCAATCTGGCAATAACCCACTTATCTAAAATATGTTTGGGTCGTAGGACGTAAGTCGTAGGTTGTAGGTTTTTGGTTGCGTATGTTTCAAAAAAAACAAACGAGTTGTAAATAAGCATAATAAACTTTCTTAACATCTTTCCCAAATCCTGCTCATCAAACTTTTTCGGTTCCGCCGGCGGATTAATCGTATAAAAATACCAACGCACTACATCGGCTCCATATTTATTAACCATATCCCACGGACTAACCGCATTGCCCTTGGATTTAGACATTTTTTGGCTGTTTTTATCAAGAACTAAACCGAGGGTAATAACATTTTTGTACGGCGGTTCTTCAATTCCCAAAGCCGTAGCAACGGCGAGAAGCGTATAGAACCACCCGCGAGTCTGGTCAATGCCTTCGCTAATATAATCCGCTGGATAATCAATACAATTTTCTAAGCTTTTAGCTGTTAGCTTTGAGCTTTTAGTATCTCCACAATAAAAAGGAAAATGGTCTTGCGCGAATGGCATCGCCCCGGAATCAAACCAAACATCCGCCACCTCTTTTACCCTAACCATTTTATTTTGGCACTTTGGACAGCGCAAATAAATATTATCCGCGTAAGGCCGATGTAAGTCCAATTCCGCGTTTCTATTATAAGGCCAATTATGAAGCTCTGCTTGCAAAACTTCGCCATTATTATGGATATAATCAGATTTCAAAATTTCTTCATTTGATAACCCAAGCATCGCCCCCCTGAGCGTCCAAAGCGGATCGCCGTGGCTAATTATCAAAATATTTTTACCATGATATTTGGAATTAATGTCTAGAGCCGCCTCAAACATTCTTTTTTTCACGTCGTTTAAATTCTCGCCCCCTGGCGGCGTCTTGGTAAATTCTTCTAAGTGATTGTTAAAAAACTTTTTATGTTCTTCAATTAGTTGCCAATTAAAAATACCGCAATTGTATTCTTGCAATCTCTTGTCCGCTATCACTTTCGCCCTGGTGGCTTTTGCTACAATTTTAGCGGTTTCTCTAGTACGGAAATAGGGGGAGGTAAAAATTAAATCCAGCTTTTTCCCCTTAAGCAATTTTTTTAAATTTTCGGCGGCTTTTTGAATTTCCTCCTCTCCCTTCTTGGTAAGTTTAGAAATGTTTTTGCCTCTCTCCGGTCCAGCGGCAATTAAATTAGTTAAATTATGATCTGATTCACCATGCCGCAGCAGCCAAAAATTATTTTTAGAAAATCGCAATTTATCTAAATCTTCTAAACTGCCGATTACTTCCCGATGGTCACACTTTTGGCACTCCCAGATTGGAAGAGGCGTCCCCCAATAGCGATTCCTGGAAATCGCCCAATCTTTAATCTCCTTCAACCATTCTCCAAACCTACCTTGCTTAATATGCTCTGGTACCCAATTTATTTTTTCATTATTTTTCAGAAGCTCATTCCGAAGGCGGCTCATCTCTACAAACCAAGTGGATAAAGAAAAATACAAAAGTGGAGTAGAACAACGCCAGCAAAACGGATATTCGTGCTCAATGATATCGCTTTTTAATAAAATCTTTCTTTCTTCCAGATTTTTAATGATTTCTTTATCGGCAGACTTTACAAATTTTCCTGCTCCCGGCAAACCATTTTGGACCAATCCTTTTTCGTCAATAGTAATCGGAATCTCACCAACTAAATCTTTCTGATACTCTTTAATCAAATTCATATCGTCCTCGCCAAAAGCCGGAGCAATATGAACTAAGCCAGTGCCCTCTTCTGTAGAAACAAAATTTGCTGGATAAACTTTAAAGAAATTTTTGTTTTTTAGCCAAGGACCTTTTACCTTAAATAAAGGTTCGTATTGCAGGCCGACTAATTTTTTTCCGGAAACTTTTTCTACAACTTCTACTTCGGTGCCAACCCCAACCAAAGGCGAGCTATAAGACCATAAATAATCTTTGCCAACCTTATATTTTGTATAAATAAACTCTGGATTCACTGCCACTGCCACATTAGAAGGCAGGGTCCATGGAGTAGTAGTCCAAACCAACAAATATTCCATATTTGTATTTATGTCTTTTTGTTTTTTTGTCTTAAGTCTAAATTTAACGTAAATGGATGGATCCTTAACCTTCTGATACACCCCGGGCATTCCTAATTCATGATGAGAAAGCGGCGTTTGGCAACGCGGGCAATAAGGAACAATTTTAAAAGATTTTTTCAGTAAGTCTCTATTAGCGAATTGTTTGAAAACCCACCATAAACTTTCTATATATTCCGGCTTATAAGTAATATACGGATTTTTTAAATCCAGCCAAAACCCAATCCTATCAGTTAATTTTTCCCATTCATCTTGATATTTCCAAACCGAAGCCTTGGCTTTTTCATTGAATTCCGCAATGCCTAATTTTTCTATATCCTGCTTATTTTTCAGACCCAACTCTTTTTCTACCTCAATTTCTACCGGAATGCCTTGAGTGTCCCAACCGGCTTTCCGGCGGACAAAAAATCCCCGCATGGTTTTATAACGCGGAATCACGTCTTTAAATGCCCGGCTTAAAACATGATGGATTCCTGGCCGTCCATTTGCTGTTGGTGGCCCCTCAAAAAAACGGAATTTTTTGACGCCTTGTCTTAATTTCTGCGCTTTCTCAAAAATCTGATTTTCTTTCCAAAACTTCAATACTTTTTCTTCTATTTCCGGTAATTTAAATTCTTTAAGCCCCCCTAACATAGTATTTATATTTTAATAAAAAAACCGCCTCTTTGGAAGCGGTTAGGTATAAACTCCATTTTTTGCCTGCTCAATAATTGCCATCAAATCCTCGGTGGCATATTCAGAATTAACTAAATCCATAGGTGGCTTGCCGCGACACTGCTTATTCGGCTTTAAAAGCCATTCCACAATTTTTTCTTCGGATTTAAATTCCAAAAGGGCTGAAACAACTTGCATAAGCCTTTGTTGTTTAGAGCGTTCCATCGGCCCCAAATTCGGAATCTGAAGATTCTGCAATTCCACCGCGATACCCAGCGTCACATCTTGCATTTCTAATTCCATATTCACCTCCCGAGAACTACTTAACAGTAGAACAAAAAAGAAAGCAGAAGTAAAGTAATTCCGCCGTTAGCGGGATGAAAATTTTGCTATAGCAAAATTTTCACATCTTCTTCGGTTTACTAATGCCTAATATATCAAAAAGGTTTTCTAAAACTATTTTCATAGTTAAAACTAAATACAAACGCGCTTTTTCAACATCGCCGCCAGAACCGACTACCCGCTCTTTTTCATAAAAATTATGAAATGCTTTTGCCAGTTCTGTCGCATATCTAGTTAAACGATGCACCTGATAATCTTCCGCGGTCTTCGCCAAAACATCCGGCAATTTCACTAATTCCAGCATTAACTTAATTTCTGAATCCGAATTTAAAAGTTGTAAGTCTATAGTTATTTGTTGTCTCTTTGTTGTTTTGTTCAAAATGTTTAATGCTCTCACATACGCATACTGCGCATAATACACCGGATTCTTTTGCGACCGCTCTTTAGCCAAATCCAAATCAAAATCCATGTGCGTATCCAAAGAATGCATTAAAAAGAAAAATCGCGAGGCATCGCCTCCAACTTCTTTTAAAAGCTCGTCCAAAGTCACAAATTCGCCTTTACGTTTGGACATTCGTACTTCTTTCCCGCCGCTAACTAATCGCACCAATTGAGTAATTAAAATTTTTAATCTTTCTGACTTAATGCCTAATGCCTTAATGCCCTCTTGCATTCTTTGCGCATACCCATGATGGTCTGCACCCCAAATATCAATTGCCAAATCAAATTTTCTTTTAAAAAACTTATCATAATGATAAGCAAGGTCTGCCAAAAAATAAGTCGGATTACCATCGGATTTTATTAAAACCCCCCCCCCCAACCATAATGCCCCATCTTTTTCTTCAACTAAACCTTTCTTTTTTAAAAATTCCAGCGTCTTTTTTAACTCTCCTTTTTTATGTAAATTTCTGTCTTCTGAAAACCAAACATCATGCTTAATGCCCGCTTTTTTAAGTGAATTTTTTATTTCTTTAACTATTTTAGGTAAAATAATGCCTTGGGCTATCTTTCCTATATCATTTGGGTCAGCTTTTAAAATCATCATTTTCCCATCCTTAAACTCAGCTTGAATACCTCGAACTAAAGCAAGTCTATAATATTTACCGTGTTTTATTTTTTTTAATGTATCTTTTATATACGCTACGTAATCCTTGATATAAGTACCCTTATAATGTTCTTGAGTTTTTTCTGAAAGCCCCATCTCCGCTCGAATGCTCTCGCCCAATAACCTAATCTGATTTCCGGCATCATTTACATAATATTCCCTTGTTACTTTATGCCCGGCATTTTCTAAAACATTCGCTAAAACATCCCCATAAAATCCGCCTCGGCCATTGGCCATTGTTAATGGGCCAGTAGGATTGGCGGAAACAAACTCTAAATTGATTTTTTGAGGTCGTAGCCCGTAGGTCGTAGGGCGTAATTTTCCATATTTATTTTTATTTTTTAAAATTTCTTTTAACTCATTTTGCAAAACTTCCGGCTTCAGCCAAAAATTAACAAACCCCGGCGCAACCGCCTCAACCCCAACAAACACTTTTGACTTTTGACTTTTGACTTTTGACTCTATTTCTTTCGCAATTTCTAGCGGCTTCTTTTTTAAAACCGGCGCCAATTTAAAAGCCACATTCGTAGAATAATGCCCGAAATCTTCTTTTTCTGAAGCAGAAACATCAAAATCCACCCTAACTCTAATAAATTTTTTAATCTGTTTTTTAATATGCTGAATCATGATTAAATTTTAACATCAATTGACAAAAAAACTAAGCCAAAGCAAACTAATTTTTAGTTGCTAAAAAATAGAAAAAGGGGTTATGGAAAG
>Ga0209541_10017490_pt1 | contig 10477 bp, 10 predicted proteins | sample RifCSPlowO2_01_FD_184027 | JGI IMG/M metagenome (GOLD analysis project Ga0209541, IMG submission 184027) | Groundwater microbial communities from Rifle, Colorado - Rifle CSP2_plank lowO2_0.1 (SPAdes) (version 2) | ecosystem: Environmental > Aquatic > Deep subsurface > Groundwater | place... | reverse complement strand
GTATGTCAGTTCGATCAGCGAGGACACGATGAAGGCGGTCCCGATGCATATCCGGGAGGCGTCTTACGCGGTCGGCGCCACCCGATTTCAAACCTCCGTGCGTGTGATTGTCCCCTCCGCCATGTCGGGGATTTCTTCCGCCTATGTCCTGGGATTCTCACGGGCCATTGGTGAAACGATGGTGGTGGCGATTGCCGCCGGGATGCAGCCCAATTTTACCTGGAACCCCACCGAACCGGCGGCGACCATTACCGCCTATATCGTCCAAGTGGCCCTGGGCGACCTGCCTCACGGCACCATCGGCTACCAGACGATTTTCGCGGCCGGCCTGACGCTCATGCTCATGACGCTGGCCTTTAATATTGCCGGGTACTTTTTGAGGAAACGGTACCGGGAGATCTACTGATGACGAGCACAACCGATATTAAAGCCATCATCCGCCGGCACAGAACCCGGGACGCCGCCTTTGCCGTTTTGGGAATGGTCTGCCTGCTGGTGTGCATCGCGACCTTGATGGCCCTTCTTGTGGATTTGGCGATCGATGGGGTCGGCCGGTTAAGCCCCGGCTTCCTGACGTCCTTCCCTTCGCGATTTCCAGGCAAAGCCGGCATTCTCTCGGCGTGGGTCGGGACGATTCTGGTGATGCTCGTTACGGCGCTGGCGGCAGTGCCCCTGGGCGTGGCGGCCGGCATTTACCTGGAGGAATACGCCCGGAAAAACTGGCTGACCACGATCATCGAGATCAATATCGCCAACCTGGCTGGGGTGCCCTCCATTGTTTACGGATTGATGGCCCTGGGTCTTTTTGTTTACCAGTTCCATCTGGGCCAAAGCATTCTGACCGCCGGGCTGACATTGGCGCTTTTAATCCTTCCGATCGTGATCATCGCCACGCGGGAGTCCATCCGCGCCATTCCGGGCAGTATTCGGGAAGCCGCCTATGCCCTGGGCGCCACTAAGTGGCAGGCGATCAAACACCATGTGCTGCCGTATTCGACCGGCGGTATCCTGACCGGAGTCATCATTGGGTTGTCCCGCGCGATCGGCGAAAGCGCCCCGTTGATAACGATCGGCGCTTTAACGTTCATTGCGTTTCTCCCCCCCGCGCCTGTCCAGAGAACATTCCCCTTTGTCAATTTTGATTGGCTGGCGTCCCCCTTTACAGTCATGCCCATTCAGCTGTTCAACTGGGTTTCACGGCCCCAGCAGGCGTTCCACTTAAACGCGGCGGCCGCCGGCCTGGTACTGATGGCCATGACCCTGGCGATGAACGGCATCGCGATCTACGTCCGGTATCACTCCAGGAAACGGATCAAATGGTAGAATTAGCCGAGATGACCCCGACGGTGACGGCCGCTCCCCCCGCGCTCAAAGCCGAATCCAAAAACGTCAGCTTTTTCTACGGCGCCTTTCAGGCCCTGAAGAAGGTCAACGTCAATATCGCGGACAAAAAGGTCACTGCTTTGATTGGCCCCTCTGGCTGCGGAAAAACCACCTTCTTGCGCTGCTTCAACCGCATGCACGATCTCTATCCCGGCAACCGTTACCAGGGGGAGATCCTCCTGCATCCGGAAGGGGTGAATATCATCGGCCCGGAGGTCGATCCCATCGAGGTCCGCATGCGGATCAACATGGTGTTCCAAAAAGCCAACCCCTTCCCCAAATCCATCTATGAGAATGTCGCGTATGGTTTACGCATTCGGGAAACGAATTCCCGGAGCGTATTGGACGGCAAAGTAGAGCAAGCCTTGCGGCATGCAGCTCTTTGGGACGAGGTGAAGGACCGCCTTCAGAACCTAGCCTTCGCGCTCTCCGGCGGCCAGCAGCAGCGTCTCTGTATCGCTAGGGCGCTGGCGACCGACCCGGAAATCGTCCTTTTCGACGAACCCACCTCCGCTCTGGACCCGATCGCGACGGCACGTATCGAGGAGCTCATCGGTGAGTTGAAAAAGTCGGTGACCATTTTGATTGTGACCCATAACATGCAGCAAGCCGCCCGGGTGTCCGATTACACCGGCTTCATGTACCTGGGCGAACTCGTGGAATTCGATGTGACGGGGAAAATATTCACCAACCCGTCGAACAAACTGACGGAAGATTATGTCACAGGACGGTTTGGATAAAACACCTTTCCCGTTTAGGGAGAGGTCGGGTCGCCAAAGCGACCCGGGTGAGGGTCCTTGAGGTGCTAATTCTTAAAGGCCGTAGGCGCCACCCCTCACCCCTACCCTCTCCCGAGAAGGGAGAGGGTGAAATGAAATGAGGCACTAAGTTATGGAACGACACTTTGACCAGGATCTTCAGCAATTGAAAGAAAGATTGTTGACCATGGGCAGTCTGGCGGAAACGATGATCCACAGCGCGATCAAGGCCCTGGTTGACCGGAAGGCGGAGCTGGCCCAGGACGTCTATCGGCACGAGACCGAGGTCAACGCCCTGCAGATCGAAGTGGATGACCGCTGCCTGAAGATGATCGCCCTGCACCAGCCGGCCGCCTCCGACTTGCGCTTTATAACGGCCGCCATGAAAATCAACGCGGACCTGGAACGCATCGCTGATCAAGCCGTGAATATCAGCCAGACCACCGAGTACCTTCTCCAGGAGCCGCAGCTCAAGCCTTTGATCGACGTCCCGCGCATGGCTGAAATCGCTAAAAAGATGCTTAAGGACGCGTTGGACTCGTTCGTGGAGAGGGACGAGAACCTGGCGCGCTCGGTCCTGGTCCGGGATGACCAGGTCGATGAACTTAAAGAGCAGCTTTTCCGGGAGCTGCTTACCTATATGATTTCCGATCCCAGCACGATCAAGCGGGGCATCGATTTAATCCTCATTTCACGCAATATTGAACGCATCGCCGATCACGCCACCAACATCGCGGAAGATGTCATTTTCGTGGTCGCCGGCAAGGACATCCGGCACCATTCCGAAGAAAAGCCGAGTTCCCCCCCTCCGTTATCAGGCGTTCACAAATCATAAGCCATCTCTTGTAGAATCTACCCATGGGTCGCCGCCTGGTCCGGGTCCTGTTGTTGTGCAGCCTCATGGGCGCTCAGGCCCGAGCCGAAGAGACCCTGGCGTCCTGGGCGGCCCGCATCGACACCCCCGACATCCAGCGGAAAATCCTCAACCTCATTTTCCCCGGCCAGGTGGGACCGGTTTCCTCCGCCCGCGCCGATCCCAAAAGCGGTTTGATCTATTTCCCCAAGGGGGGTTTTTGGGTGCGGCTGAGCCAGGATGCCGTCCGGGATACTTCCACGGCGGCGGGACACACTCCCTTTCTTGTCGTATCGTGCATGTCCTATCAGTCTCCTGAAAAGGAGCCGATGAGCGCGGTCAGCTATGTACTGCATGACACCATGCGGCGGCCGGCCGCGCTTTCGGGAGGCTACGCCGCTCATGAGCGGGTGCAGCAGGTGACGCTGCCGAAGCTCAAGAAATCGTTCCTTCTGATTGTGAGTTCTTCCGGAAAAGGGTCCGGGAAGACCGGGCAGTGGTCCGCGGCGCTCTATCTTATCGAACCCAACGGGATGGGCGACCGGCCGAAGCCCGCTTGGACCAGTCCCATGTCCGCGCGCACGTTTCAGCTCAGCTTTGACGCGCTGGACGGGAAAACGGAAAGGCTGCTTTTGCGGACGGACCGCTCCGGCCGCGGCGAGTTCGAGCACGCCGCCTACCGCTGGGAGGGCAGCCGGTTTGAGAAGGACGGATTTGCCTCGGATAGCCGCATGAAGGCCTTGCCGGAAGACGTCTGGCGGTACGGGGCAGATCAATAAGGATGCCGCGTTGCCGACACGGGTTTAACTGTAGGATTTTTGTGTTTTTTGAATCAGGGCGCTCGTGATCGCCAAAATGATCAACGCTGCACCGAAGGCGCAGACGAGCGTCGCGCCCGTCGGCGTGTCCAGCTTGTACGAACCGTAGATTCCCGCCAGACTCACCATAACCCCCATGACCCATCCGATGCTTAGCCGTGTGCCGATCCGGTCGGATAACAGCATGGCCCCGACAGCGGGAACGATCAAAAACGAAAACACCAGAAGCACGCCTGCGATCGCGACCGACGAGGTCACCACAAAGCCGAAGGTGCCGTAAAACAGAAAGTCCCAGAGGCGGAGGTTATACCCCTGGGAAACGGCCATCAGGTGATCGGTCGAGATCGCCAGAAACGGTTTCCGCCACCACCAGTGCAAGAGCCCGATGAACGAGTAGGCCACGGCCATCGTGATGACTTCGCGCGGGGTGACCGCCAGCAGATTGCCTACCAGGATGTCTTTGATGTGTTCGGCGCCTTGAGGGAGCCGGTCCATGACAAGCACCGCCGCCGCGGCGCTGACCGCGTAGACGATGCCGATGATCGCTTCCTGGGGGATCTTGCTTTTTTTCGATCGGGTGAGCGAAAAGACGCCGGCTCCGATCAGCGTGAATCCCAGAGAAAAGAAGTAAGACGCCTGCCCGTGAAGGTCGAACCCCAGAAGAAACCCGATGGTCGCGCCCAGTGCCGCCACCTGGGCCAGCGAAAGGTCAACGAAAATGACCCCTCTTTCCACGACGTGCAAGCCCAGGTAGGCGTGAATGCCCGTAAGGACCAGGCAGGCCAGGGACGGCCACAACAGAATGGACAAGGCATCACTCATGGTTTTTCTCCTAACGCTGACTTGAGCAATTTCAGATCGTAATCAAAGAGTTCGAAGTATGTGTTCACGCCCTCCACCCCGCCCACCGAAGGCGGGAACACCAGCATTTTAGCTCCCGTTTGATGAGCGATTTTCATGGGGAGCCGGTCGTCGAAGTAGGGCTCGATCAACAAAACCGGGATTTTTTCTTTACGGATCTGGGTGATCAGCTCCTGCATGTGAACCGGTGAAGGAGGCACTCCCGGTTTGGGTTCCACATGGTTGACGATGCGGATCCCGAACGCTTTGGCGAAGTTCGGCAAGGAATTGTGATAGGTGATCGCCGCCATGCCGCGCAGCGGCGCGGCCAGCGCTTTCCATTGGGTTTCTTTTTCATCCAGCGCCGATTCGAAGCGGCGCAGATTTTCCTCATACGTTTTTTGAGGGTCCGGGTCGATCTCGGAGAGTTTGCGGGCGATGTTTCGGGCGATGATGCGTCCGTTTTCCGGGTCCAGCCAGTAATGCGGATTCCCGAAGGGATGAATGTCCCCCATCGACCGGTCGATTTGGCCCGCGGGCTTCTGAAGGACATCGCATCCTTCGGACGCGTCCAGAAACCCGGGGCCGCCGGGGAGGATCCGGGAATTCCGGGCGTTCGTCAAGAGAGGCGGGAGCCATCCGACCTCCAATTCCCGCCCGACCACGATGAGCAAGTCGGCCGATCGGAGTTTCAGCAGGTAGCTGGGCTTGGCATCCACGAAATGCGGATCCTGATAGCCTTTTGTGATAGGAAGTATGTCGATGCGATCTCCGCCGACTTCTCGAGCCAGAGCGGCCATGTCCTGCGTCGTTGTAACAATCTTGAGCTTGGCGAACGCCAGCGATGAGATCAAACACATCAACGAAACGGTCAATCGAATCGTTTTCATAGAAATTCTCCTGTGGTCAGAAGGGATGGGCGCCATGCGGCCCGATGTTGAATGTGACTTTCAGGAATCCCAGATGCTCGTCGGTCCCATCGGGCCGTTTCACATGCCGGCCCTGCAGGCTCACCAGACTGAACTCCGAAGGCGTGAAGGTCACGTACGCCAGGTGTCCTTCTTCATGCGTGGACCCGTCCGCGGGGAACTGGGTGTAGTCGTAGCGGAATCCCGTGTGCCAGCGCCGCGCGAACTGGTAGTCGATGTAGCTGAAGAGTCCGTGGCTATCGGTGGTCATCCCGCCCGGTTCATCCCGATTGCTCCACAAGGCTTCCGTGGACCATAAGAATGACCGGTACACCGCCCGCCGCGGATTTTTCCAGCGCAGGGTGAGGTCGGCGCCGTAGAGTTGGCTGTGGTGGGTGTGCGACGAACCGGTCACCGCGTCGAACTCCTGGCTGGAAGGGCCGAAGGCGGCACTGCCTCCCAGCGTCAGATTCCAGGCCTCGGTCAGGTCCTGATACGCGTTCAAGCGTCCCACCCCCAGCAGGTTTTTTGACTTGGGCCTGTCGAAGGAAGGATTTTCAGCCGCTTCGGGAGCCTGCAGGGTTTCCAGATCCAGGTTCATAAAGAACCAGGGGATGGGCGCTTGCCAGGAGACCGAAGCGCCCGGGCCCTCCAGCCCCTCGGAGCCGAAGTAGTTTTGTTGGACCAGCGGCCGGTCTGCGAACGGAGTCTCGGGGGTGTGAATCCGGTTGAAGCGTCCGAAGTTGGCTTTGAACTTTCCCGCTTTCAGCGCCAGGTTCCAGGGAAGGCGGAACCAGGTCAAGTAGCCTTCTTCGAGTTCAACGTCGTCTTCGTCGATCGCGACGAAAAGATCCGCCCGGGCCAGGGTGTCCACCACGGCCTGTAGGGAAAGCTCCACTTCCCGCATCTGGATGGCATTGCCGCTTTCACCGGCCTCCGCCGGACCGGGATGACGGCGTCCCGCTTCAACTTGAAGCCAGCCGATTGCGCTGATGTTTGGGTTGAGCAAGTTTGAAGATTGCAAGGCGCCTGACGTACTGCCGGCGTCCTGGGCAAAAGCTCCCCCGGAAACCAACAGGGAAAAAAGCAACACCAAGATGAATTGCATAAGTCCTCCAATGGATCGAAAGAAACGGCCGCACCTTGAAGAACTACAACGTCGGGAGGGACTTAGAGGGCGGGTGGGGCGCGCGTGAGATCGACAGAAAAGGCGCAAGGTCCCCAACCGCTTGATTCAATGGGGACGAGGGCCTGCTGTGTGTGAAAAATCGGAGCGGGCGCATGGACGAGCGGCGCGGTGTAAACGGAGGTTCGGCAAAGGACGCAGTGAGAAGCGGAACCGGGGCGTGCGTCGTAATGATCGGTATGCCCGATCAGCGAGAGACAGGCAGTGAGAGCCAGAAAGAGACAGAACGATCGAAGGCTTTTACTCATGTCGCCCTCATTGGAGCATTTCCAGCGTCATTCCATCAAACAGCCGGCCGGCAAGTTTAGTGCGCGCCCGATCAAACGAACCGCAATGCCCGTGCCTTTATAGTGAGACGGGAATACCTCTCGCCTTGGCTCCCAGGGTGAGGGCAAGCCGCAGGGCCTGGCGTTTGGGGCCGAAGGGAGCCAGCCACCACTTCTCAAAAAGGACCTTTCCGGCGTGCCAGTAATGAGAGGGCTCATAAAGCTTCACCTCAGGGCCGCCTTCCGCGTAGAAGTCGCCGTCCCCGAAGGCCGCCGACCCGCCGCCCATCTCGATGGCGCACCAGCCCTTGCCGTCGAATTTCACGAGAGGCGCGCGGCCGTCGAGTTGGGCCAAAATGTTGGCCGCCACGACCTCCGCCTGGCTGTGGGCGAATATCCCGGCCTTGGGCAGGGCCTTGCCCCCAGCGATCGGGATCGTCGCCACATCGCCTATCGCGTAGATCCCCTCATAGTTGGTGGCGAGCGTCTGGCGGTCCACGGGTATCCAGCCGGCCTCGTTGGTCAGGCCGGATTCCCGCACCGCTCTTGGGGCCTGGTGCGCAGGCACTCCGATGATGAGATCGCAAGTCTCGCTCAGGCCGTTCTCGAAGACCAGCTTGTTTCCGTCCGCCACGCAACCGGGCGGAGGCCCCCCAATGCCGTAGTGGCGGGCGTCCGGCTCGATCCGCGCCACCTTGTGGTTGGGATGAAACCGGATCCCCCTGGACTCCAGCATTCCTTTTAAGGCTTCGCCGACTTTTGCCCCTGCGGTCGGCATGGGATAAGGTTCCGGCGTAAAGACGGCGACTTCGGCGGCGCTCCGGCGGCGACGCAGGAAATCCTGGATCAGAAATGCGGCCTCATAAGGCGCCGCGGGGCACTTGAACGGAGATGAGGCGATCAGGACGGCGACCTTCCGGCCGGAGAAGGCCTCCAGCGATTTTTGAATTCGACAGCTTCCCCCCAATGTGTAGAGATTGAGCGCCGCCTCCTGAAAGCCCGGGACCTTCTCGGGGGCCAGCTCGGCTCCCAGGCTGATGATCAGGGAATCGAAGTTCATCGGGCCGACGGAAGTCTCCACTTTCTTCCTGGCGGGATCGATGCTCAAGGCCTCCGCCTGGACGATCTCCACGCCCTTCCTCAACAGGGTCTCCATAGGCCTTTGGATGTCGCGAGGGGCCCGCTGGCCTACGATCATCCACAAGAACGAAGGGGCGAAGGCGAACTCCCTTTGCTTGTCCACCAGGACGACGCGATGGCGGCCGGCCAAACGGGGGGCCAATGCATTGGCCGCCACTTGGCCGCCGACGCCGCCTCCCAGGATGAGAATGGTCTTGCGCTCCATCAGAATTCGTACCGCATCGCGAAGGTGAGATTGTCGTTTTTGTCCAGCTGGCCGAGGAAGGTGGTGCCTCCGGCTCCACCAAACACGTTCGCTCCCACGGTGGCCGTGAGCTCGTCGGTCACCCGCCAGGCCGCCTCGGGGAGGAAGTAATAATCCTCGTCTGTCGGACTCCAAAAGGAAAACAGGGAAAGCCTCCAGGTCTGATACTTCAGGAGTTGCGTGAGCCGGAGCGTCAGCAGTTGGCGCAGCCGGTCCTGCTTCGGGAAACCGGCGGGAAGGCTCGCCTCGTAACGGTCATGGCGGCACATGTACTCGCCGTAGTACTGGAGGCCGGCCGTGAAATCCGTCCACGGGGAGCGTTGATAGCCGGCCAGGAACCGGGTCTGCGAGTTGGGAATCACCGGATCGTCCCCCGCCGGGTCCTGCCTGGAATCGTAGAAGCCGGCTTCGAGGCTCAGAACGCCGCCCGCGGCGTTTCCTTGAAGGCTGGCCCCATAGGCGGAGAGCCTCGGGTAGACGATCGTGAGTGTTGTTGGGGCCGTCATCGAGTCCGGTTCCATGGAAGGGGACCGAAAGAAGCCGCGGTAGGCGTAGAACGCCGCGTCAAAACCCAGGACGGGGCGGTAGAGCCTTGCCGCGAACTCCGTGTTTTCCAGGTCATGACGCGGCCTGGATTCCGTCCGGTTCGTCACCTGTTGGAAAGGATCGAACACGAAGAAGCGCCGGCTCGTGGGGAGCTGGTCCGGCTCGAAAAACGGGGTAGCGACAAGATCCAAGGATATCGGGTCGGAGTAGAAACTCGTCTTGAGGCCGCCCGCGCCGGTCTTTAGGTATTCCATGGGTCTACCGGAGAACAGCGCGGCGTAGTTCTTGGGAAAGAGATCGTTGATGAAGAGAAGGTCTCCCACGCCCCAGGTGTGGATCTGTCGACCCACCCGGAGGTCCCAAGACCCCTTGGCGCAGCTCAGGTAGGCCTCGCGCACCTCCACATCCGCCTGGCCGTCCACCTCGTCGCGGAAGAAATCCGTCTTGGCGAAATAACCCGCCCCGCCTTTGGGCGCGGACCCCGAGAGCTGCAGCTGGAGCCTCTCCTCTCCCAGGAGGAAATCTCCCGACGGCGGCTTGTCCCGCCTTGTCGTGCCCAGCCGGGAGGCGTAATTTGCCTGCACCAAGCCGTGCCACTCCGGGCTGCCGGCCAGAGCCGGGCGGCATGGAGCCAGGAAAAGGACCGCAAGGACCCAGGCGCGTTTCATCGTTTATCGGATCCAGCTCCCGGGCGGGTTCCTCAACGCCCGCTCGCTGAACTCCTCCGGCTTGAGCCCCAGGCGGTACTTGACATCGCTGAACTCAACCACCGTCTTGTGGCCCGTCTTGATGCTTTTCATGGCGCGTTTCACGGCGGTCGGCACGCCGTCGATCTCCTTGATCTCCTCCGCCGCGAACTCCTTGAAGAGCTGGCCCTGTACGTCGTAGTACTCCTCCTTGAGGGGAAGGAAAACCGCCTTGTCGATCCAGGAGACCTTCCTCTGATAGGAGGCGGCGCCCTTGGGCACGCTCTCGATCACGTAGCAGGGCTTTCCGCCGAGATCTTCCTCCCGCAAGAGCCTGTGCGCATCGGCCTCCACGTCCCTGCCCGAGACGTCTTCGTAGGTGAAGTCGGAGCCCACGAAACTCGACTGGGAATCTTTGGCCGCGATGCGCTGGACGAGGCTCAAAGCCGGGATGAAGAGCCAGCGGTCGTCCTCCCTGGCGGGATATTTGTAGATGAGAAACGCCATGCGTCGGACGTCCCCGGGGGCGTGGAAGTACATGAAGTATCTCTGGCCTCCGCTTGCGGGCGTATTGATGCGCAGCATAGTCAGCTCCCGCAGGCGTTCGCTTCCTGAGGCGCTCGTGAGGGTCATCTTGACCCGGGCCCGGAAGCTTTCTCCCTGGTAGAAGAAGGCCTGGTGCATCTTGCGGACGATCCCGGCGGAATCCGCCGTTTGGGCTTGCGAAGGCGCCGCGGCGGCGAGCGCCAGCGCCGCCGCGGCGACGGTCGTTTTGAACATGAGTGGGGTCATTTTTGAGCCTCCCGTTCGCTATCCCTCTTCGACGGGACCAGCGGCGGCCTTGGCTTT
>Ga0209541_10017489_pt1 | contig 10478 bp, 14 predicted proteins | sample RifCSPlowO2_01_FD_184027 | JGI IMG/M metagenome (GOLD analysis project Ga0209541, IMG submission 184027) | Groundwater microbial communities from Rifle, Colorado - Rifle CSP2_plank lowO2_0.1 (SPAdes) (version 2) | ecosystem: Environmental > Aquatic > Deep subsurface > Groundwater | place... | reverse complement strand
TTATCGGACAAACGAGGTGGTACAACATCAGATTCTTGTTATGACGTTTTATGACATGTTCGGACATTCATCTATCATACCCCCCCCCCCCCGCAGCAGAGCTGCGAGGAAATCTTTTCTATTATAAGTGAGCAAAGTTGGAAATTAGGCACAATCAAACCAAATGAGGAAATAAAAGTGGACTACACACTGCACTACAACAAACTAACTACAGATGGAGGGTACATAAATCACGCAGAGGTGAAATCCATCGGCAGTAACCCTTCGCTTAACCCATTTTATGGACATCACGTTAATTCCAACGCGGCGTCGTCCTCTTTAACAGTGTTGAACAGAAAGCCGATTGACGAACCAATCTTTGGAATGGCATTTAGGCGCGCAACGTCATCGGAACAATTTACTGAAACAGAAACAATTGAAGCCTTTTAAAATCTGTCCGCAATCTAGTGTCTAGCGACCAGCGCCATAAATAGCGGGAACTCTCTACGTGCTTTGTTTTCCATATCACTCCTTGGTCCTGGCTGACTTTCTTTATTAGACACCCACTCCTCGAGTCGTACAACGGCCAAACCAGCTTTTTCTAACGCTTTGAAATAAGACTGCAATGGACGATGAAAATACGTTGTTATTTGATCCGCCTGTGGTGAGCTTGTCGAACCAGGATGAACCTCAAATTTAACTTTCGTTTCCGATATATACTCATCAACTCTTCGGAATTGAATTTTATTTTTTTCATCAACCACCCATGACGATCTTTTGGGCACTCTGAATGCCGGGTGGTTTATAACTGCGACAAATAAACCTCCCGGTTTTAGCAACCTGCCCACTTCAAAAATCGTGCCATTCAAATCTTCAATATCTTGAAGAGCCAAAATACAAGACGCTTTATCAAAAGCAGAGTTTGGAAATTGCTGTTTATTGGCGCTCGAAACATTAAAGACCGCGCCACTGCCTTGTGATCTCTCATTCGCAATGGATATTAGTTCCGGAGAAATATCGGTTCCCGCCACGGAAGCACCGTGTTTTGAATACTCCCGCGCAAAAAAGCCCTGACCGCACGCGATATCAATAATTTTTTCGCCTTTTTTTATATCGAGCAAACGAAGTAAATTCGGCAGAATCAATTCCTTTTGATAACTGTTTTCCTTCTCAACTGTCTCGTCATACCAAGAAGAAATGCCTCCCCATGAAGTATCTCTTCCTCCACCCTGGTTTTTAGCGGATTTACTTTTTTCTGCTTGGTTTTTTTTAAAAAATGGCACTTCAGTTTTGATTAGCCTATGTTCTATTTGACAAAATACTACTAAAATATACATAATGTGTAAAGCCTGGAAACGCCAGAACGCTGGGCACCTGTCACAAAATTGCAAAGAATTCGTTTCCTAAAAATATGGAAGATGAGAATAAAACAATAAAAAAAAATTTAAACACATTAACCCCAATACTTGTGGTCTTTTTGGGCAGTCTCGTCATTTTGGGAACACACTCAATATTCAATCTAAAGGGACAGGTGGTTGACACAAAACAGGAATCGGACAACAAAATTTCCATTTTGCAGGAACAACTATCGCTATTAGAAAACAAAATCGTGGCCGTAAGCGGCGCAAGTAAGCAAGTTGAACAAAGTCTGGCAGAAGTCGCCAAACGTCAGACTGTTAAAACGAGAAGCCAAGAAGAAATAATAACGGGGGCAGTGGCGAGGGTGGCGCCTTCAGTAGTTTCAATAATTGCCACCAAAGATGTGCCCAAAGTTGAGGTAATTTACCAAAATCCTTTCGGAGACGACCCGTTCTGGGGAGATATGGACATAAGAGTGCCCGTACTTCGACAAAGAGGAGTTGAACCGACAAAGGTCAGCGCTGGCACAGGCCTTATTGTCACTTCCGATGGTTTTATCGTGACCAATAAACACGTAGTCAGCGACACCGCGGCATCATACACAGTAATGTTGCCTGATGGCACATCAAAAAACGCGACAGTCCTATATAGAGATGACGCCTTGGACGTGGCAGTCCTTAAGGTTGCAGGATCAAATTTTTTTACCGCTCCCCTCGGCAACTCAAGCAATATCAAATTGGGGCAAACCGTCATCGCAATCGGTAATGCTCTTGGAGAATACAATAACTCGGTCTCTGTCGGTATAGTATCGGGACTCGATAGAAAAATAGAAGCAAGCACCAGAAACGGAGTCGAGCGCTTAACTGGAGTCATTCAAACAGACGCGGCAATCAACCCGGGGAATTCCGGCGGCCCACTCGTAAATGCTGATGGTGAAGTTGTGGGAATAAACGTTGCCACAGTAACCGGAACAAATAACATCAGTTTCTCCATACCCATCAATGCGCTTCGCCCCACGATAGAAAATGTGATAGGAAAGAATATCTAAAAAAATTTCTCCCATTTAGTCATTTCTTGGGTCAATTAGGTTAATTAGAATAATTAGAAATTTGATTATGTCCAATATTGAAAAAACCCCACCAGACAATAGTAAACCGAACCCCCAATTTAAGGCTTGGTCACTGGCGGGAGAACTTGGATACATGATCGCCATTCCTATCGTTCTATTGGCACTCCTTGGCCGTTTGGCAGACAAATATTGGAACACTTCACCCTGGATGCTCTTGACGGGTATTTTGCTTTCAATTTTTATTTCAACTTTTATGGTCTACAAAAAAACAGTGGATATACTGAGGTGATCTTTGTTGATAATTTTTTAAAATTCCTATACTATCTCCCCCATGTCAGTCCACGTAGCCATCGTACCGGAGACAATTTTTCATATAGGCAATTTCCCCGTAACAAATTCCCTGCTCACTGGTTGGGTTGTTATTCTACTGCTCATTGTCGGATCGATCGTATTTTCCAAGCGCATTAAGGAGGTTCCGGGAAAAATCCAAGCGGGTGTGGAAACTGTCATCGAGGCACTTCTCTCTTTTCTTGAGACCGTCTCGGGCGACAGGAAAACCGCCGAACGTTTTTTCCCTATCGTCGCGACATTATTTTTATACATTCTTCTTTCGAACTGGGCCGGCATATTACCCGGAGTAGGCTCTATCGGAATTAAAGAAATCGAAGAGGAAGGGACAAAATTAGTTCCTATTTTCCGCTCCGCCTTTTCAGATTTAAACATGACCTTAGCACTTGCGCTTGTAGCAGTTCTTCTCAGCCACTTCTATGGTCTGACGACCGTCGGCTTTAAAGAGCACGTGGGAAAATTCTTCAACTTCAAAGGACCAGTCGATTTTTTTGCGGGAATACTCGAAATTGTTGGTGAAATTTCAAAAATAATCTCCCTCTCTTTCCGATTATTCGGCAACATCTTCGCGGGAGAAGTCCTTCTCACAATTATTGCTTTCCTCGTACCATTTATCGCTCCGCTTCCATTCCTCGGGCTTGAGCTTTTCGTCGGCCTAATTCAGGCCATCATTTTCGCCACACTTGCGATGGTTGCTTTCTCCTCGTTCACAAAAGCTCACTCGCACTAGAAATCACAAGCTGTCAAAAATCGACCCGATCTTAAAAATAAATTTCATACACTATAACGCCCACAACTGCCCCTACCCCATTTAATCTTTTTTCGTGATTATTTGCTCATTTTGTGACGATCGTCTTCTTATTGAGCAAATGGGGGGGTCTTAAAATCGGAAAAAATAACACCCCAAAATGAAGCGCCTTTCAACATTTTTTCGTTTGCATGGGAAAGGTTTTACTTGTAGTATGTGGTCAAAACCTATAGGGGTTGTTTTCTTTTATTATTTAGTTTTAAAACAATGGAAACACAAGAAGCAGTCACTCAGATCGCAACTAATTGGAACTCAATCGCCGCCGGTTTGGCCATCGGTTTGGGAGCTATGGGCCCAGGTCTGGGCATCGGTATATTGGCAGGCAAAGCCATGGAAGCTATCGGACGAAATCCGGAAGCAGCTCCAAAAATTCAAACGGCTATGATTTTGGCTATCGCCTTCGCTGAAGCCATCGCCATTTACGCCCTGGTCGTCGCTCTCATCATCAAGTTCGTCTAAACATATGAGCGATCTCTTTTCACAATTAGGCATTGACTGGAAACTTTTGCTGGCACAGATAGTGAATTTTACTATTCTCGCGATAGTACTCACAAAATTCCTGTATAAACCAATCATCAAAACCCTCGAGGAAAGGAAAAAAAGAGTCGCGAACGATATTGAAAAAAGCAACGAATTGGAAATAAAGTTAAAGGAAGCTCTGAACACAAAAGACGAAATTCTCGCTTCTGCCCGCCGCGAATCTGAAAAGCTAATTAAACAAACCGAAAAAAACGCTTCGGATTTAAAAACCTCTTTGATGAAAGAAGCATCAGAGGAAGCGGACAAAATCAGAGTTGAAGCAAAGAAACAAATCGAAGGAGATCGCGAAAAAACCATGCAAGAACTCAAAAGAGAACTTGGCGGGCTTGTGGCAAAAACGGTAGAAAAAGCGATTGGAGATGTGTCCGATAAAAATATGCAGAACAAAATGGTCGAGGACGCGCTTAATAAAGCGCGGTAAAGCGATGAAATACCCCGTTTCCGAGTACGCCAAATATTTGCTTTCGCTTAGAAAGCTTCCGAGAGACGAACAAAAAGAGTCTCTCAATAAATTCGTCAAAACACTCCAAAAAAACGGCGATATAAAGGAGTGGCAGAGAATCGCGGACGTTTATGAATCAATCGACGAAAAGCAATCAAAAACCAAAAAGGCGACGATTCGATACTTAGGGGAAATTTCCAAGGCCGCCATCCAGTCTGCCCTACCCAACTATGAAATTGAATTTGTCGAAGACCGAAAAACTTTGGGGGGTATCACCATAAGAGTTGGTGACTTAAGGATTGATAACACAATTACGGGAAGATTAGCGGAAGTTAAGCGAGCACTAATGTAAAATTGAAATATCAAAATGCAAAATGACAGTTCAAAATTAAAAAATTAGGCATTTTACATTGTCATTTTACATTTTGATATTTGCATTTTAAATTTTAATCTTACAATAAAATATGAATCAGGACGTCATTTTAGATCAGTTGCGCGACGAGATCGCGGGCATTAAGGCCGGGGCCAAAGTGGACCACGTTGGCACGGTTATCCGTGCTGGGGATGGAGTGGCCGAAATAAAAGGTCTTTCAGGAGTCATGTACGCCGAGCTTTTGGAATTCGAAGGAACAGAAAACGTTTTTGGTATGGCGCTCAACCTTGAAGAATATTCCGTAAAGGCAATCATTTTGGGAGATACAACTCTCGTAAAAGAGGGTCAAACGGTAAAAGGCACAGGAACAATTCTGTCCATTCCTGTTTCGGAAAAAATGGTTGGCAGAGTCATCGATCCCCTCGGAAATCCTAAGGACGGCGGACCCTCGCTCTCCAAAGAAAATGCAACAAGATACCCCCTTGAAAAGATTGCCCCCGGTGTTATTACACGCGAGGGAGTCAGGGTGCCGATCCACACCGGATGGAAAGCCATCGATGGAATGATTCCTATCGGACGAGGCCAACGCGAGCTCATTATCGGCGACAGACAAACAGGAAAAACTGCCCTAGCCATAGACACAATTATCAATCAAGGAAAAGACAAACGCTATCCGACTCCTATTTGTATATATGTCGCTATCGGTCAAAAAGAATCCAAAGTCGCCCAAATAGTTGAGAGGCTTAAAAAAACAGGGGCGATGAATTACACTATCGTCGTAACAGCTGCAGCATCCGAAGCGGCGGCTCTTCAATTTCTAGCCCCTTACGCCGGATGCGCCATCGGAGAATATTTCATGGACCAGGGGAAAGACGCCTTGGTAGTTTATGACGACCTTTCAAAACACGCATGGGCATACCGACAGGTCTCTCTCCTTCTCCGCCGTCCACCTGGCCGTGAGGCATACCCGGGCGATGTTTTTTATCTTCACTCAAGACTCTTGGAACGTTCGGCTCGTCTTAACAAGCAAAATGGCGGTGGCTCCCTAACAGCCCTTCCAATCATCGAAACTCAGCTTGGCGATATCTCGGCATATATTCCAACTAACGTTATTTCGATCACGGACGGACAAATTTATCTTGAATCCGAACTTTTCTATCAGGGTATCCGCCCGGCCATTAACGTAGGTTTATCCGTCTCCCGTGTCGGTTCATCAGCCCAGACAAAAGCCATGAAAAAAGTAGCGGGAACATTGCGATTGGAATTGGCACAATTCCGAGAATTAGCCGCCTTTGCCCAGTTCGGCCAAGACCTCGACGAAAGCACAAAGAAAAAAATTGAACGCGGTCGCCGATTGACTGAAATCCTAAAACAGCCGGAAGGAGCCTCCACTCTCTTTGAGGAACAGGTTGTTGCGATATGGGCCGCCACACACGGCTTCATGGATAAAGTAGAGGTTGCCAATATCAGCGAATACGAAAAGAGCTTTATCAAGTTTTTGCGCGAACGAAATGCAAAAGTTTTGAAGGAAATACAGGAATCTACCGAGTTGAAGCCGGAAACCGAAAAAGCACTGGAAATTGCGGCAAATGATTTTACGGAAAATTATTGGAAAAAGTAGAATTTGGAGACACCAGACATCTGTTTATACAGACACCTGGTGTCTGGGGTACAGTAATCGGTACCCATCTGTTTCTGTCAGATCATGGTGGCAGCAGATGGGCACCGATTGAAATGCAGTTCATTTAAAATCGTAGAACGAAAAGTCTGGATCAGTTAAAAAATTGATCCCGCCAAAGCTTGTTGCCTTGGCGGGATGAACTAAGCGTCATTACATATTGGTTATGTCCTTACCAAACTTGGACGCCCAAGTTTTAAGGACTTCAGGATGAGTGACTAACTCCCGGGGCCACTGTTGCTCGTCCCATTTTTTCTGAGCCGCAACGGACATTTTTCCCCAGACAAGGCTTGACCCCTTACCCCCAAATCCATTTAGGGGTCCCTTGTACCCGGGATTTTCCGTCCAAGCTTTCTCGTTAGCATCACTAATTTCTTTGAGTAGGTTCATAAATCAGAATTAGGTTGTGAACACCTCTGCCGCCATTGTAACATATATTGTGCCTGTCTGTCAACAGCAAGATAATCCTTGGACAACTGTACCTTTAAGCCACCAACTAAGAAAATCAAAAACCGAACACTTTAAGCTAAACACTACACGCTAATCAAATGGCCTCATCCAAATCCATAAAAAACCGAATAAAATCGACAAAATCCATCAAGCAAATAACCAAAGCTATGGAGGCGGTTTCGGCTGTAAAAATGCGAAAGAGTGAGCAGGTGGCACTCCGCGCCCGGCCTTACGCCCTTGCAGCACTCGAGGTTCTGCGCGGGCTTACGGCAAAAATGGATAACGATTTTTCTTCACTCTCTCCCCTTCTTGATCAGACCAGGTCTGATCAACCAAACTGTCTTCTAGTCATAACATCCGACAAGGGATTGGCTGGCTCTTTCAACACAAACGTTTTGAGAAAAGCTCTTAAAATTGTTAATAATGATCCAACTCTCGAAGTAATCGCTGTCGGCAAAAAAGGCCGCGACTTCCTGTCACGAAGAGGCGCCAAAATAATTTCGGGTTATACCGGAGCCGGAGATTTTGTTGAACTTCGCGAGACAGAGCCTATATCCAAATTTGTGAAAGACGGATTTGAACAAGGCAAATGGAGCAAGGTCACATTGCTTTATACAAATTTTCTGTCAGCGCTTAAGCAGGAAGTTGTCGCGCGAAAAGTATTACCCTTTGACTTCAAATCTCTAACTTCTATAATCGAAGGCATCACTCCAACCAGAGGAAAATACGCCAACATGCCCCAAGTCTTGGGTGTAGATCAGAAGGAATCGGCTTACTCCTACGAACCGAACGCCTCAATAATCCTTGATAAATTATTGCCGACATTGCTAGAAATTGAAATTCACCACGCGGTCTTGGAGGGAAACGCCTCGGAACATTCTTCGCGCATGGTTGCGATGCGAAACGCCTCCGAAAACGCGGGTGAGCTTATCGATAGTCTCACTCTCGAATACAATAAGGCCCGCCAGGCTCAGATCACCAAGGAGCTGACGGAGATTACGGGAGGAGCGGCAGCATTAGAAATGTAAAATGTAAATATCAAAATGCAAAATGGTAATAATAAAATGAAAATCTTGGATTCTTAATTTTTGATTTTGCATTGTCATTTTACATTTTGATTTTTTAATTTTTAATTATTCTTAAGATAAATATTATGAAAGGCTCTATAGTACAGATCATTGGTCCAGTCGTCGACGTCGAATTCGAAGGTCAGCCGCCCGCCATTTACACCGCCCTTAAGACTGCCTCGCCTGACAAAAAAGTTCAGTCGCTTGTGCTTGAAGTAGCACAACACTTGGGGGGTGGACGCGTTCGCGCAGTTTCGATGGGCCCAACTGAAGGCTTGAAGAGAGGCGCCTCTGTTGAAAACACGGGCGCTCCTATTTCGGTACCTGTCGGAAAAGAAACCCTCGGACGAATGTACAATCTTCTTGGCGAACCGATCGACAACATGGGTCCGGCCAAGGCCTCTGCCTATTGGCCCATCCATCGTCACCCGCCGAAATTTACGGAACAATCTACCGAAGTACAGATCTTTGAAACAGGCATCAAAGTTATCGACTTATTTGCTCCATTTATAAAGGGCGGAAAAGTTGGTCTTTTCGGGGGCGCGGGAGTCGGAAAAACGGTCCTTCTCCAGGAGCTCATTAGAAATGTGGCGACTGTTCAGAAAGGTTACTCCGTTTTTGCCGGTGTAGGAGAAAGAACTCGTGAAGGAAACGACTTGTACAATGAAATGAAAGATTCCGGCGTTTTGGCTCAAACTTCCCTGGTTTTCGGGCAAATGAACGAAGTGCCTGGCGCACGTCTTCGTGTGGCGCTTTCCGGTCTCACCATGGCTGAATATTTTCGTGATACGGAAGGTAAGGACGTTCTTTTGTTTATTGACAACATCTTCCGATTCACGCAAGCAGGAGGCGAAGTCTCCGCCCTTCTTGGAAGAATGCCCTCAGCGGCCGGTTATCAGCCGACATTGGCGAACGAAATGGGTGAGCTTCAAGAGAGAATTACATCCACGAAAAAAGGATCTATCACTTCCGTTCAGGCCATTTACGTTCCAGCCGACGACATCACCGACCCGGCTCCGGCCACCACTTTCGCCCACCTTGATTCGACCGTTGTGCTCTCACGCGCCCTCACAGAACTTGGCATCTACCCCGCTGTCGATCCACTCGATTCCGCTTCGAACGCCCTTACACCTTCGATAGTCGGCGAAGAACACTACAAAGTCGCGCGAGAGGTTCAAAGAATCGTGCAACGTTACAAGGAACTCCAGGACATCATCAATATCTTGGGTATTGAGGAGCTTTCAGATGAGGACAAACTTCTTGTCGAAAGAGCGAGAAAAATTCAGAGGTTCCTATCTCAGCCATTCATGGTAGCCGAAGCCTTTACAGGTAGGCCCGGCAAATATGTAACAAGAAAAGAGACCGTTCGAGGTTTCAAAGAAATAATTGAAGGAAAATGCGACGACGTTCCTGAAGCCAATTTCTATATGGTAGGAGGCATTGATGAAATCAGGAAGTAATTTTTGAATTTTTAATTATTAATTTTTAAATAATGTTTTAATTTCTTAATTAATAAATTGATTCATTATTTCAAAAATTAAAAATTGGGAATTAAAAATTTTATGCGGCTGTATATATATAAATTGGACAAAACTCTATACGAAGGCGATGCCGATGTCGTTTCTCTTCCCGCAGAAGACGGAGAAATTGCTGTTCTCCCTCATCACGCCCCCATCGTCACATCTCTAAAAAAGGGGACGATTTCGGTTAAAAACGATTCGGACAAAAAAGTTTTTTCTATCGAGAGCGGTTTTGCCGAGATCAATCAGGAGCAAACAATTTTGCTCGTAAAGTAACGCGGCAGGTGGAAATACTAACACTGTCATACAACTAGGCCGACGAACGAGAGTAAGGAGGTACTAAAACCAGCAGGTTGAAGTACGTACTGAGGCCAGCAGGCCGAAGTGCAAGAGATCAATCAAAATCAGATCATTATATTGGTAAAATAAAACACTAATCCGTAAATCAGCTTGGCGCACGCGATGAGATTTTTTACTTGACTTTTATTATTTATATTGTTAGATTAAGTTGAGAAAGGATCGAGAAATGAAGAAAATTATTTGGTTTTACCTTAACACCAAGCAAGGCTTGTGTGTACTGGCGTTTATTGCCATCATATCAGCCTACTCACCCCAACATTGGATGGCTCACCCCTGGCAAAGCCTACTACTCGCATTAGGCACAGGCTGTGCGGGGTTCATGTTAGAAACTTGGTATAACAAAAAAACCCCTCTTCTTATACCATCTCTAAATAACATCTGAACATTGTTTTAATATCCACTCATATCCCAACATTTTTTTCATCGCGGGAATATTGTCTGCCAACGCTTTCAACTTTTCCTCAATTGCCATCTCTTGATCTTCA
>Ga0209541_10017485_pt1 | contig 10480 bp, 9 predicted proteins | sample RifCSPlowO2_01_FD_184027 | JGI IMG/M metagenome (GOLD analysis project Ga0209541, IMG submission 184027) | Groundwater microbial communities from Rifle, Colorado - Rifle CSP2_plank lowO2_0.1 (SPAdes) (version 2) | ecosystem: Environmental > Aquatic > Deep subsurface > Groundwater | place: Rifle... | reverse complement strand
CCTGGAAAACTCCTCGAGTGCCTTGTTGGTGTCGCCCCTGCAGATGTCGGTGAGCGCCACAAATATTAAGTTACCCAGTTTCTGGCCGCCCAGATCCGTATCCTTGCCATACCTTTTGCCGGCGAACCTGTAGATAAACAGGTCTTTAACGATTGACTCTTCATCAGACAGCGCAGCTAAACAATTTACCAGATCTCCCGGAGGTAGTACGGAAAACGCCCTCCTAAGTCTGCCTGCCGAGCCGCCATCATCGGCCATGGAGACAATTGCCGTTAAATTAAACGGGTAGTGACGCAGGCCCTTCAGGACTTGGGCTGTGCCGACTCCCCCACCAAGGCAAACAATATTGGTACTGCCTTCGTCAATTTCAAGGTAATGTTTAAGGAATGTTTTAAACATGTTGAAGGGTATATTAACCCAAACTTTTGAATTATTCAAAAATGATCTGGAGAATTTTTTGAATAATGGTAAAAACAGCTGCTATAAGTATGATTGTAGTAATTCGGCTGAAGGCAATAGCCGGTAGAATAATTCCATCAATGTCTGCTCCGGGAAAGTTGTAGGGCAAAATATAAAAGTCAGGCAGAAAGTTGATTAAAGCAAAGATAAGGCCTGCGTTAAGAATAAGGGAAACCAGGCCGAATGTTAGAAAATTGACCGGCAGAAGAACGAGGGAGAAAATTGGGTCAACAACGTGGGCGATTATCCACAGACCCCCTACCAGAAAAAGCACGTTTCTAATGTCCTGCCCTAGGTTGATCGCCGGAATTAGGGTATAGACGGCATAAAAAGTTGCAACTGTTATTATTAGGGTCTTTATGTAGTGGCGCACGGTTATAACTATGATAATCTATATTTGTCTTCTTTAACAATTCTTTTTAATTACCTTTATTTGATTTTTGCATTTTGTTTTTCGAATTTCAACAGGTTTAGCTTTTTGGATTGCTATTTAAGTTAGAGTCAAAAGTCTCGTCAGGCTATCTTTAGCAGAGGGATGAGTATTATCTTTCTTTTGGAGTAGTAAACTTTCTAAGATTTGACGTAGTCAAAGCGCAGGAAATTGCGTCATTTTAATGTACGGAATTTCCTATTTGCGTCATAAACATAGTTTTTGTTTTGGGACATTACCTCAAAATGATATTCGGTGTCGGGTTCAAGATTAGTCAGGACAAACTCATGCTGCGTTGTACGGTTGTCAGTCTGTTGTTCAAAACCGTAATCACCGCTTGCAAGTCCCCAATTTACTTTTCCGCTTGCAGGGTGATTACTTTCCCAAGAAATTTTGGCAGATGTCGGGGAAAGTACTGCAGCTTCTACGTCATATATCCTTGTCGGTTCATTAACAAAAAGATAACCGACTTTAACAAACGCAAAACCAACACCTTCCGATATATCTTGTGTTTTCTCGCCAACAGCGAAAGCGGCATTTGCGATTCCATCTTTGGTGTTATTGATGCCCTTTGCGGCTGCGTCGGTTATTGCGCCCGCAGTATTGCCAACAGCGTAAGCGAAAGTTGAAACCCCATCTCCGATTCCTGTCAAAATAGTTTTGGCAATCCCCGGCGCGTTGTTTGCCAGATTGTTGTAACCTTCTCCAATCGTATTAAATCCTTGGCCGATTTTGTTTCCAACAAATGCCAACCTGCTTCCAATTGTGTTAAAAACCTCCTTTGTCATCGCGAGGGCGAAGCCCGTGGCGATCTCAAGAGATTGCTTCACTGCGTTCGCAATGACGGAAGTAATTTGGGAGATACCTTCGCCTGCTTTTTCAAATATATTAGGTTGCGATAATTCTGTTGGTTTAGTGATTTCCAACTCTTCCTTTACTTTCTCCTGTTCTTCTTTTGGCAATTCTTTCAGTTCCTCTTCAACAGCCTTTTTCTCTTCAGGAGTGGTAATTTGAGCAAGGGTGGTGATGTTAAGAGTAAAGGTTAGTATCATCAAACACTACGTGTAAGTTATTACCGATGGTAGTAATGGTAGGTTCATCCAAAGTTCCCACTCCGCTGCCAGAAGTTATGTCTGTGAAAGTACACCCTGAAAACGTCAACTTCAAAACTGCGCTAGTGCCCTCGGTCGCTACGTAAACCGTGCCGTCGTCAGCAACTGCAATAGTAGTTACCTCATCATCTCCCACATCAGCTGAGGTGCATTGAGTGCCTAAAGCGTCCGACGAAGCAGTGTTTATCGTGTTTACTTCAACGGTATCCGAACTGTTATCCACCCAAACCACATAAATCGTATTGCCTTCGACCCAAACAGAAGGATACCGATTATCGGTATCGCTTGAGTCCAAATCGACCGAGCTACTCCATGTAGAACCGTCGGAAGATTTTTTGTAGGAAAGATTAAGTCCACTTTTTCCAAAAAAAACATACCAGTTGCCGTCGACATACACTACTTTTCTTTGTTGACCGCCCCGTTTAGCGGTAGTATCTGTAAAAGATTCTCCTTGGGTTATTCAGTTCGTGCCGTCATAAACAGCGTTGAGAAGTTCTCCGCCAGAAAAAGCCATGTGTAAATTATTTCCGATAGTTGTCATTGCAGGCACGTCGTTGGTTGTTAACCCGCTGCCTGTAGTGATGGTAGAAAAACTGCAACCGGAGAAAGTCAGTTTCACGACAACAGCTGTACTGGCTCCTCCAACAGCAGCATAGACAACACCGCTATCTGCGACAGCCAGAGAAACAAAATCAGTGGCGTTTGTTGTAGCGAATGTTCCGAGATCAGTAGATGTGCATTGGGTTCCTAAATTGTCGGAGCTTGCGGTGTTGATGGTGTTAACATTTATAGTGTCTCCGGTATCTCTTAACCACCCGACGTAGATCGTTGTTCCTTCTACCCAGGCAGTGGGCGCAAAAGGACTATTGGTTGAATCAATTGTTACAGCGTCGCCCCATGTTGAGCCGTCCGAGGATTTTTTGTAGAAGACGGTAGAGGCGTCGTTGTAGAACGCATACCAGTTACTATTGGCAAAGACTACCTTTCTCTGCTGGCCTCCTGCTTGTGCTTCGGCTTCGGTGAACCCGCCGGAAAGAACAACAGATGCAAAAGCTTTCTCGGGGAGAAAGAAGGCAAAAAGCAAAAATAAAAAGCCTACTGCAAAAGTAAGCTTGAAGAAGCCATAATTAGTTTGCTTGCCCTGAGCTTGCTTGCAGTGAGCTTGCCGAACCTGTCGAAGGACTCGCCCCTCGAAGCCTTGTGCGAAGTGGGGTCTTGTAAAAAGCATGGAGCATATCATACAAAAATTCAATAATAATTCGTTAGCGGTTTCAGTCTAGCACTTTGGAAACGAATTACAAGCGGAAATTTTTGCTAAAATGAGTTTATGGATGAGAAATGGAAAATAGAATATTACAAAACCATAAATAAAAAATCTCCTATCAAAGAGTTTGTGGACGGCTTGGACGTTAAAGCGCAGAATAAGATTTTCGAGGTTTTAGATTTACTTAAAGAATTTGGAATGAGTTTAGGCATGCCGCATTCGAAGAAAGTAACTGGAACTTCTTTGTGGGAGTTACGAATCTTAGGGGGCGATAACATTAGAATTTTCTATATCGCAAAGACCGGTAAAACCTTCCTTCTTTTGCACGGTTTTCAAAAGAAGAAACAGAAGACTGACAAGAAGGAAATAAGAGTAGCCCTGGATAGATTCTCAGATTACGGATCAAGAACCCAAAATTGACCCTTGTAATATTACAATTTTGTGATATTATTACAGTATGGACGATTTTGAAAAACACAAAAAAGAATTAATGAAAAATCCTGCCTTCAGAAAAGAGTACGAGGCAACTCGTGTAGAGTTTGAAATTGCGCGAGCAGTAATTCGCGCAAGACTTGAAAAAGGTCTTACACAAAAGCAGCTGGCTGCGAAATTACATACCAGACAATCAGTTATTTCCAGAGTTGAAAGAGCAAATACTACACCATCTCTATCATTTCTCAAGCGTTTAGCAACAGCTCTCAATACAACCCTCCAAGTCCAGTTTAAATAAGCAAAGCTTGATACTCGCTGGACACTCGTATTAAGTAAAGCTTGCGTCTCTCGGAAGGGCGCGGCGGGTGAGCGAGCCATGCCATACATATTTTTGTGTTGGACCTTATCCCAAAAGGTTTTTTGAGCGTAAAAGTCGATGGTAGGCATTTGCGAAGCGGTGGGCTTCGTCGCGGATTTGCTGAACTAGAAGTCTTGCTTGGTTTTCTTTGCCAAGAACAATAGGATCTTTTTGGTCTAGCGTGTAGATCTCTTCAAACCTTTTGGCAATAGCTATAACTTTTGCCTGAATTTTGTATTGTGACGTTACGGATAGGGCGCTGGCAAGTTGGCCCTTCCCGCCGTCGATTATTATAAGATCGGGCAAAGCCCAATTGTTTTTAAATCTGCGCGAAAGAACTTCTTTTAACATTAGATAATCATTAGGTTTAGCCGACAATTTAATCCTAAAACGTCTGTAAAGGTACTTGGCGCTTCTACCGCTTTCAAAGACTACCATAGAACCCGTGGCATTTTTGCCGTAAATGTTGGAAATATCGTAACATTCAATCCTTTTTGGTATTTTATCAAGTCTTAATACTCTTTTTAATTCTTGAAGTTTAGCAACTACCATGTCATCAACAAGCGTGGGTTTTTCTATAAAATCTTTTGGCGCATGATAAGTAGTCGTGACATAATCAATTTTTTGTATTTGCGCCTTTATTTCGTCTGCTTCTTCAAACTTTTGCAGCTTTGAGAAGTTCAGCATTTCCCTTTTAAGTTGAGATACCAAAGTTTTTGTATTCCCTCCCAAAAGTTTCTTTATTTTTTTAATTGTTTTCAGATACTTGCCTTTAGCAGTTTCTGAGCCGTATGGATAGGGACAAAGGCCCAAATGTACGAGAAGGCAAGGTTTTTTCGGGTTTTTATGGTGACAAAAGGGGAAAATCCTTCTGATCGTGCGCAGTACGTCCCGGGTTACTCGGGCTGACGGGAAAGGACCTGCAAGAAAAGCACCTTTTTGAGGTTTTTGGCGATGTGTGACTGTAACTTGCGGTATTGTCATGCCGCTAATTTTGATATACAGAGGGCTTTTGTCATCTTTGGCAATGCTATTGAAAAAAGGTTGATTTTTTTTAATAAGGTGAGCTTCAAGTAAAAGCGCTTCAAATTCGGAGAAGACCTTGATGTACTTGATATCGGCCGTTTTCTTAATCAGAAGAGAAGTCTTGGGTCCGGGGTTTTTGTTCGCGAAGTAGGAAGAAACGCGTTTTTTCAAAGAATTGGCTTTACCAATATAAAGTATTTTTTGATCCTTATCGTAAAATGAATATACACCGGGTTCGTCCGGTAGTTTTCCGGCTTTTTCTCTAAGTTTTCCCATGTGCAAATTTTACAATAATCTTTGCATATTATGAAAACAGACAAAAGGCGTGGCTTAATAAGTGAATCTAAAATTTTTTAACGTGGTAGAACCTTTTGTAAAGGAAAAGACCGAAAATTATGACAAAGGTTGAAATAAATATAGTTAGTAAGAACGATGGTGAGAAAATTATTTTATAAAACGGTTCTATGGTAATTGGTTTGGCAACTTGAGTACCTGCGTAGCTCAAGATTAAGATATCCTGCGCATTTAAAAGGATATTTGCGGACTGGAGGTTAAATTTAAAAGTTCTATATGCAAACGGAGGTAGAACAGCCACATCTATCACATTAGAGTCACTGCTTTTAAGTTTTGACGCCGTTAATGAAACCTTTTGTGAAAAAATTGATGTTGAACCGGCATTTTGTATGTTGGCATCTATCAGTGTTGGAAACCCGGAAATTATTTTTGACGGGGAAGAAAGCGAAATTTGGGGATTTTCTACTGGATTTGGTAAACTTTGGGCAAAGGATACGAGAACACTTTTTTCCCCTTGCGCAGACGGTTTTTTATAAGCACCTGCCGGCAGCGGGCCGGTTGATGAGGAGCCACGATGCACAAACGTGATGTGATTGAAATCAAGTTTATTAAAGTAGTCAAGACCACCTGAAGTTGAACCCCAAGTTGGATCTATCTGTACCCAGCCTTTCTGTTCATCCCAATATTCCGGCCAAGCGTGCAATACATCACCCTGATTAAGTGTTAGCGACAAAGGCCTTAGTCTTTCATTTTGGGTAAAAGCGTAACCTTCTACTTCCCTTGCCGGAACACCCGCACTTCTGGCAATAGCTATGAAAAGATCGGTAAACTCCATACAGACCGCATCTTTGGGGTTGGCATATGCTGCTGCTGCGCCTTTTCTATCTATTTTTGGCTGATTGAGCCGTTCACTGCTATAAGTTAGGTAGTTTGACACAAAATCGTAGATCTTTTGCGGATCTTTGAGTTGACCTGCTTTTTCTTTAATTGCTGCATTATCCGTTTCCCAGTATCTTTGAGGCTGGGTGTAAAGGCTGCGCTCCTGCGCGGTCAGCTTTTGATAAATATTCCGGATGGGCTTACTTGAAACTTCTACATAACCTTCGGCTGTGATACTGATTGCTGCTTTAGAGCTGAGCCTGTATTTAGCAAGAAAGTTGCCGTCACGATCAACAACAACATCCATTGGTTTAGGATCTATATTTTCAAGAACTACTTTTTGATAATTGTTGTCCGGCGGCAATGGTATCTCAAATAATCGAGTGGTGAGATTGTCATTTTCCAAATAGTAATTTAGTTTAAAAGAAAAAACTTGTTTTTCTCCAAAAGACATGGCAATACCAGACGATATAAGTTCGTCTTTGGTGAAAGTAAACTCTTGGCCATTGGCTGTTTGAAACATCGATTTGGCACTGGGTACGGCAAAGGCAATCGGCCCGAATGCTCGGGGTACGATCACCTTGGCGTTGTAGTTTACGATATCCTGGGACTTAGCCAGTCTGGGTACAGAGATTTCCCAGATCTGTCCGGATTTGGTGGCCAGTTCGTCTGCGGTGTATGAAAGTTGCCAAGGGAGTGTTTTGCCGGCTCCTATGACTTTTTGGTTAAAATTGACTTCAATGCTGGTAACATTGTTCTCAAATTTTACGTTTGTTGTAAGTGGTCCTGTCGGATCGCTGGCCTTGACGTCCTGAGCTTTAGTTGAGCCTATTTTGAGTTCAAATTTGTCGGCATAGAAGTTGGGTGTGTTATTCTTTAGGATTATATTTTGCGTAACCGTTGTTTTACCGTTGGCATTGACTGTATATGTAACATCATAATCCGTTTCAAATTCACCCTCGGCATACGCTTCGCGAGTGATGAGTGATGACCCACCTATCGGCGAGGCAGGGTGATGAGTGATGAGTACAAAGAGGAAAAAACAGAGTGCGACAGATGACAAACGAAGAGTGCGGGCTAGCAAACGCATTAAAGATAGTATCTAGGATTTTCGGGTCTGTATCAAGTATGGGTTTAGTCTATAGTTTTTTGCGTGGCAAAATGTTTTTTCAAAAAAATGCCGGTATAGGATTTTGCGACGCTTATAATTTGATGGGGCTGTCCGCTAGTGATAATTTGACCCCCTTCGTCTCCCGCTTCAGGCCCCAAGTCAATAATCCAATCGCTATTGGCGATAACGTCCATATTATGCTCAATAACAATAACTGTGTTACCGCCAGCAACAAGTCTTTTTAAAATCAGAAGCAGCCTTTCAATGTCAGCAAAGTGAAGGCCGGTAGTGGGCTCATCCAGAATATAAAGTGTTCTACCGGTGGCTTTTTTCGAAAGTTCTGTAGCCAGCTTAACCCGTTGAGCTTCTCCTCCCGAAAGCGTTGGGGCCGGTTGTCCAAGGTGGATATAGCCAAGACCTACATCATAAATTGTTCCCAATTTTTGTTTAATCTGGGGAATATTTTCGAAAAATTTTAGCGCATCCTCGACCGTCATATCCAGTACTTGGGAGATGTTTTTGCCTCGGTAGTGAATTTCAAGGGCTTCTTCATTGTATCTTCTACCTTGGCAAACTTCGCAATCAACGTAAATATCCGGCAGAAATTGCATTTCGATCTTAACCTGGCCTTCACCCTCGCAGCTTTCACAGCGTCCGCCTTTAACGTTAAAAGAGAACCGGCCGGGCCTGTAGCCGCGAATGCGAGCATCAGTAGTTTTGGAAAAAAGATCCCGAATATGCGTAAACACACCAGTGTAGGTTGCCGGATTAGACCTTGGAGTTCTGCCGATTGGCGACTGGTCAATTAAAATAGCTTTATCTAGATTTTCGTCTCCCAAAAAACCGTCAAAATCTCCGGGTTTTTCCCGGGATCTGTAAAACTTTTGGGCAAGTGCCTTATATAAAACTTCATGAACCAGCGTTGATTTGCCAGATCCGGAAACACCGGTGACACATATAAACTTGCCAAGCGGGAAGGTGACGTTGATATTTTTAAGGTTGTGTTGCCGTGCGCCTTTGAGAAGCAAAGAATTTTCAGAATTATCGCTCGACTGGTTATTTTCAGACCTTCTATGATCCATGATCTTGGCACTATGAACTCTAATTTTCTTTTTTCCCGACAGATATTTACCCGTTAGTGACTGATTGTTTTTAATAACTTGAGATGTCGTTCCCTGAGCGATAATGCGACCACCGTGTTCGCCCGCGCCTGGGCCAAAGTCAATAATTTGGTCGGCTGTCATCATCATTTCTTTGTCATGTTCGACAACTATAACAGTGTTTTTAAGATTCCTTAGCTTTTTTAAAGTACTTATTAGCCGGTTATTATCTCTTTGGTGAAGACCAATTGTAGGCTCGTCTAAAACGTAAAGAACGCCTGAGAGGCCGGAGCCAATTTGTGAGGCCAAACGAATTCTTTGAGCTTCACCTCCGGCTAAGGTTGAAGCGCTTCTGCTAATCGTTAAATATTGCAAACCGACATCAAGCAAAAACTGAATTCTTGCCAAGAGCTCCTTAAGGATTGGCTTTGCAATAATTTTTTCTCTAAGTGTCAGAATTTGGTTTTTGTCATCATTGATATTTTTAAGCCAAAGGTAGAGGCTCTCAATACTGTACACAGAAATTTTGGCGATTGATTTTTTGTCAATAGTAATTGAAAGCACCTCGGCTTTAAGACGTGTTCCCAGACATTGGTTACATATATCAATTAACATAAATTTTTCGATTTCGCGTCTGGCGAAATCGGAATCAGTTAAATCATATTTTCGCTCAAGACCAGTTACCACTCCATCAAATTCTGTGTCCCAAGTGACGATTCTACCGAACCTATTAGGGCCTCTAACTTTGTAGAGATTACCAGATCCATAAAGTATCGTTTCCAGTTTTTCTTTGGGCAATTTACCAATTTCAACATCCATAGGAATGTTTTCGTCAGCGCATACTTGTTGCAGCAGTCGCCATGACCAAGTTTCACTTTCAACATGTCTGGCCCAAGGGAGAATACCGCCTTGGGCAATAGACAGATTAGGATTTATAACGAGTTTTGGATCAACCTTTCTTAGTGTTCCTAACCCGCTGCACTTTGGGCAGGCACCATGGGGCGAGTTAAATGAAAAGCTTCTAGGCTCGATTTCGGGAAGAGAAATATTATCAACAGGACATGCAAATCTTTCACTAAACAAATGGTTTTTTAATTCTTTTGGGTACTCGGGGATATCGAAAGATTTGTCGAGAATTTCGGCTGCAATTAGCGTACCTTCGGCAAGTTTCAGGCTATGCTCGACTGACTGACTTAAGCGTGTTTTTTCTGCGGGAAGCGTAAGCCGGTCAATAACAACATCAATTGAATGCTTGTTGGTTTTAATCAGCACAAAATCCTCATCGATATCGCGAATCTGGCTATCGACCCTTACCTGGCGATAGCCTTTTTTGGCAATGTCGACGAAAAGTTCCCGAAATTCACCCTTGCGGTCCCTGACTACTGGAGCTAGCAGCAAAATTCGTGTACCATGCCGCCATTGGCGAGCTTCGTCTTTGACGGGTTTCGTGTTACCTATTGCGATTTTTTGTATTTCCTCGACAATTTGCTGAGGTGATTGATGTGAAATCTCGTGGCCGCAAATAGGACAGTGGGGATGTCCGATTCTGGCGAATAAAAGCCTTAGGTAGTCATAAATTTCGGTTACTGTACCAACAGTTGACCTGGGATTATGAGACGTCGATTTTTGATCAATGGAAATTGCGGGAGAAAGGCCTTCGATTGAATCAACGTCCGGCTTGTCCATAACGCCCAAAAATTGGCGAGCGTAGGAGGCTAAAGATTCGACGTAGCGGCGCTGCCCTTCAGCATAAATTGTGTCAAAGGCTAAAGATGACTTGCCAGAACCTGAAATACCAGTAAAAACCACCAATTTATTTTTTGGGATCCTAATGTCAATGTTTTTTAAATTGTGTTCACGGGCGCCTTTGATGATGATCTGATCCATGTGCTTGGGCCTTTCTTGTCATTGCGAGTTTGCATAGCAGGCGAAGCAATCTAGATCGCCATGTCGAGTTAAACTCGACTCGCGATGACGGAATGACGAATCATCCATTTTAGCATTGATTTTAAGAC
>Ga0209541_10017484_pt1 | contig 10480 bp, 10 predicted proteins | sample RifCSPlowO2_01_FD_184027 | JGI IMG/M metagenome (GOLD analysis project Ga0209541, IMG submission 184027) | Groundwater microbial communities from Rifle, Colorado - Rifle CSP2_plank lowO2_0.1 (SPAdes) (version 2) | ecosystem: Environmental > Aquatic > Deep subsurface > Groundwater | place... | reverse complement strand
GATGAACCGGATTTTTCGGAAATAAAAAAAACCGCGAAAAAATTCGGCTATGACGCGTTTGAATCAAGAGAAGAGCTTAAAAATTCTAATTTGAGACATCGGATGTCTCAAAACAGTTGGATGGATTGGGTGAACGCGGTTCTTATTGTAGCAGCGCTGCTGTTTGTTTATAAAATTTTCAAAAATTTCGGATTTTTGGATAAAATCGATCTCAAAAGTGAAGAAGTAACTCTGGGCATCGCTTTTCTGGTGGGACTAGTGGCTTCAATTTCAACGTGCCTCGCGGTAGTTGGATCAGTCGTAATCGCTTTTGGGGAAAAATACAAAAGCAATGGCGGCGGATTTTTCGAAAGCGCGGTAAAGCCGAATTTGTTTTTTCATATCGGGCGGCTGGCGACATTTTTCGCGCTCGGCGGAGTGTTAGGAACACTCGGAGGGAAAATCAGCATTAGCGGGAACTTTGTTTCAGTTTTTACCATTACAATCGCGGTGGTTATGGGTTGGCTGGGGCTTAATATTTTGGGGTTAGCTCCTTCTATGTCCAATCTTGGAATCCGGATGCCGGGAAAACTAACCAGCAAATGGAGCAAACTCAAGGAATCCGAGCATAAGGCGGCGCCATTTCTTCTGGGCGGCTTAAGTTTTTTTCTACCCTGCGGATTTACCCAGAGCATGCAGATTTTCGCTTTGACTTCCGGAAGTTTTTGGGCGGGAGGAATGACGCTCCTTATTTTCTCCCTGGGCACAATGCCGGCGCTATTGATTCTGGGAGTGACCACTTCATGGACCAAAGGACAAAAAATGGCCGTTTTCCAGAAAGTAGCCGGAGTCATAGTTTTAATTTTCGCTATTTACACTTTCCAGTCGGGATTGGCGCTTAAAGGGGTGAAGACGGATGTCATTTCAACTGACAAACAACGAACAACAAGCAACGAACAACAAGCAACGAACAATATTAAGAATAACGCGAAAGAAGAACAAGTCGTGGAGACAAAACTCACCTATAATGGTTATGAACCGGCGGTAATCAAAATCAAAAAAGGAATTCCGGTGAAGTTTATTATTAAAGGGGATCAAGTTTCCGGCTGTACCAATCGGATCATCATTCCCTCGCTCAATATTGCCAAGAATATTGGCTATGGGGAGAATGTCATCCGATTCAACGCTCCTGACAAAGCCGGGACGATTTATTTTTCCTGCTGGATGGGGATGGTACGTGGCAAGTTTATTGTGGAATAAAAATTTAATTTGTTAATTATTAATTAAAAAATTTTGAATTTCAAATTTAATTAAACTTTGAAATTCACAATTAAACAAATATATGATGTATGGTAATTGGGGATATGGCGCGGGATTTGGTTTTGGCTGGATCTTTATGGTCATATTCTGGGGTCTGATAATTTGGGGAATTATTTCATTGGTCCGTCACGGAGGGTTCGGAGGGCATGGTTGTTGTGGTATGGGTGGACATGGGGAACATAAACAAGATGATGAAAAGAAAAATAATTCAGCGCTAGATATTTTAAAAGAAAGATATGCCAAAGGAGAAATCAACAAACAAGAGTATGAGGAAAAGAAAAAAGATCTTTCTAATTAAAAAAATATGAACAAAAAAATCATCCTAAAAGTCACCGGCATGACTTGCGCCAGCTGCGCGGCGAGCAATGAAAAGGCGCTCAAAAAAACCAGGGGCATATTGAATGCCAGTGTTAATATCGCGACGAAAAAAGCGGTTGTTGAATACGACAGCGATATTCTTACGGAAGAAGATGTGAAGAAAGTGATACGGGACAACGGGTATGATGTTGCGGAAAATTCACCCTCACCCCCCAGCCCCCTCTCCCTGGCAGGGAGAGGGCAGGGAGAGGGTGGTGAATATACCCATGAATATACCCATGAACATGCTACCAGTGATGATGCCAAAAAAAGCTGGAAACAATTTCTCGGCTCGGCGGTTTTGAGCTTGCCTTTAGTGGTCGGGATGTTTTTTAAATGGGAAACGGAAACAGAAATCGAAAAATTTGATTTGAAAATGATTTTGGACGCCACTTTGGCGACCGTAGTCGTTTTCTATTTCGGCTGGCGGTTTCATCGTATGGCTTTCAGGCAAGCGAAAAAAATCCAGGCCAATATGGATACCCTGGTTTCCATGGGAACATTGGCGGCTTACATGTATAGCTTATGGGCCATATTCAATGGAAAACAGGGTTACTTTGAGGCGGCGGCCGTTATTATCACTCTGATACTTCTCGGAAAATTTTTTGAAGCCAAGAGTATGGGACAAGCCGGAGAAGCCATGCGGAAACTGATGGAATTGGGCGCGAAAAAAGCGCGGGTGCTGATTGATAATAAAGAAAGGGAAATAAACATAGATGAGATTAAAATCGGCGATATTTTAGTCGTCCGGCCGAGTGAAAAAATTCCCTTGGATGGTGAAGTGGTTGAAGGAGAATCCAGCGTGGATGAGTCAATGCTCACGGGCGAGTCAATGCCGGTGGAGAAAAAAATCGGTTCCAAAGTTTTTGGCGCGACAATCAATCAGGACGGAGTTTTGAAAATAAAAGTGACGCAAACCGGCGAAGGGACCGTGCTGGCGCAGATAATAAAAACCGTAGAAGAAGCGCAAAATTCCAAAGCGCCGATTCAGAAACTGGCGGATAAAATTTCCGGAATTTTTGTGCCGGTCGTGATTAGTATCGCACTGGTCACTTTCTTGGGCTGGTATTTTGTTAAAAATGATTTTACTTTGGCGCTGATCAACGCGGTTTCCGTTTTAGTCATCGCCTGTCCCTGCGCCTTGGGTCTCGCTACTCCGACCGCGATTATGGTCGGAACCGGAAAAGGCGCCAAGCGCGGAGTCCTTTTCAAATCCGGGGAAAGTTTTGAGCGGACCAAAGAAATTACTATGGCGGTTTTTGACAAAACCGGAACGCTTACCAAAGGCGAGCCGAATGTGACGAGAATCGTTGTAAACGATTCCGTCATCCCGAGCGAAGTTGAGGGATCTCAAGATTCTTCGGTTCCGCTTCGCTCCACTCAGAATGACAAAGAGAAAGAAGAAAAAATTTTGAAAATCGCGGCAAGTGTTGCCAAAAACTCCGAACATCCCATATCCAAAGCGGTATTTCAATATGCTCAAGGAAAAAATATAGAGTTGGCGGAATTTATTAATTTTAAGGAACTGAAAGGCCGGGGTGTATCCGCCGTTTGCGAAACCCACGGAGTTGAGATCCTTCTGGGAAATAAAAAACTTTTGGAAGAAAATAACCTAGAAACATCCTGGGCGGAAAAAATTCTAGGGGATGAAGGGTTGGGAATCGGAACAAGATTGTTTGTCGTTCATAATAAAAAAGTTATCGGCGTGCTGATTGTGGCTGACGAAATCCGGGAAGAGACGAAAAAAGTCATTGGCGATCTCAAAAAATCCGGGATGAAAATCGCGATGATTACGGGAGATAATAAAAAAACGGCCGAAGCAGTGGCTAAAGAACTGGGAATAGATAAAGTTCTGGCGGAAGTGTTGCCATCGGAAAAATCAGATGAAATTAAAAAACTGCAAAGCGCCGGAGAGAAGGTGGTTTTTGTGGGCGACGGCATCAATGACGCGCCGTCGCTTGTTCAGGCGGATTTGGGAATCGCGATGGGCAGCGCCACTGACATTGCCAAGGAAGCGGGGCAGATAATTTTAATGCAGAATAATCTGGAAAAAGTTCCGGAGGCTATTCGGATTTCCAAACAAACTTTTTCGGCGATAAGGCAAAATTTATTCTGGGCTTTTATTTATAATATAATCGCCATACCGCTTGCCATATCCGGACTTCTTTCTCCCGTCATCGCCGCCGGCGCGATGGCCTTCAGTTCCGTTTCAGTGGTGATGAATAGCTTGAGAATATATCGGAAGTAATTGTAACAACTTTTCATATACCAAGAACCGTTGTAATCAGTCGTTATGGCGTTTTTTTGTTTTTAAAAATGTATTATGTTAAAGTAAAAAATATGGATTTTGATGATAAAAAAATGATAGAAATATATTTAAATGGAGGTGATTTGGCTTTTGATAAAATACTGCAAAAATATCTGAAGCCGGTTTTCAATTTCATCCACCAGCTTGTGACGGCGGAGAATATCCAAATCCGCCCGGCGCGGTAGATGGTAGATAAATTTCTTAAAAAAATTACGACATAAATATTGCTATAGCATAAATATTGTCGTAATTAAATCGTTAAAACTCTTTTTATTCCGAGTATTTAAGTTTTATGATTTGGCGGCTGTCAGAAAATGACACATTTTTTCGATCAGCTGTTATGGCTGTTTTTTTGCGGGGAGTTGAGATATAATGGGGATATGAAAAATATGGGAAAAATACAGCAAATTGAGGAAGAAATAAAAAATCTTCATTATAATCCCCTGATGGCAAAACACAGCTTCTCGGATGCCGAAACAAAGGATTTTTTTAATACTTTTTGGGATATTCACATAAAACCTGTTATTGAATACAGTAAACAAATGGCCGAAAAATACGGTGCCCATCTGGAAGCAGTTTGGCTTGGAGCAATTCTTCACGATATTGCCAGGTTGAGTGATGAAGAACCTCACGATGAAGTTGGTTCAAAAAAAGCGTATCAAATGCTCATTGAAAAAGGTTTTAACAGGGAACTAGCAGAAAAGGTTAAAAGTATAATCTTAACCCATCGCTGCAGAAAATATCCGCCTGAAACTTTGGAGCAGAAAATCGTGGCCTCGGCCGATGCCATGGCTCACTTTATTCCGCCATTTTATTTTTGGGTAGGCAAATATTCAATCAAAAATTTTGTGGAAATACTTGATGGTAATATGCGGAAAGTTAAAAAGGATTATAATCAAAAAATATTTTTCAAAGACGAGAAAAAAATGGTCGAGGAGCAATATAAAATGCTAAAAAATTGGTTTAATTATAAATAAATTATGCAGGAATTAAACATTGTAGACGAAAACGATAATATTATCGGGAAAGATACAAGAGAGAATATCCACAAGAATGGGTTGCTTCATCGCGAGATTCACGTCTGGATTTACAATAAGAATGGCGGAATATTATTTCAAAAAAGAGCCAAAACCAAAGATACTTATCTAGACCTTTTAGATGCTTCAGTTGGCGGACACGTGGAAATCGGCGATGATTATCTAAAAACGGCTGTTAAAGAATTAGAGGAGGAAACTGGTATCGAAGCCGAAGCCAAGGATTTAATTTATATTACCCGGATGCGGAAAAATGCTTATGATGAAAGAACGGGAATGAAAAATAACACAGTCAAAAGAGTTTATGCTTATGAATTTAACGGCAGTGCGGATGACTTAATACTAGAAGAAGGAATGGCATCCAATTTGGAATTTTGGCCGATTGATAAAATTCTGAATTTGACGAATGAGGAGAAAAGAGAATTTATTGATTCAGTCGTGGACAAAGAATATGCGGGTGTTTTCAAGAGAATTAAAGAATTAATCAAATAATATAATGACCAAATTTATTCTTCACGGCGGATTCGCCGGAAGGAAGAATACGGAAAATGATGAATTCTTCAAAGAAATATTAAGGGATGCTCCGCAAAAGACGAAAATTTTGCTGGTCAATTACCTAAATTTAAAAGTTTTTAATTTATAGTAAAAAAAATATTCGCCATTCTAGCCATTATTGTAACCGTCGCCGTTTTTTATTATTGGAAAAACATTCGTCCGGTGGGGGCGCCGGCAGTACAGGTAGATCAGAAAATACCAGAAAATATTTCTGTAAATACGGAAATGAAAAATCAGATTGAAAAGGATCCTGATGTTGAGGGTAAATTCTCTTTCCAGCCGCCGCTTGATCGCGCAAGCGAGCGGGTGACAAAAAAGCCCTTCGGAATTTTTATCACTCCGCAAAATTCTCCTGTTTCACCGGAAAGATTTTACGGCTACCATACCGGAGCTGATTTTGAAGTTTTTCCGGAAGAACTTTATTTGGATGTGGAAGTCAAAGCGATTTGCTCCGGGGAATTAAAAATGAAAAAAACCGCTACCGGCTACGGCGGATTGGCGGCAGAAGCGTGTGAAATTAATGGCGATCCAATTACCGTTATATACGGCCATCTGAAATTATCCAGCATTGCCGCAAAAGTCGGAGAGAATCTGAAATCCGGAGACACTCTTGGAATTTTAGGCAAGGGCTTCAGCTCTGAAACAAACGGCGAACGGAAACACTTGCATTTGGGAATCCACAAAGGAACTGCGATCAACATTCTCGGCTATGTCCAAAGCAAAGAAAATATTTCGGATTGGATTGACCCTTGCCTCTATGCGTGCGGAAAGTAATATTTTTACGCGATTTTATTTGACAAAGCGCAGCAAATCCGTATAATCAATAGGTAAGTGGATTTTATTTTTCTGCTGGGGACGGCAGTTTTTTGTTATCTTTACGAATTTTATACGAATATACGAATAATTAATGATTAGTATATTCGTAATTGATTAGTAATTAGTAAAGTATGGAGATCAGAAACATTGCAATCATTGCCCACCCCAGTAGTAAAGCAGAGCTTGCTACGGGGCAAGTATCGATCATTTAATAAAATTATGGAGATTAGAAATATAGCCATTATAGCGCATGTGGATCACGGAAAGACGACGCTTACCGACGCGATTATGCGGCAGAGCGGAATAGTGAAAGACGAGAACGCGACCATGGATTCCAACGCGCTGGAAAAAGAGCGCGGCATTACGATTTATTCCAAGAATACTTCGGTTTTTTATCGCGGGACGAAAATCAACATCGTGGACACGCCTGGGCACGCCGATTTCGGCTCCGAAGTGGAGCGCGTTTTGCGTTCGATTGACTCCGTACTTTTAATAGTGGACGCGCAGGAAGGGCCGATGCCGCAAACAAGGTTCGTGCTGAAAAAATCCTTGGAACTGGGGCTGAAACCCATCGTAGTGATAAATAAAATTGATAAAGCCGCGGCCGATCCCGATCTGGCGCAGGAACAAGTGTTTGAATTGTTTTTAGATCTGGGCGCGACAGACGAGCAGTTGGATTTTGCCGTGGTTTATTCCGCCGGAAGAGAGGGAGTGGCCAAAATCCATTTGGCGGACGAGTCCGAGGATCTTTCCCCGCTTCTGGATACAGTGCTATTGAAAGTAAAACCGGCGGAAGCGAACATTGATATTCCATTCAGCTTCCAGCCGTTTAATCTGGGATATGATAATTTTTTGGGACGGCTGGCAGTGGGAAGGATTTATGAAGGAAAAGTAAAGGCCGGAAGCAATTTGGTTCTCAAAAAGATGGACGGAAAAAATGAATCCGGAAAAGTGACGAAACTTTTTACTTTCAACGGGATTCAGCGGGAAGAAGTGGCGGAAGCGTACGCGGGGGACATTGTAATGGTGGCCGGCTTTCCGGATATTGATATCGGAGAAACTCTTTGCGATGATATCCAGCAAAAAAAGCTGCCGGCAATTTTAGTGGACGAGCCGACTATATCTTTGAATTTTTTGGTTAATAATTCTCCTTTTGCCGGCAGGGAAGGAAAATTCGTCACTAATAAACAATTGAGAGAACGGCTGGAAAAAGAATTGGAGGTTAATGTGGGGCTCAAAATCGATTTTTCTTCTGATTCTTACAAGGTCTACGGGCGCGGAGAGTTGCATATTGCCATTCTTCTGGAAAATATGAGGCGGGAAGGATATGAAATGCAGGTCTCCCAGCCGCAGGTGATTATTAAAAAGGTGGAAGGAAAAAAACTGGAGCCGTTTGAACAAGCAACAGTGGATGCGCCGAAGGAATTTTCCGGGACGGTGATCGAAAAAATGGGGAAAAGGAAAGGCGTGATGATTGATATGAAAAATACGGGAAATCAAACAAGGATGATTTTTGAAATTCCGACGCGCGGCCTTTTGGGATATCGCAGTGAATTCATCGTAGACACCCGGGGTGAAGGAATTTTGTGTTCCCGGTTCGTCGGATATAAACCTTATGTCGGAGAAATCCAGAAGCGGGATGTGGGTTCCATGATCTCCATGATTTCCGGGAAAGCGCTGGGCTTTTCCTTGCATAATCTTCAGGAACGAGGCGTGTTGTATATCGATCCCGGAACGGAAGTGTATGAAGGTATGGTCATCGGCAATGTTTCCAAAGGCGAAGATATGGCGGTCAATCCCATCAAAGGAAAACAGCTTACTAATATGCGCGCTTCGGGAACGGATGACGCTATCCAACTTATTCCCCCTATGAAACTTACCATCGAACGGGGACTGGAAGTAATGGCGGAGGACGAATATCTGGAAGTGACGCCCAAAAGCGTGCGGCTGCGAAAACAGTATCTTACCGAAGTGGAAAGGAAACGGGCGAAAAGATAATAATTGAATTATTAAATGGCTAAATTGTTATATTGTTATTTAGGATATTATAAAAACCTTCGCGCGACAGCGAAGGATTTTTCTATCTAACTTTACAATTATGCCAGATCTTTTTTCTTTTCTTCAAATTCTTTTTTGTCGATTTCTCCCTTGGCGTAGCGTTCCTTGAGGATATCCATGACTGTACTTTCTTTTTTATGTTCGCCGTGATCATGATCATGCCCGCACATAAAACCGTGGCCTGTTCCGCCTCGGATGAGGGCGATGACAGCCCAGATTATGAGGACCCAAAAAACGACCATAAAAATCCACCCGAAGCCGAACCATCCTCCGCCTCCCCAACCCATCATATTTCCCCAATAATTTCCCATCATATATTTAAATAAGTTAATTGTTATCGCGTATAATATTACCGCTAATCGCCTGATTTATTTCAGAATTAATTTTCGCCAATGACAATATTAGTAGTTTTAAATTATATTGCTGAAATTATTTCCATTTTATCCAAAGATTTTTTAATTAATTTTTTCACCTCCATATTTTTTTCGGCTTGTTTCACTTCGTTAAGTTTCGCCCGGATTTCCGGATGTTTGGGAACAAATCTCGCGCAGCAGTCGTCGTGGGGCAGAATGGAAATAGCATAAGTTCCTATATCCCTAGCTTTGTTTATTATTTCTTCTTTATCAAATCCGCAGAGCGGCCTTAATACCGGTATTTTTACTGCATCCTCAATGGCCTTCATATTTTCTAATGTTTGCGACGCCACTTGCCCGACGGATTCGCCGGTGATGAGCGCGAGATAATTTTCTTTTTTGGCAATCTCTTCGGCGATTTTCATCATCAGACGGCGGTAAAATATTACCCGCAGTTTTTCCGGAACTTTCATCATAATTTCTTTCTGAATATCAGCGAAGGGAATGAGAAAAATTTTTGAATTTGATTGGTATTTGTTTAATATTCCGGCTAATTTTTTTACTTTTTCTACCGATGCCGGGGAAGTGTAAGGCATAGAATGAAAATGGATAAAATCCACTCTCACCCCCCGCTTTAAAAGATAATAAGCGGCGGCGGGCGAATCAATGCCTCCGGAAAGCAGCGCGAGCGCTTTTCCTCCGGTGCCAACCGGCATGCCGCCGGGACCCGGAATTTTTTCCAAATATATAAATGCGCATTTTTCGATGATTTCGATATGGCAATTAATGTCCGGATCGGTTAATTTTACGCAAACCTTTGACTTAGACATCCGATGTCTAAGTTTAGTTAAAATATACTTTCCTATTTTTTCATTTATTTCCTGCGAAATGAGCGGATAATTTTTATTTGACCTTTGGGCGGTGATTCTGAAAGTTTTTCCGCCTGAGGCGGATCCGCCTTTGGCGGAAAATTTTTCTTTCATCAAATTCCAGCAGTCCTTCTTTAGTTTATTAATATCCTGGCTGGATTCGGAAGCGAAAGATAAGCTGTGAATGCCAAATATAGAATTAAGAATTAGGAATTTGGAATTAGGAATATTTCCTTTTATTTTTATCAATATCCGTCCGGAAATTCTGCGGACAAATTCAAAACTTTCCGGCAGTTCCCGATTTAATTTCTCCTTGATATTGGCTATCAGTTTTTCTTCAAAAAATCTGCGGTTGCCGCCTTTCAGGGCGATTTCCCCGTAGCGGATGAGAATGTATGAATTATGAGGCATGAATAATGAATTATGAAGTATGTATTAAGTATAATGTGATATCATATTCAATATGTCAATAAATTGCGCAATATAATCTTCAAAGTGGTGTATAATATAATATGTAATTATTAAAAATAAATTTATGGCGAACGCGAAAACAAGAGGAGAAATCCAAAAATGCAACATCTGCGGGAATATTATCGAAGTTTTGTATGTCGGAGGAGGACCGCTGGTTTGCTGCGGAGAGCCGATGGAATTATTAGTTGAAAAAGGAATTGAGTCGGAAGGAAAAGAAAAGCATGTGCCGATAATTGAGAGAACTGAAAACGGTATAGAAGTCAAAATTGGCTCTGTTCCCCATCCAATGGAAGAAAAGCACTATATTGAATGGATTGAAATTTGGCCGGAAGGGGAGGGAAAGTCCTGCCGGAAGTACTT
>Ga0209541_10017481_pt1 | contig 10481 bp, 10 predicted proteins | sample RifCSPlowO2_01_FD_184027 | JGI IMG/M metagenome (GOLD analysis project Ga0209541, IMG submission 184027) | Groundwater microbial communities from Rifle, Colorado - Rifle CSP2_plank lowO2_0.1 (SPAdes) (version 2) | ecosystem: Environmental > Aquatic > Deep subsurface > Groundwater | place... | reverse complement strand
GCTATTCGATCCAAAAATGTCGATGCTATTTTTGTTCCTGGGTATTACACGGAAGTCGGTCTCATTGCCCGTCAAGCCAAAGAACTGGGAATTAAAGTCCCTCTCCTAGGAGGAGATGGATGGGATTCTGAACGACTTACAGAAATTGCAGGTACTGCTCTGGACAATTCTTTCTTTAGCAACCATTACACATCGGAAAGCAAGGATCCTAGAGTAATAGACTTTGTTGAAAAATACAAAAAAATTTATGGCTCCGTTCCTGACGGTCTGGCAGCGATGGGATACGATGCAGCTTTGGTGTTGATTGATGCGCTGAAACGCACGCCCAATCAAGCCCCCAAAGAAATTCGAGATGCCCTGGCTGAAACGAAAAACTTTCAAGCCGTCACTGGGATCATTAGTTTCAACGAAAATCGCGATGCAGAAAAAGCCGCTGTGGTTTTAGAAGTGAAAAATAAACAATTCAAATTTGTCGAAACGGTAAATCCTTAAATTTGGAAGAGTTTGTACAGCATTTAATTAATGGCATTTCTCTTGGAAGTATCTATGGGCTTGTGGCCCTGGGATACACCATGGTCTATGGAATTTTAAAACTCATCAACTTCGCCCATGGCGATGTCTACATGATGAGTACGTTTTTTGGTTTTTATTTTGCCCGCTGGTTAGGGTTTGCCTACACTCCTTCGGTCATTGGAGCTCTCATCGTTCTTTTCTTAGCCATGGCGGCCTGTGCTCTTCTTGGATTTACAATTGAGCGATTTGCCTACCGCCCCCTTCGAAAAATGCCAAGACTCAATCTCTTGATCACCGCTATTGGAGTCTCTCTCTTGTTAGAAAATGGGGGACAAATTCTTTTTGGGGCAGAACCAAAATTTTTTCCAGAGCTTATTGCCCGCACTGAACTTTTCCGATTTGGAAATATCAGTATCAGTAATTTTCAAGTGATTATTATTGTTGTTTCTTTAAGTTTCATGGCCCTTCTTCAATACATTATTTTTCACACCAAGCAAGGCAAAGCTATGCAGGCTGTTTCTTTCCATCATGAACATGCATCGCTCATGGGAATTAATACGGATCGCATCATTAGCTTTACTTTTGTTTTAGGCTCGGCTTTGGCTGCAGCTGCAGGAATTTTGGTGGGGCTTGCCTATCCACGGATTGACCCTTTGATGGGCGTTTTATTTGGACTGAAGGCTTTCGTTGCAGCCGTCCTAGGAGGAATCGGAAGTATTCCGGGCGCCATCGTAGGCGCCCTCATTATGGGACTTTCTGAAGAAATGGTGGTTGGATATTTTTCATCGACCTATCGAGATGCGCTCGCATTTTTTCTCCTCATTGTCATCCTCCTGGTCAAACCCACAGGACTTTTTGGAAAATCAACGTCAGAAAAAGTATGACAAAACAAATTCTTACTTTCCTCATTATTTCAAGCCTTCTATTTTTTGGAAATTTTATTGTTCCTGCGATGATGAATCCTTATCTTTTTATGATTTTGATTTATTGCGGCATCAATATCATCATGGGCGTGAGTCTCAACATTATTAATGGGATCACAGGACAATTTTCGATTGGTCATGCTGGATTTATGGCGGTAGGAGGGTATGTTTCTGCTGCGATTAGTTTTTATTTTCTCATGCCTCTACTCTCCCTCTTTCCATCGGATAATACTATTTCTCTTTTGTGCCAAAATACTCTTTTTGTTTTTTCTATTCTTTTAGGAGGTGTCGGCGCAGCTCTTTTTGGATATCTCGTAGGCCTCCCCTCCCTTCATTTAAGAGGAGATTACTTGGGGATTGTTACTTTAGGATTTGGAGAAATTATTCGAGTTATTATTTTAAATCTCGATTTTATTGGGGGAGCCCGCGGCTTTACAGGAATTCCTGCCTGGTCTAACTTTTTTTGGGTTTATTTTTTTGCTGTGGCTGTTGTGATGATTAGCTTTCGACTGCTTCGCTCCTCCCATGGAAGAGCACTTCTTTCCATTCGAGAAGATGAAATTGCAGCAGAATCCATTGGCATTCCAATTACACGCTACAAAGTGAAAGCCTTTGTTTTGAGTTCTTTTTTCGCAGGCATTGCGGGAGGCCTCTTTGCTCACTTTATTGGATATTTAAATCCCAGTTCCTTTACCTTCATTAAATCTTTTGAAGCAATCATTATTGTTGTCCTGGGAGGGATGGGTTCTATTTCAGGCGCCATTGTCGCGGCGGTCATTACAACAATTTTGCCCGAAGCCTTACGTCCGCTCCAAGAAATTACCAAAACAGATTTTCGAATGGTGATCTACCCTCTTTTACTTTTGACCTTGATGCTTACACGGCCCCAAGGACTTTTTGGGCATAAAGAACTTTCCGATATTATTTCGCCTTTTTTAAAAAGGAAAAAAAGCCTATGAAGGCTCTTCTAGACATCACTTCTCTTACGATGCGATTTAGAGGCCTGGTAGCGGTTTCAAATTTTAATCTGGCGCTTAAAAAAAATGAACTCGTAGGTCTCATTGGCCCCAATGGGGCTGGAAAAACCACTATTTTTAATATGCTCACGGGTGTCTACCGTCCCACTGAGGGTCAAATACATTTAAATGGCCATCCCTTAAATGACTTAAAGCCTCACGATATTACACGTCTGGGTATGGCTCGCACGTTTCAAAACATTAGACTCTTTAAAGATCTTTCTGTCTTAGACAATGTTCGTTTGGGCCATCACATTCACTTCACATATGGACTTTTTTCTACAGCCCTTCAAACCCAACATCTCCATCAGGAAGAGCTGGAAACTCAAGCCCATTCTTTAGAGCTTTTAAAAATTTTTGATTTAGATACATACCAAGATCTTAAAGCTAAAAATCTACCTTATGGGGCTCAACGAAAATTAGAAATTTTAAGAGCCCTGGCCACAAAACCTAAAATTTTACTTTTAGATGAACCCGCCGCAGGTTTAAATCGCAAAGAAACAGAAGAGCTCATGCATACGATTCAAAAATTACGAAAAGAGTTTGACCTTACGATTTTACTCATTGAACATGACATGAAATTGGTCATGGGCATTTGTGAAAGAATTTTGGTTTTAGATCATGGAGAAACCATTGCCCAAGGGACTCCCAAAGAAATTCAATCGAGTCCCATTGTCATTAAAGCCTATCTGGGAGAACCCCAAGCATGAGTGAAATTTTAAGACTCGATCACATCACGGTTGCCTATGGTGTCATTAAAGCCCTAAAAGACATCTCTCTTTTCGTCAATGAAGGAGAAATTGTAACGCTCATTGGTGCCAATGGCGCGGGCAAAAGCACAACGCTTCGTACGATTTCAGGACTCTTAAAACCTCAAGAAGGAAAAATTTATTTTAAAGGAAAAGACATTTCTGGCAAAAAACCTCATATCATTGTCCAGCAAGGTATTTCTCAAGCTCCTGAAGGACGCGGTATTTTTGCTAATCTTTCCACTGAAGATAATCTTGAAATGGGTGCTTACAGTCGAACAGATAAAGTTTCCATCCAAAGAGATAAAGAAATGGTGTTTCACCTGTTTCCGATTTTACAGGAACGACGAAAACAAGAAGCTGGCACACTTTCTGGGGGTGAGCAACAAATGCTCACCATTTCTCGAGCGCTCATGGCCCGACCCAAACTTCTTCTCTTAGATGAGCCTTCTTTAGGACTGGCGCCTCAAATCATTAAACAAATTTTTAAGGTCATCCAAGAGATCAACACACAAGGAACCACGATTCTTCTCGTCGAACAAAATGCCAACATGGCCCTTCACATTGCTCACAAAGCCTATGTCTTAGAAACCGGCCGCATTGTCTTAGAAGGAAAAGCCCAAGACCTTCTCAACAATCCCGACGTTAAAAAAGCATATTTAGGTGAGTAAATCTAGGATTAAAGTAGTTACTCTTCTCGAGGCTCTAAATATACATACTTAAAGAAATGCATACTCAGCGGATTTGGGAAAAAGTTTCTCACATTTTCAGCAATTAAACCCTCTTGTGCTGGAAACATGATTGGAATAATGGGAGCTTCCTTCAAAACAAGCTCTTCAGCCATTTCGAAAAGTTTAAATCTTCTTTTCTGATCTGTTTCAAATGCCGCTTGTCGAATGAGCGCATCATATGCAGGACGAGACCAATTTGTAACATTTTGATCATTAAATGAAGTCCAGAGATCTAAAAAAGTATTGGGATCTGAATAATCTGCGCCCCACCCAGCGTAAGAAAGGCAATATTGCTTATGATCGCGCTCATTAAAAAAAACTTTTCCTTCTACATTTCTAAGGGGAATTTCGATGCCAAGATGTTGCTTCCATTGCTGTTGAATGTTTTCAACAATCTTTCTCAAATTCTCATTTGTAATAAAATAAAGATTTAAAGTGTCTGTTATTGGGAAATCTTTGCCCTCTGGGTAACCAGCTTCTGCTAAAAGTTCTCGCGCTTTGCGAAAATTAGGCTCAAGTCCCACAGGAGGTTCATAGCCACAATGCGCCGGTGTGAAAGCGCTGGTCGGTATGCTTCCATCTCGAGTGATATCTTTCGTAATAATAGACCGATCAAGCGCCAAGGCCAAGGCTTGACGAACTCGAACGTCATCAAAGGGAGACATTTCAATATTAAAAGATAAATATCCAACAGCTAAGGAAGAAACCGCATAAAAGTCAGGACGAAAGTTGAGTTCATCGATTTTAGCGAGCGGGACTATGCATGTCCAGTGCAGCGTGTCCACATATTGTGATTCGTCTTCATCTTCCGAAGTTGTTTCAAGCGGTGATTCTTCATCACTTTTTTTATCATTATATTGTTTATAAACTTGAAAGGCTGTATTTGGGTCGTTTAGCAACGTGTGTACTACAATCTTTTCAAGTCGAACAATGTCTTTATCCCAATATGTTTTGCTTTTTTCAAAAATGATTCGATGGTCGATCTGATCCTTTAAGTGAAAGGGTCCATTCGTCAAAATATTTTCTTGGCGCGTCCAATGATCGCCAAACGTTTGGATGCGGTCCAATGGAACGGGGAAATAAATGGGGTACGCCAATAGATTCAAAAAATAAGGACAAGGATTTTTAAGATCAATTTGAAGTGTGAAGTCATCTACAACTTTTACACCGACGGATTTCGAAAAACTTAATTTCCCATACGGATTATCTGCATCAAGTTCAAATTCTGTTTTTTCTTGAAAATCTTCTGGTCGATCGGGTGTTTGATTTTTAAATTCCTCTGCGCCCTGAATGTAATATAAAAAAGGCGTATAAGGAGACCCTCCACTTCGTGGATTTAAAATATATCTGTAAGAACGATAAAAATCATGCGCAGTAATAACAGTTCCATCACTCCACTTTGCATTTTCTCGAAGCTGAAGTGTCAATGTTTTACCTCCATTGGAGTATTTCCAGGATTCTGCAATCGCAGGTACAATTTCCATCGTTTCTGGATGAAATGAAACCAAACCCTCGAACAAGGAATTTACGAAATTAAATTCATAAAGAGTAGAACATCTTTGTGGATCCATGGTTTCGACATTCATGCTGCCAAATGCAAAAACTTGGGGAACACTTTTCCATGCCGTGTCAGCAGGAAAGAGGGCCTGTTTCCATTCGGGAAGATTTTTATTTTCTTGGGTCCATGCGGTGGAATAAGCGAAAGAAAATGCAGAAAGTAAAACCAGGACTATTTTTTTAAAGTTCATGAAAATACCAGTGCGAGCGCAATCCCCATGCTTTAGCATGGGGTTAGATCGCACGAATGTAATAGACTGTTCCATAATTTAGCGATTCCCCTGCCTTTAAGGCAGGGGAGAGTCAATGCTCCTTTTCAGGTGATTAAAAAAGTGGCGCAATTTAACATGGAAAACAAACGCGGTCAACCCTGGCCTCTATTGCGCTCGCGCGGGTATTTTCAAAAGGCCGATTGAAGTCCTGGGGCGTGAATAGAATTCAGTTCAAAAACATGAACCAAATAGGTAGAAAGTTCTGGAACATAGGTAATAACCAAAAGCGCTAAAAGTAAAATCAAAAGAAAAGGAATCGTAACTCTATACAGTGAAAGAACAGGTTTTCGAAATCGCATCGAAGAAATAAAAAGATTAATTCCCACGGGGGGTGTCAAATATCCAATTTCCAAGTTGGTTAAAAAGATCATTCCCAAATGCAGAGGATCTACATCGAAGGCTTTGGCCACAGGAATAATCAAAGGAACTACCACAATAATCGCAGAAAAAATATCCATCATACATCCTACAATGATGAGGAAAATATTAAGGACCATTAAAAACATGATCTTACTGGTAATATACACCTTCATGAGATCTAAAATTTTCATCGGCACTTGTTCATCAATCAAATAATTGGTAAACCCCAGTGCCGAGCCTAAAATAATTAGAATCGAACCCACCAAAATCATACTTTCTCGAATGATTCTGGGTAAGTCTTTTGTAAAAGAAATATCTCGATAAATAAGCCCTTCTATAATGAGCACATAAAAAGCAGTCACAGAAGCAGCTTCTGTGGCTGTAAAATATCCTCCATAAATTCCCACCAAGATTAAAAGGGGCAAAGGAATTTCCCATTTGGCCACCCAGAGCGCCCTGCCTAATTCTTTAAAATGAAAAGCACTTCTGGGAACGTGAAATGAAATCCCTTGATAGACAGAATAGAAAGACAAAAGAATAATGAGCAAAATTCCGGGTAAAATTCCTGCAATAAAAAGTTGATCGATGCTCACCTGAGCCACCAGCCCATATAAGATGAGAGGAAGAGACGGGGGAAATAAAAGCCCTAAACTGCCGCAGGTAGTTACAATCCCCAGACTAAATTTTTCAGAATATTTTTCAGAAATTAAAATGGGATAGAGAAGACCTCCCATGGCAATAATGGTGACCCCCGAAGCTCCGGTAAACGCTGTAAAAAAAGCACACGTAAGAAGGGTCACAATCGCCACACCTCCAGGAACCCATCCCACACAGGCTTTGGCCACATCAATCAACCGCTTGGGGGTCCCACTTTCAGCCATCACATAGCCTGCAAACGTAAAAAGAGGAATGGTGAGAAGTGTTGGAGCAGAAGCAATGCGATACATTTCTACAATGACAGCTGAAGGATCAATCCCCACAAAATAAAAACAAACAAAAGCCACCCCTCCAATGATCATAAAAAGAGGCGTTCCTAACAAAGCCAAGGCAATAAAACCTAAAGTAAAAAGAAGAGTCGTCATGAAGAAGCGTTTTCCGAAGTAATAAGTTTAGAAAAATCCTCCATCGCTTTCAGAAAAAAACGAAGTGTAATGAGTCCAAAGCCAACTGGAATAATGATCTCGACAACCCAAAAAGGAATTCCTAAAAAAGCCAAAGACTCTGACTCATATTCTGAACGTACAAAACTGACTGAAGCCCAAACAAAAATACTTCCTATCCCAACAGAAACAATACTGGTCAAAACCTCCGCCAAAAGCTTAAACCTGGGAGAAATAAAATTAGTCAACGCATCGACTGTAATATGACGATTGTCTCGGGTCGCTAACGACGCTCCCATAAATCCAACCCACAGCACAATGTTTCTTAAACAAATATCGGCCCAATTAAATCCTGAAGAAAAAAAATTGCGCAAAATCACCTGGGTAAAAGAAAGCCCAATCATAAAAAGAACAAAAACAACTAAAAGAATATTTTCAAGACGAGAAATGAGCTCACTAAAAGATCGCACCCATTTCATGATTTTGGTTTCTTGGTGCGATATTCTTGAATCAAGTTCATTACACGATCCACTAAATCTTTAGAATACAGTTTTCCCACAAGAGCTTGACGGACTTTTTCGCTGGTTTTGGTCATATCTTCTAAATCTTTTTTAGAAATCTCAACAAATTGAATTCCATTTTTCTTTAATACTTCATAAGATTTCGCATTGTCTTGCCGTGTGGCCTGAATAACTTTCTTAGAATATTTTATTGCAACTTCTTTTAAAATTCTCTGACTATCAGCAGACAATTTATTGAATTGTTTTTTGCTCATAATCATAGCCCCTGTGGCATTGGCCATCGGAGGCTCCGTCATATATTTCACCTTGGTAAACCATTGAAGAGCAATGGCCGCCAAGGGAGGAGCGTAAAAAGAATCAATGAGACCTGTCTGAAGGGAGGTCAATACATCTGTAATGGAAAGAGACACCGGAACAAGTTTATAGGCATCCGCCAAAGCTTTGACCAAGGGATCTCCTTCCCATGCCCACATTTTTATTTTTTTAATATCTGAAAGCATTGTAACAGGAGAGGTTGAAAATACATTCACAAATCCAGCCTCGGCCCATCCCAAAAAGATAAACCCTTTCTTTTCAAATTCCGCCTCAAAATAAGATTTTAAATTGGAAGTTACATGGTCTACTTCTTCATAATTTTTGAAAATAAAAGGAAGCTCCAGGACTCGAACTGCCGAAACCACTTGTCCCAAGCCCATCCCGGTAAATCCACCGGCATGAACTTGGCCAATCCGAATTTTTCGAATGACATCCAGCTCATCGCCAGATACTCCCCCAGCATAAATCTTAAACTTAACTTGTCCTTTGGTTTCTTTCTCAAGCTCTTGATTAAATTCGTTCATAATATTCATCCAAGTTGAGCCTTCAGGAGCCAAAATGGAGAGTTTAATTTCAGTGGGTTTAGCGGCATATAAATTGGCAGCTGAATAGAACACTACCAACAATACAAAAACAGTTTTTGGAATATTTTCCAGAATGGCTCGCCTTCGGCTGCGCTTTATTTCTGTCAAATATTCCAAAAACTGTTTTCCCATTTTTAAAACTATCCTATCTACCACTTAACCCCTCCTAACTTTAAAAAAACTTGCCCTTCGCTGCCAAAAGCCTCTGGGCTTTCTTCTTCGCCAGTTGCGTAATGAGACTTTGCTCGGGATAAATCATCTCCGGCGCATTTAAAACTTCTTTTAAAAGATTCCCATATAAACGCTCATCTTGAGTTTGAACTGCGTAATATTGCGCATAGAGAACGTGCGTCATTAAAAATTTTCGGTTCGTAAATTTAAGCGCCATCTCAAAATGCATCTTAGACTTGGCCTTGTCTCCTCCGAGCATCGGTGGACGTGCCCCATAATACACCCCGTAAAAAAGATGGGGTCCCGCAAAAAAGTATTTTTCATCTAATTCCAAAACTTTTTTCATCATCCGTTCAACTTTTGGCGCCACGGCAATCGCTTCTGGGGAATGTAAATTCAAATTTATCCAATTGCCCCAGTTATAGGCGGTCCAAAAAAGAGCAGGCACATCTGCAGAACCAAATTTTTCTACCGCCTGTTCGAAGGTTCCAAAATCAGAAGCCAAAGCCTCAGAAAAAGAGGAATTGGATTGAGTTAAAGCTTGAAGTGCGTAGTCTTTCCCTCGAAGGTAAAAAACTTCAGCCCGATGTTTAAAATAAGCAGCTCTTTTAGGATCCTTCTCTTTCCATTCCAAATAGTGATCTTCAATAAATCCAAACGCATATCCCCCATAACTTTTGGCCAAAAGAACGAGCAGTGTCTCATTGGAAGGATCTGCTTTGAGCATTCCTTCAATGACTTTCAGATTGGCCGCAATCGAGTGCTCGGCAAGCTCTATGTCACTTTCTTCTTCAAAGGCTGCTGAACCATCGACAAAAATATCCGCTGTCGTTCGCACCGCCATCGTTTTAATCGAACATCCTGAAAAAAGAATCGCTATCCCCAAGAGGCCTACGAACCTATGAAAAAGAATCATTCTTTCCTTATATCTAAAAAGAGGGTCCTCTTTCCACTAAAAATTGCAGTAAACTATCACCCATGTTATATAGATATCTGATGTCTAAAGCTTTCATTTACATACCCCTTCTTTTGATCGTTTTACTTCCTTCTTTTTTCTCTTATGCTGCCGAAGAAGAAGACGTTTCTTATACCCAAATGAGCTATAATCCCAGGGATGACTATCGTTTTGGCGTAGGCTCTGTTGTAGGGGGGCCCTTTGGGGTCATTGGGCTTGTGGGGGATATGAATTGGTATTCCACCCTGAATGCAGAAATAGGAGTAGGAACAGGGATTTACTACGATTCCTATGTCCTTCAAGGACGCTATTTAATCTTAGATCACCCTTTTACACCTTATGTGGGATCCGGTCTGGCGTACTGGAGTAGCACTCAAAGTGGTTCAAAAACAGCTCAAAATTCTACTTCCGCAGTAAAATTAGGACTGGTCAGACAAGATGGGAGCCATCTTAAAGGTGGGATCTTGGTCCTTCCCCTCTCCTTAGGGATTCATTACATTTCAGATCTGGGGCTTTCATTATATGCCGAGGTCAATTTCCTCGTTTCAACCGCCAATGCCAATGGAACTCCTTATGGAGCTCTTGGGTTCCAATGGTACTTTTAAAAATAATTCTGGCTCTTATTCAATAAAAAAACCCTAACCAGGATTTCTCATGATTAGGGTTTTTGGGTTCAACAAAACTTTTATTTAGAAGCGGCTTCTGCCACCTCCA
>Ga0209541_10017480_pt1 | contig 10481 bp, 13 predicted proteins | sample RifCSPlowO2_01_FD_184027 | JGI IMG/M metagenome (GOLD analysis project Ga0209541, IMG submission 184027) | Groundwater microbial communities from Rifle, Colorado - Rifle CSP2_plank lowO2_0.1 (SPAdes) (version 2) | ecosystem: Environmental > Aquatic > Deep subsurface > Groundwater | place... | reverse complement strand
GTTCCCAGACCGGTAGCTGCTCAGGCAGAAGACAACACGGCAAATAATAATATATTTATGAATTCTGGTCCATCATTCTTCTGGGACCACTCGATACAATATGCAACAACATGGGAAGACCGAGATGATGCGGCGGCTTTTACTGCTCTCTGGGAAAAGCTAGACAAATCAGTCATTTTCTGTCACGACTGGTGTTTTGGTTGGGCGAATAATGCTAAGAATTTCACGCAATGGCAAGAATTAGGATTTGATACTAATTCCGTGATGCTGGAACCGCAGGGAATAAATATTTTTAAATACGGCATAAATTTAAACAAAGCTCCCGGTACTTCTGGGACATACAATACCAGACTAATTATTTCTAAAATAAGAGCAGATTTGGAAGAATAAGGATAGTTTCTATTTAAACCGCAAAATAAACGACAGGTTGTTTTTGATATAAAAATAGTCTATTTATCATGTTATAACTTTAATTCTCTTATCTATATTCATTCTTTAGCAGACTCGACTATCTTCTTAAATTCTTTTGGATCCAAAGAAGATCCGCCGACAAGAACTCCGTCTACATTTTCAAGTGAAAGAATCTTTTTTGAATTATCTGAATCAATGCTTCCTCCATAAATGACAGGAAATTCCATTCCAAAATGTGATCTGCAGAATACTTTGATATACCTGTGTGTTGTTTCTATTTCTTTTAATTCAGGTGTTCTTCCTGTGCCTATCGCCCATACAGGTTCGTATGCTATAATTATATTCTCTTTTCCGCATCCAAGAAGCCCTTCCCTTAATTGTTTTTCTATGACTTTTTCTGTCTTCTTCTGAAGTTTCTGATTCAATGTTTCTCCAATGCAGTAAATGACATTTAGTTTGTTCTTTTGCGCAGCCTGAACTTTTTTATTTATGTTTTGGGCGCTTTCATCAAAATGCTGCCTTCTTTCAGAATGTCCTATTATGACATACTCGCATAAATTCTTAAGCATTTTTGCGGAAACTTCTCCCGTATACGGCCCTTCTTCTTTTGCAGCGCAGTTTTGAGCTCCAAGCATTATGTTTTTGTTAAGAATCTTTCTCATTTCAGTCAGAAATACATAAGGAGGACATATCACAAGCTGCTTTTTGCATTTGTTTATTTCCTTGCAGTAAGACTTAGCTTCTTCTAATGTCTTATACATCTTCCAGTTGGCTACTATAAGCGGCATTATTAATAATAAGTTGGAAGAATGTTTATAACATTTTCTGAATTGAGCGCTTAAATGTCAGCTCTATAACAATTGTCAGGAGTTATGCATTAAAGGATTATAATTCATAAAAAATTCATAAAAAGAATACGATCTTAGCCTGCTATTGATTCTTGCCATTTTAAAATCTCTACTATATTGTTTATGAATTTTTCTATAAATATGCGCATATAAGGCGCATGATTTAAAAAATATTAACGGGTTTTATTCACACTTTTCTCATAAACAGTTTTTCTAAATCATAAATGGAATAATGTATCATTGTCGGGCGCCCGTGAGGGCATGTAAATGGCTGTTCAAGAGACTGAAGCTCATTAAGAAGTGTTATCACTTCATCCATCTCAAGATTGTCATGCGCTTTTATTGCTGATTTGCATGACCTCATTATGATCCTTTCCTGTTTTATCTTTTCCAGTGTTTCTGCTTCTCCTTCTTCCAGCTCATCTATTAGATTGTAAAGCATCTCTTTTGGTTGTGTCCTTCCAAAAACAGAAGGCAATGTGGTTAGTCTGAATGTTCTTGGTCCAAATTGCTCGAGATTAAACCCTAATTCTGACAATAAATTGATACTCTGCAGAATTAAATCTTCCTGTTCCTTTGTTGCTTCTATTATTACTGGCTTAAGCAGATCCTGCTTTTTTATATCCTTGTTTTCAAGCTCTTTCTTGAATTTTTCATATAAAATTTTTTCATGCGCAGCATGCTGGTCAACTAAAAGAATTCCTTCATCAGTTTCAGCAATGATGTATGTGCCATGCACTCTTCCTAATATTTTGAATTTTCTGTCGGTTTTTCTTGAAGAGAACAGAACCTCGTCTTTTGTTTCTCCTTCCAGAATTGTTTGTTTCAGCGCCTTTTGGAATTTAATGCTTCCAAATTCATAAAAAGGATTCTTTTCAAAATAGTTCTTTTCCTGCATATATGCGCCATGAAGTATGTCGTTTTCGTACAATGTCTTCTTAATTCCGTTATAAACTGTTCTGAAAATTTCCTGTTCGTCTATGAATTTTATCTCAGCTTTTGTAGGATGGATGTTTACATCGATCTCTTTAGGAGAGATTGAAATGTTCAATATTGCAATTGGGTGCTTGTCTCCAAATAATAATGTATCGTGCGCCTTGTAAATTGCTTTTGTTATTGTATAATTCTGGATATTCCTTCCATTTACAAATAAGTATTGGTGGCTTTTTGTTTTTCTTGCATATGTAGGTTTGCTGATATAACCTGTCAGATTAATTCCTTTATTTTCATATCCGACAGAGATAAGCTGTTTTGCGATTTCATGGCCGAATAATGATGCGATTGTATTCATCTCATTGTCGTTCTGTGTAGTCAATTCTTCTTTTCCATTATTAAATAGAGAAAAAGATACATTTGTGTTTGCCAGTGAGTATGCAATAATTATTTTTTGTATTCTTCTCCATTCAGTCTCTGTTCCTCTTAAATATTTTTTTCTCACAGGGACATTGTTGAACAATTGCCTTACTTCAATTCTTGTTCCATCTTTGCACATGACCGGCAGAATATTTTCCATCTGCCCATTTTCAATATGTATCTGATGTCCTATTGGAGCATCATTTCTCTTTGAAGTTATTGTAAGAAAAGAGACTGCTGCAATGCTAGACAGGGCTTCTCCTCTGAATCCTAATGTTTTTATATTGTAAAGGTCGTCAATGGTATTTATTTTTGAAGTCGTATGCCTTTTTACAGAAATAGGCAGGTCTTCCCTGCTCATTCCTGAGCCATTGTCCTGCACTGTAATTGATTTTATCCCCCCTTCTTCAATATGCACCTCTATCTTTTTGGCTCCTGCATCAAGAGAATTTTCAATCAGCTCTTTTACAACAGAAGCAGGCCTTTCAATCACTTCACCTGCTGCAATCTTGTTTATCAAGGATAAATCTAATTCTTTTATTTCCCCCATTAAATTAAAGAATATGTATGAGTATAAAAATATTGATGTTTTGTTTTAATTAACCCAAATGAATCATATCTTATTCCTATTAATCTATTATTACGCATATTAATCACATATTGTATATCTGTCATTTGTTATTCTATAAATTCTCGCTTAAATCCTCTTTTCGAACTTAAGCGATTCAGACAAGACACAATACCTGTCTCCTGCATCAGTATGCGGGTCTCCGCATACTTTTCCGTCATTAAATAGATGTCCAAGATGCAGTTTGCAGTTTGAGCATAAAATTTCAGTCCGAACCATGCCTAAGGAATAGTCTGGTTTTGTTTTTATTGCTTCTTTCAGAGCTTTTCTAAAACTAGGCCATTTTGTTCCAGAGTCAAATTTGCTGTCTGATTTAAATAGGATTTTTCCGCATTTGCTGCACTTGTACACTCCTTTTTCCCAATGGCTTTTGTATATTTCTGTCATTTTGATTGAAACAATTATTTGGTTAGCAGTATTTTTAGAGGTTATTTTTAATATCTTAATATCATTTTTCAAAATCCTTTTCAAGAACATAGCTCAATTGGTTATCGCCTTCTTCTGGTTTTTCTATTTGATCCCTGCTGCTCATTTCATTATCTCTAAAATCACTGCATGAGTTGCATGAATACATTGCAGTTAATATTACAAGAGGTGCCACAACCCCGACTAATCCTAAAATAGCTGCCTTTCTTGTTGCTTCTCTGTCACTTGTTTTATATGGCGGTTCTAATCCCTCAAGTTCAGGTCGTTCCAAATCATCTCCCATGAATATAATAATAACCAAATATTTATAATCTTTTCTATATTTAATAAGTAATATGCCTAATGTGCAATAGCAACTTTTTTATATGTGCATAATCTCAATATTAATATGGGGAGTTTAATAGAATTTAACGATACACTTCAGATAACTACGGAGCAGGGATTTCCTAAAGAACTTAATTTAGATAAACATTTGAAGAATCCAATCTCTGTAAAAGATTTCAAGGGAAAAGTTTTTAAGTTTTATAAACCTGGAATGCGGTTGTTTCACCCATCACCTGTTCGCGTATTCCTTGTTCATAATATAAACGGAAAATGGCTGTATTGGGGAATAGCTTACATAGTAAAACAAACAATTGATGCAGAAAAAAATACCACATCAGGAAAATATAAAATAATTGAGATATATGAACCTGTGTATATGAGAATGAAAAATTTAATTGATGTTGAGGAAAGCAAGAGATTCTGGAACGATTCTATACATCGTTTTTGAATAATTAAAATAATTGGAAAAAAATAATGGGTGATTGTATGCAAAAGACTATGAAAAAAACTGTTATGGACACTAATGTCGGCGAATATAGAAAATCTGAATATAATATCAATAAAATACTTATCAACAGATGGTCTCCGAGGGCAATGACTGGAGAAAAAATAAGCAAAAATGAATTAATGACATTATTTGAAGCAGCGAGATGGGCGCCGTCTTCTTACAATGGCCAGCCATGGAGATTTGTTTATGCTGAAAGAGAAACTGAGCATTGGGAAAGATTATTTAATCTTCTTGTTGACTTTAACAAGATGTGGTGCAGTAATGCAGCAGTTTTATTCTGCCTTGTCTCAAGAAAGACATTTGAACACAACAACAATCCGTCTGTGACGCATTCTTTTGACTGCGGATCAGCTTGGGAAAATATGGCATTGCAGGGCTCTATGATGGGATTGGTTGTACATGGCATGGAAGGTTTTAATTATGAAAAAGCAAGAAAAGATTTGAAGATTCCAGAAAACTACCATGTTGAAATGATGGGAGCCATAGGAAAACCTGCAGGTGTTGAAAGCCTGCCTGATGCTCTCCAAAAAAAAGAACTACCTAGCGGCAGAAAAAATCTGCTGGAAATTATTATGGAAGGTCAATTTAAAAGATAAATAAAAAATCCCAACCACAGCAAGCTGTGGGGTATTTTTTAATCTCAAACTGAGTTTATTTATTCACAGCAAGCTGCGGAGTATGTACTCATTTTGAGAAATCAAACTATGATAAAATAAGATGATAAAATAAAAAAAAATATGAATAATAAAAATATTGACACTGTTTATAAAATATTAACAAAGCATGTTGAAGATTACAATGTTCCTGTAGTTGATTTGATAGAGATACAGACAGAAGACCCATTTAAAGTGTTGATAGCAACAATACTCTCAGCGAGAACTAAAGATGAAGTAACAGCGCAGGTATGCAAAAGGCTGTTTGCAGTCGTCAAGAATTTAAATGACTTTAATAAATTGTCAAATAAGGAATTAGAAGATTTGATTTATCCTGTTGGGTTTTATAAAACCAAAGCAAAGCATCTTAAAGAGCTCCCAAAAGTAATCAAGGACGAATTTAACGAAATAATCCCCAAAACAATTGATGAACTTATCAAGCTTCCTGGTGTGGGAAGGAAGACAGCAAATCTTGTCGTTTCTGTTGCGTTTAAAAAACAGGGATTATGCGTTGACACTCATGTGCATAAAATAATGAACAGATTGGGATATGTCAAAACAAAAACACCTTTTGAGACTGAGATGGAATTGAGAAACAAATTACCTAAAAAATACTGGATGCAGACTAACAGGTTATTCGTTGCATTCGGGCAGAATTTGTGCAGACCTGTCTCACCGTTCTGCAGCAAATGCCCAATTAGAAAATATTGTCCGAGAATTGGTGTTGTTAAATCGAGATGATTCAAGATGGTTAATAATCATATCATTAATGAAATAGAAAAAATAAAGAACAGCGAGCTAAGCAAAAAAGTAAATCAAAGATTAAATGAGTTCTCAAGTTTCAAAAATAAAAGTACAAAAGAGTGGTTTTCTGAATTATGCTTTTGTTTATTGACTGCAAATTCAAAAGCAAAAACTGCGATAAATATACAAAATGAACTGAAAGCAGACGGATTTATTAATCTTTCACAAGAGGAAATTAAAAATTGCATTATAAAAAATAAGCACAGGTTTCATAATAATAAATCGAAATTCATAGTAAATGCACGGGAGCATGTTGATATAAAAAATAAAATAATCGAGATTATTAATAGAAAAAATGAAATGGGTGCTAGGCAATGGTTGGTTGATAACATTAAAGGGATTGGATATAAAGAAGCATCGCATTTTCTGAGGAATGTAGGTTATTTTAATCTTGCAATTTTAGACAGACATATATTGAATTTGATGGCGGAACATAACTATATTCAACGGCCTAAACACTTGAATAAAAGTACATATCTTGAAATTGAAGAAAAATTCAATTTCATTGCTGAAAAAGCGCATATGGCTCCCGCAGAATTAGATTTGTATATGTGGTATATGAAAACAGGAGAAATATTAAAATAGAATTCAATTAAATTAAAATAAACTTTATAAATCAATTTTAAATTCATGAAATCTGAATAATGATGAGATTTATGATTAGGATATGTACCTAAATCAAGAAATTAAACAGTCAAGATACGTCTTTCAGTTCATCTTCTAATCTCAACACATGAATATACTGTTCATTTTCAGGCTTGATTATCTCTTTTGCATCTCTCAACAGCCTTTTAGCGTCGTCATATTTTCCTATAAACCTATACGCTTTTGCCGCAAGCAATTTTGCCTGGCCTTTGTAAATTATGTCTGCTGCATCATCTTCAATAATAAGCATGCATTTTTCTAAACAATTAGCAATAGATGAGCTGCTTCCTTCAGCATTATTTTCATTGTTATATCTAAACGCCATATCATAATAAATTACTGCAATCATGAATAATGCAGACCTATCAGATTGGTCTGTTCTGATTTGATGAGCTCTTTCATAGCATGCTATTGCAATTTCAAGTTTGGAAAATTGTTCTTCAGGATTTCTTTCAGAAATACTATCAGCATATTTAACATTTAATATTCCATTCAACCTAAGAATCTCTTCTTCGCTAGTTGGCTCTTCTTGGCTCATTAATTAAATATATTCTTTTGTAAGTATATAAATATTTAGATAGTTTTGGCTCTGTAGAAAATCTCAGCTATCGCCTCGGTTTTGGCACCGTGATTATCACTCATAAGTAAATTTAAGGAAAAAATTCCTATTGGAATTTCCTTTTTTCTCACTGTTTTGTAGGTAGGATAATCACAAGCATGGTGCCAAAAACTACATTTTCTACAGAGCCGATAGTTTTATATTATTTAATTTATTATAATCTATAAAATGAGCATAAGAAAGGTAAGTCGAGATAAGGCAAGAACCGTGAAGTGTTCAGGTTGTTTGTATACAGGAGAAATTTATGCAGAACCTGGTGATTTCTATGAGGAATTAGCGAAAGTAGGCGGTGATGTGGGAAGAGAAGCAAGACATCAAATTAGATTACTTAGGAGATTTCCTCCAGGAGTTCCACATGATAGGGAAATTTCCCATGTTTTTGAAGTTTTTGATGAAACAACACGGAGAGATGCCTCGTCGCTTGGTAAAAGCCGGACTAGTATTAATATTGGAGAATTGGTAAGAAAAGCATGCGAAGATGAAATTGGTTATAGAAAAATTATAAAGGATAATGTAACAATATACCAAGATGATGGAACGGCAATTGAAGGGATTAAGATAAGAAAAAGTCCATATCTTGGTATGTATGGAGAAAGAAGTATTCCCAATCCTTACTTATACATAACTTTTGATTCTACTAGATGGGAAACTGATGGTGGATATACATATGATTGTTATGTAAGAACTGACATAAATTGGAGGTCATTACTCTTTCGAGTGACTGAAGTATTTAGTATTGATGGGTGTCCAACAATAGAAATACAAAAGGAGTTAACACCTGTTTTTGATGAAAGGCCTTTAAGATTAAGTATGAATCATATAGGTTATTTTGAGCATATATAATGTTAGTTTTAAGATATTAGTTTCAATATTTTTACAGTCAATTTGTTTTAGAATTACTATTTTATTTTTTCTTTAATCACTTTAACAATTTCTGGAAATGTCTCTTGAAGGAAATGTCCTCTATTTTCAAATTCGTAATATTCCGTGCTGAGCATTTTGTGAATATGCCTAAATTCTTTTAATGAAATGTAAGGATCATCTTTTGAACCAAATTGGACAATCCATTTTTGGTTTTCTTTTATTTTATCCCATTGCCATGAACGATTAAAATAACCGCTTTGTTTTTCTATTTTCAGCCCAAGATCTGTGTAAGAAGGGCTTACTAAAATTGCGCCGAGAAGTTTATTATTCTCTGCAAATCTCATAGACGCATCTGCGCCAGATGAATGGCCGATTAATATTGTATTTTTATCAGCTTTTAATATATTCTTAAGAAATGGAATCCAATACTTTTCTCTGGCAATGATTGAATCAGGAAATGTTTCGCCGATAACTTCCAAACCTAATTTTTCGAGTTCTTTTTTAACCCAAGGCATCCACTTATAAGACCAGCGCATGGTATTATTCCCATGTATTAACATGATTTTAATCTTTGGCGTATCTTTCTTTGATATATCTTTAATTGACATATTCTTAATATACAATAACTGCTTATTAAATTTTTTCAAAACAGAAATAACAATGAAAAAATTATCTTCCAATATCAGAATGCGCAGCTTCATTAATCATATCGCTTCTTTCTTCATCTGTTATAATATCATTCTGACGTAAAAAATTTGCATAATGAGCAACACAGCTTACATACATTCCATGAGTTCTCCATCCACCTTGACCACTGCCGCATTCCTGCCGTTTAGTTTGATCGTCTTCAACGCATGGAACTGGGCATGCAGCATTTCCATCACAGTCTTCATCATTATTATTGCCAGGTGTATCATATACTGCGCACGATTCTTCTTCAGAAATATAATCGTCTTCAGAAGTATTATATAAATCCAACTCATTTTCATTATCTAAAGAATCGGAATCATTCAAATCAATATGGTATAAATCTACATCTTCAGATAATTCTAAATCAACATATGCATCATTAATCTCATTATTAAATTCATCTATGTTTGATCCATCTTCACCATACGCATCAAATCCAGCATCAGCAATTGATTCTTCAGGAGGGATATTATTGTCTGCTATTGCATCCAAATTTCTAGAATCGTCTGAATCATTTCCTGCGTCAAAAGGAAAATAATGTTCAGGAGGAAATACGCCTGCTTCTGGATTATCATATGTATTGCTTGTATTCCCTCTTGGATAAGATGATAACTGCGGCAACTCAGGAACATTAAATTCACGACCTGCATCAAGATTTATTCTTTGATACCTTTCTGTATTATCAATACTGCTATCTTCATTATTTCGATATCTGCCGTTTCCAACACCTGAATATTGAGGCAGAGTACATCCTGCCAAAGCTATCAAGAATGTAATTAATGTAATATTATTATTAAAATTAATAAACTTCATCCCCATGTAAAACAGGAAATTCAATTTGTTTATAAAGATTTGCTGTTTGAAGATGTTAACTTATTACATATCTGTTTGCTTTCTGTACCAAGAAAAATATTTACAATCTAATCTCATTTTGACCGCATTCGATATCAGGGCGTTCTAAAAACCAAATTTGATACAAATCAGAGATTTGTGAAAATAAGTTGTATAAATCCACACGCATCAGTTCGTTGCCTCTTAAGTTCATAGAAATATCAGATTCAGGAAGAGTAACTCTTTTCCTTACGCAAATTGCAGGATTACTGTTTCTTTTCAGCCCTATGCTGATAATGTGCAGCCTGTAAGAATCGCTGTCTGGCCTTTTCAATACCCAATAAGGCGCATCATTAATATTATGATTCCCCTCTTCCAATAATTCTCCATATGGCATAAGCATGATTTGTGCATATGATAAACCATGGTTCTGTTTAATCGTATCAATCAAAATACTACTCTCAGGCCAGACATCCAGCAATACTAATTCTAGCTCATTTTCAGAATAACTATCTACTAGTTCAGCAGGCACAGATAACTTGAATCTTAAAATATTATAACATTTTCGTTTTTTATTAACATATTTTTTAGTAAGCTTTTTAAACAATCTTTAAATCTTCAATAGCTATGCCCCTGTGGCTCAGTGGTTATATTAACATTAAATTAGCATTGCTAAAACTTAGTATCACTAAAGAGCGTTACCTTGGTAAGGTAAAGGTCCCGAGTTCAATCCTCGGCAGGGGCTTTTTACTTTAATTTTATATTTTTCTTCTCTTCTTTCGCTTTTCTTTCTGCTATTCTTTCTTTTCTTATTAAACGTTTACTTGGTTCAGGCTCGTTCCTAAAATACAGCCTGCCGAATCCTCTGAATTTATCA
>Ga0209541_10017477_pt1 | contig 10482 bp, 10 predicted proteins | sample RifCSPlowO2_01_FD_184027 | JGI IMG/M metagenome (GOLD analysis project Ga0209541, IMG submission 184027) | Groundwater microbial communities from Rifle, Colorado - Rifle CSP2_plank lowO2_0.1 (SPAdes) (version 2) | ecosystem: Environmental > Aquatic > Deep subsurface > Groundwater | place... | reverse complement strand
AATTAGAATTCTTTTGAGCTGAATTCTTTTCTTTATATCGCTATAAAGTTCGGACTCTATCTTCATAATTTAATTTCTTCTATAAAACTATTCTCAATCTTTAGTGTTTTGGTAGCTACTTTCTTTAAATGAAATGATATCATATTGTTATTTCCTATTGCAACGTAAGTTACACTTTTTGAAAATCTTTCTTGAACTGCTTTGACAGCTCCAGAAAAATCTCCATCATTAGAAATAAGAAATGCTTCATCAAATTCATTTGCCTGCGCATCAAGAACAAGGTCAAGTGTTAAATTTACATCAGTTGCTTTTTCTACAAAGTATGTTTTTCCATCGCGTTTTCTTTTTTCAAGTCTTCCAAAGATTATTTTTAATTTATTTATCATTCTTAACTTTTCAAAGAATTTTTGTTGTTCAACATACATTTCTTTATTTGTTTCTCCAACTGGAGCAATATAATAATTTATTTTAATTAAATTATCTCCACCAGCGAGTTTTTTACAAAACTTTTCTATATCAACAGAACAATTAAATTTCTTTTTTATAGAAAAATAAAAATTGCTTCCATCAATATATATTGCAACTTTTTTCATATTATAAAATAAAAAACATGGGGTTAGTTTCCTATCCCCATGGACTTAATTAAGATTATATGAAATTATGTGCTTAAATAGTTTTCGGGTTAAATTATGTCAAGCGTATTAGTCTCTGAGGATTCTAGAATTATTTTTTCTGGAGTAAACTCCATGTTATATAAATTACTAAAATAATTATTATTGTGGTTAGTATTCTATCCCATCCAAATAAATTATAATCCCATGTTGGCTGTATGGTTCCTAATTTTTTATATCTAAACATAAAAATATGAAAAACCAATCCAGCAACTATAGAAACTATTCCTTTCCAAGATGTTGGTTTAAAATTCATAACTTATTAAATTAATTGGTTTATATAAATTTATCCTAGTCTTTCCTGCTGATTGTCCGCAGTTTGAAATTTTTACTGTCGATTACTCGGCTAGTACTCAAACATTCTCGGATGTTCCAGCATATAGCTTGATTTTCTTCATTCTCGCAATTTGCATTTCATGACAATTTTAACTTTATATTAGTCATTCAAAGCGAATTGCTCGGTCTTAACGAATTCTTTTTCTAAATAGTCTTCTGTTTACTTTTCTATTTTGCTTGAAGCGTCAACGATTTTTTATTTTATCTCATTGCCGTAAGGCAGCGTTTCTACCTTAAGAGCCTCATAGTTAGGCCCGCCGTTTGATGGGCTTTCAAGAGGTTGAAACCTCTATTTAGACACCACCACTGGGCAGACTTCACCAGGCATACTTATCCTTTCGGAGCTGCGCCTGGCTACGTTTTTGGTAAACAGTCGTGCCGTCCTTGTTACTGTGATCTACTTCCCCCTACAATTTAATCATAGAAAGATATAGACATCCCTTCTACCGAAGATACGGGACTATTTATGCCGAATTCCCTTAACTTGTTTAACCCTTCATGTCTTAGCCTTCTCAGCTAGGGCACCAGTGCTAGTTCTTGGTACTGCTCTTTACTTTCTATTCTTCAGATTTTTCACTGACTCCTGGACTTGGCAGATTCAAGCGGATTCGTAAACTTCTCATGATTACCATCCATAAACTTCTCCAACCTTGTACCTTTCGGCACTCCACCTATCCTGAAGCGATCTAAAGACTTAAGTAAAAATAAAAAGTACAGGAATATTAACCTGTTATCCATCGTCATACTCAGTTAAGATATGACTTAGGTGCAGACTAACCCTTGGCTAATTGTTAGTGCCAAGGAAACCGTACCCTTTCGACATCTTCCGGTTCTCAGGAAGATCAGATCCTACTCTTACCAGGATTATCATTACTAATCGGTCCAGTCTTTCTTACGAAAAACCTTCAACCCAATAAGTACGCCTTGCTTACCATAACATCTTTCTAGATGCATCCGAAGTATCGGTAGTTTGTTTTAGCCCCGTCCATCTTCAGGGCCACTATTCTCAATTGGTGAGCTGTTACGCTTTCTTTAAATGATGGCGGCTTCTAGACCTACATCCCAACTGTCTCAGAATAGTGACTCCCTTCGTTACACTTAACAAACATTTTGGGACCTTAACTTCGGGCTCCCTTGTTCGGGTTTCGTAGTAGTATCTTACACACCACCGCTGTCTCCAGTACTACGCAGTCTTCAAGTTCTGAGTTAGAAAGAACTTCGTAGGAATTATCCTCTGCAAATTCTATCTGTACTATACCTCAAAGACAAACTATACTGGACTATACCTAGGCATATTTCAGCAGGAACCAGCTATCGCCAGATTAGAATGGCTTTTCACCCCTATTCCCAAATCATCCGAGTGCATGCACACAACAACGGTTCGGCCCTCCATTTCTCTTTCAAAAAACTTCGACCTGCTCAGGAATAGATCATCTGGCTTCAGGTCTTACCCCTGTGACTAACGCATTTTCATACTCGCTTTCGCTTCGGCTTCCTTAATTAACCTCGCCACAAAGGTAAACTCCCTGGCCCGTTCTTCAAAACGTACGTTACAACACCTTAATGCCGTAACTATCTTGTAACTGTTAGATTTCAAGTCTTTTAACTCACTTGTGAGTGTACTTTTCAGCTTTCCCTCGCGGTACTCATTCTCTATCGGACTTAAATTAATATTTAGGGTTGGGAGTTAATTCTCCCGTATTCAGACGACTAATCCAAGTCGCCCTACTCTTTTAAGGTCCAACATATCAGTTTAATTTACGGGACTATCACCCTCTGAGGTAAACCTTTCCAGGCCACTTCAACTCACTGACTTAGTCTTTCTCTAACCACATCTCTACTTGGATTTCTCCAAGAGATTCAGCTCGCCCTGTTTCCTTTTCGCTCTCTGCTACTTAAGGAAATCACTAAATTGTTTTCTTTTCCTGCCGGTACTAAGATGTTTCAATTCCCGGCGTTGCTCTACCTTTCGGTATGACATAAATGCCATGTTTCACATTCGGAGATCTCGGGGTCAAAAGTCGCTTGCACCTCGCCCGAGCATATCGCAGCTTGCCACGTCCTTCATCAAAATTTAAGCCAAGCTATCCTTCTAACAGTTTCAATAAATAGGAATCTATTCTTCCTTCAAGTATTTACAACTATTTTCATAGTTGTGTCTATCTTGTTGAATTTCTTATACTGCTCTCATTGAATATAATAAACCTCCAGCGGGTTTCTTATCAGTTTCCAGCAACCAGCGCTTTCGCAAAATAGTTACGGAAAGTTCCGCCAAGAGATTCTAACGACTAAAGTCGATATTCTCAAACTCCCCAAAACAGCATTGCTGGTTTCGGTTCATCGTTGGTTTTTTACAAACTTTTCCTTGTTTGCTTTTCCTCAAAAGAGGTTGAGTGTGATTAATCGAAAGTTATTTCTAACCTTCCTTTCTTACTTCTGTTTTCTTTTCGTCTTTCTTCCATTAATTTTGTAAAATAATTTGTTATATAAACTAAGTCTACTTCGAAATCATAATTTTGTGGAAGAGTTATTCTAACTCTTGAAGCTCTATCTATCTTTCTGACGTAATATTCTAGTTTAATTTTTTCCTTTGCCATTTTTTTCTCCTTGTGTGTTATTTAATTACACACTTCTAGTATTTCTTTCCATTTTATTTTTTCCTTTCGAAATTTTTCTTTTGGAAATATGGACCCACCGCGAGTTGAACGCGGGTCTCCTCGGTGCAAACGAGGTGTTCTACCACTATACTACGGGCCCTTTGCTTTGGTGCAAAAGAGTCCTTTGCACCGACATAAATTGGAGCTGATGATCAATTCTAATCTACTTAATAAAATTTAAAATTTGAACTATCTCTAAAGAAGTTCATAGAAAAACTTGTTTTCTTATAATTTATAGGAGGTGATCCATCTGCAGGTTCCCCTACAGATACCTTGTGACGACTTAACCTACCTTATCATAAAAAGGCTTTTCTCATAAGAGCTTTGCCTCTCCATAACTCGGTTGGTTTGACGGGCGGTGTGTGCAAGAGACAGGGACTTATTCACCGGACGGTGCTAACATCCGATTACTACGAATTCCGGCGTCATGAGGGTGGGTTGCAACCCTCAATCTGGACTGAGATATGTATTAGGGGATTAGCTTCTCTTTTCAGAGTTGCATCTCATTTCACATACCATTGCCGCGCGCGTGTAGCCCAGGGGATTAGGGACGTACTCACCTAACGTAGCCCGCACCTTCCTCCTTGTTACCAAGGCAGTCTTTATAATGTACTCATTTCTGTAGTAATTATAGACGCGGGTCTCGCCTGTTACTTGATTTAACAAGTCACTTCACAGCACAGGCTGACGTCGGCCATGCATCTCCGCTCAGCGTGTCAGGTAAGCCCTTTAGACTGACCTTCATCCTGCTGTCGCTCCTGGTGAGGTTCACGGTGTAGAATCTAATTAACATTTGTGTTAGCTTTATGTCTCCATAAAGATCGGACTATATCTTCTATTATTTATTCTAATGCTTCAAACTGGACTTCGTCACAGTTTTTCGCTAATTAAAGTTTAGTAACGCATAACAAATCTTTGATGACTTGCTCAACTTTTTTAGAAATATAATAGTTTGGCATGTAGTCTCTGAGGATTCTAGGATTATTTTCTATTAGTTATCTTAACTTTTATCCACCAAATAATTAATCCAATTAAAGCACCTAATGCTGAAAATAAAATTAGTGCTATAACATGTGCCACTGATGAATTAAGAAAAAAACCTCCATCATTTATAGAATCTTTTGATTGTCTAATTAATTCAGGAATAGCACCTACAATATATATTACCAATCCAATTATTAAACCAGATAGAATATATTTTGATTTACTATTCATCTTAGAATTAATAATTTATCTTATTTAAATTTATCCTAGTCTTTCCTGCGGATTGTCTCTATTCTTTAGATTTTTAGGGTTCGCTATTTTTTATTTTTTTAAAAATAGAATCCTACTAAAGACCTTTTAAGATATTCCCGCATTTAGCCAAATTTTTTCCCTTATCAATTTTTAAATTCTTATTTAGCATAATTAATTGATAAGACTCCGACGATGATTCTTTTTCGTCGACTGTCGTGCAGCAATTAGTTCACCGCACGCGTCACTCGTTGTATGTCTCCCCGCCAATTCCTTTAAGTTTCGATCTTGCGACTATACTTCCCAGGTAGCTCACTCTTCGCCTTCGCTACAGCACCGAATCCTCCCGAAGAGGGCCCGATGTTTAGTGAGCAGTGTTTACTGCCAGGACTACACGGGTATCTAATCCGTTTTGCGCCCCTGGCCTTCATCCCTGACTGTCAGATTCGTCCTCGTAAGGTGCCTTCGCTCATCGTTAGTCCACTAAGGATTAACACATTTAACCGCTACCCCTAGTGTACTCCTTACGTCTACCGATCTCTAGCCATCCAGTATTCCCCGCAAGCCCCATGCTTGAGACATGGGATTTCACAAGAAACTTAAATGGCAAGCTACGGATGTTTTAGACCCAATAAAATGGATGCGACTTGAACTGTCGGTATTACCGCGGCGGCTGGCACCGATCTTACCCAGTCCTTATTCCTCTACATTTTTACAGTAAAGAAAAGCTAATCTATACGATTAGCACTTTGGTTCGCTTTATCACACTTGCGTGCATTGTAAAAGATTCGCGACTGCTGCACTCCGTAGAGCTAGGAATAGTGTCTCAGATTCCTTCTCCGGGCAACTCCGCTAAGAGCCCGTACTGATCAATGCCTTGGTAGGCAGTTACCCCACCAACAAGCTAATCAGGCGCAGTCTCATCCTTAGGCACAAAAGTTTTCAAGGTAAAGGCATTCCAGCACAAAACCTCTATTAAGTATTAGCCACAGTTTCCCGTGGTTATCCTTAACCTAAGGGCAGATTAACTACGTGTTACTGAGCAGTTCGCCTTCACTTAAATTGATACTTAAGTAAAAGACTTGCATGTCTAAGCCCAAACCAAATAGCCGCATCCTCCAGCAGGATAAACTGGAATTAAACAATTTATATACATTAAATAATGTATAAATCCTTATTGCTTCTCAATGATATAAAGGTTAAACCATTGAAAATTTGCTATTTATAATATAAATATTCTTCTTACTTTGAATAAATTTCACACAGAATTATTCTTTTGAAAAAAAGATCGCTCCGTTACTTTAAGAATTAACTAGAATTGACCATCATCACACCAAACTCTATTTAGTCCGGCGCTCATTCTAGCTCCAAAATTATGATTTGAAGCTTTGCATATTATCTGCAAAGTTTTCATTTTACGAATATACGGAAGAAATTTGGTTTATAAATGTTTTGGGGGTAAAGACTTTGTACAAGTATAAATAGTTTGTACAATAATATCTAAATCTGCACAAAAATAGAAATTATTATCTTAAAAGATTTATACTTATTAACAATTTAGATAAACAAATTGTAGACTATATATTTTACCCATATCTAATTAATCACTACATTTCGCTTTTAAATAATGTAGTAATAGAAAATATTTAGATAAATAATCTTTAAGTGAAGCTCATTGAAAAAACTAAAAGAAAACTTATTCGTAATTATCTACGACTCTTAATTAAGTTATTTTTATAGAAAGAAAATAAAATAATTAATGGAATTATTAACGCTGATATGACAAACAAGAAAAGAATTAATTTATTTAATAAATTATTATTTGAATAAACCATAATATCTCTAAATATTAAAAATAAAAAAATATATATTATCCAGGGATAAATATCTTCCCATCTCTTTTTGTTTTTTGTTTTAGAAAAGAATCTTATCAATAAAGAAATAATAAAAATGGCTAGAGAAATAAAAAAGAATACGGCCATTCTTATAGGACATGTAACTGATTCAGTATATTTAAATGAACAAGTAAAAACAAAAACAAACGATGCAATAGCTAGTATTACTCCTGAGATAAAAGAGATAATTAAACTAGTTTTATAGAGTCTTTCAGAAATCTCTTTTTTCATAGGCTTATTATAGCCTTTATAGTTTTTAATTCTTTCTACATATTTATGTGCAATTATATTTCTTTAGCATGTCTCTAGATGAAATCAAAATAACTTTTCATGATAGAATCTTACTTCTTAACTTTCTTAGCATTCTTCCATAAGATATCAAAATAACTTTTATATGCTTTTGCTGCAGCCGCATTTTCTATAATAACTCCTTCTGGTTCATCAGTCCAAATTAATATTGCTATTTTATCTCCATAAATATTTGTAACTGCAGGACTTTCATTTACATTAGGTAAATATTTATATTCTGATGTTTTTCTATCTAACTCTTTTCTTCCTTTTCTAAGGATTAACTTTGTATGGATATTATTTTCTTTTTTTAATCTGTCAAACTGAAGAGCGAATTCTGGAAGCCTTTCGCCTAATTGTCCTTCACTTCCAAAAACAAAATTATCTTTTTTTGTTCTTATTATATCTAAAAAAATCGCTCTAACTCCCTTTAGTCCTTTGAACAATCTTACTTGGCCTTCAATTTTTGAAGTTTTATGCCTTTTTGAAAGTTCAGGAATAATTTCTTCAATATCCTTTTTTTGCTCGCTTACATAATCTAAGAGCCTCCTAGGACCAGTTGCTTGAAACCATTTAACCTCTCCAATTAAAACATAACTTGCTAATCCTTTTTCTAAAAGTAATTTCAAAGCATTATATGCGCTGCTTCTATCAATTTTTGCAAGTTTGGAAATTTTTCCTGCTTTTGAAGAACCATGATCATTAAGTATTAAATAAACTTTAATTTCATTTGAACTAAAACCTAAATTTTCAAGAGTTTTTATTATTTTTTCGCTTGACATTTTATATTAAATACTTTCCAATATTTAAAGTTTTTCAAAGTGCTGTAGATTTTTAGTCAACAGTTAAATCTTTATCTATTTATATTTAGGGCTTCTTTCAGATATTTTGTTGTCAATATTGGACTAACTAATCCTTTGTTTATATTTTCTAAAGCTGACTCTATCTTAGATTTATTCTTTTGTTCAACAGCATCAAGAAATTCGTCTTCTTGTAACATTCTTAAAACTGCATCAGGATTTTTAGGTATATCAAAAGAATACCCAGATTGAGAAGGACTTCTTTTAGTATATTCACTATTTTTCCCATAAAATATGCTATATCTTCCAATTAGAATTCCAGAACCTTTTAACTGAACTGCTAGATCTTCAGAGTCTTCTGTAGAACCCATAATAGAAAGTATATTACTTTGTGCTGTTGCACAATTTAACATATCTTGTCTCGTTGTCATTAATTCTTGTCCGTAGTTAGGATAGATTAATCTAAGGGTATCTTTTTTTGTTTTTATTTTATCCACTCTAGAAAAATTTCTTATTGGATCATATCCATATTCAACTATCTGACAAATTAATCTATCTAAACCATTTCTTTTTTCTAGAACGCTTGGTAAATTTTCAGATAAGTAAGGAGTTAGTATTGCCACTGTTCTTTCTTTTTCCATTTTATTTGTTGCCTCCTTTCAGTTCATGTTTCATAAATTTTCTTAAGAATACTATTACTTAAATTAGTGTTGTAGAAAAAACTACAACAGAATATTAAATACTCTTTTTTCAAAATATATTTAATGGAGGAACAAAAAATGCAAGAACAAGTTAACTATCAACAGCTGCAAGAGAAGCTGAAAATTGTTGAACAAGAGTTAATGCAAAAGCATCAAGATTGGCCACAAACAAAAGCTAACTTTGTAGCAAAAAAACTTTTGTGCTTAATTTAAATAAAGAATATGGTAAAAATAAACTCTAAAGACATAGAATACATAATAGATGCTCATACAAACTTTGCAACTAAGCCAAGCAAAGCAATTAGAAAATGGGACGGACAAACTCCCTACTATATGCATCCAATATGGTGTGCAACTACACTTGCAACAGAAACAACTCTTGATGAAAAAACAAGGGAAGAAGGAATACAGGTACTTCTTTATCATGATGTTCTAGAAGATACAACAAAAGAACTCCCAGAACACTTAACCTCTAGAGTAAAAGAACTGATAAATCATATGAGCTTTTCTGGAGGAAGTGCTCAAGAAATGGAAGAAATCTGGACAAAACCAATTGAAGTAAAACTATACAAAATATATGATAAAGTAAGTAACCTTCTTGATGGAACATGGATGGATTCTGAAAAAAGAGCAAAATACGAAGATTACACAAAAAAATTATGTGAAGAAGTAATAAAGGAATATAAAAAATTAAACATTTTAAGTATTGCAAGGGAGGTAATAAACAAATGAGAAACGTACTAGAAAAATATATTGGAAATTGGATGTATCTAGATTCTAATGAAGATGTGGGTACAGGAGGATATTGCTATGTTAATTATGTAGGTAAATTGGTTGATACTGATCATGACTTTTTAGAATTTGCCCCTTTTATGTGTATAAGTAGAAGACACTTTACTGGACCTCAATATCTTGAAGTTGTTGAAAAAATTAAAGGATATGAACAAAAAGGAGATAAAGGCTTTTTTTCACATTCTGATTTAGAAGGAAAAATAATTTCTAGAGAGATTGTTAGAGAAATTAAAAAAATGGACATTGAAGATATTAGAAATGAAGAATCTGATTAAATATTAAATTCTTCAAAGACCGATCTAATCAATTCTATAGCAATAGAGATTTCTAATTTTATTTAATTCAAAATTAAAAACTTGAGAGATATTTACATTTGAAAGTATATAATAATCAAAATAATCTAATCTCTTTTTAAAATTTAAGAAAGATTTATAAAGATATAATAATGAGGATAATTAATGAAATTATATTATGTATCTTTTGTTTTTTATTTTGAAGGGAAAACTAAAAAATATGCATAAAAATGTCACAAAAAAATGTGTTTGTTGTCTTAATCATACTTATAATTTTTATAATTTCTATTTCTATAATAATCTTTTTTAATGATAATATTACAAAAAATATTTTTTCTGATTCAAAAAAAATAAAAGATTGTGTTGGTTCTGAATGTGAATTTGATAGAGGATCTATTGGTGAAGAAGAGACTCAAATTGTAGAAAGTAATAATAATATAGAAGAAAATCAAAATGAGCCAAACAATAAAATTATCTCAGAAAATCAGGAAAGCATGGAAAGTTCTTCATCTACTTCCTCTCCTGCAACTATTGATACTATTGCTGGAATTAAGAATGGAGATGGATTTCATGCAAATCTTTCAATTATTAAATCTCCTCAAGGAATAGGAGTAGGATCTGATGGAAGTGTCTATTTAGCAGAAACTACCCCTACAAGTATTTATAATGATATTAGAAAGATCAATACTTCTGGAATTATAACTACAATTGCAGGAAGAGGAAAGAGGGGCTTTTCTGGAGATGGGGGGCCTGCTAATAAATCTTTATTAAACATACCAACACATGCCGTTCCAGATAATTTTGGAAACATATACA
>Ga0209541_10017475_pt1 | contig 10482 bp, 8 predicted proteins | sample RifCSPlowO2_01_FD_184027 | JGI IMG/M metagenome (GOLD analysis project Ga0209541, IMG submission 184027) | Groundwater microbial communities from Rifle, Colorado - Rifle CSP2_plank lowO2_0.1 (SPAdes) (version 2) | ecosystem: Environmental > Aquatic > Deep subsurface > Groundwater | place: Rifle... | reverse complement strand
TTCTAATAAATAAATTACAAGACGGTAATTCTTTAACATTCCCTTCTTTTTTCTTCTTATACCTTTGTGAAAATTTTCCAACCATAATAGAAGAGCTTAATATCTCCCCGCTGGCTTTCTGCAGTTCGGAATCTTCTTCAGGTGTTAAATTAGGCCCGCCAACAATGCCAATATTTTCATCATCAAAATACTTAACAGCTTTTTTAAGCCAGTCTTTTTCAGGATAAGCATCAGAATCAATAAAAGCAATTATCTCTCCTTTGGCTTTAGAAACACCAATATTTCTCTTGACAGAAGGTTTGACATTCCCTGTAGGGATCACTTTAACGTTCTTAAATTTAATATTTTCATCAGGCAATAAAATAATCTCAAAATTTTTATAATCTAGCTTCAAGCATTTGCCAACGCATTCCTCAACCATCTTATCAAGATTCTTAAAGGGTATTATAATTGATACTTTCATTTTTTTAACAAGGTTTCAATGGCTTCTACAAACTCTATTGCATTGCTTTTTAAATTATCTAAAATTTTTTTGTCTACAGATGTTTCAGTGCCGTATTGCAATTCTTCTCTTAGCATCTTTGCGTCTTTAGGCTTATTTTCGCTGGTTCTTCTTATCAAATCAATATATTTCATGTCCAAGCCTATTTTTTTAGTTTCTATAAAGTGTTGGATGGCATTTATAGCGCATTCTTGGTTTCTTGCGGCATAACCTAATTTTGACAATAAAGCAAGCAAAGAATGGTACATTGCATAAAAAGCGTTAGACACGCCAATATCAGCAAATCCGCCTTTAATATTATAATCCATTGCCTTTAAGTAATGTTTTGCTTTTTCAATATGCGCATCAACTTCATCGCCGTTCAAATCGGTTTTAAATACTAATTTCTTCCTAAAACAATCGTCAAATTTTCTCTCAACTTTCTGCATTTTTCAAAGCCTCCATATAAGTAGATTCGCCTTTTATTACAATCCCTTTGTTTATTATTTCCAATATAACTTTGTTTTTCTTTTTAATATTATTAACAAAATCATCAAATGTCATTATTAAAGGATTTATCGGTTTTGTTCTTATTTTTGAAATTTCATTGCAAAATTTATTTACTCCTTTAACTTTATCCGTGATAAACAATGCATCCACATCATTAAATTCTTTTTTAGCGAGGATAGAACCGAATAAAATGATTAATTCTGATGGTTTAAACTTTTCTATTTCTCCGGCATAAACCTTGGCTATAGGGCTTATAGTTTTTTTATTTCCCCTTAAAATTAACTTGCATATATCTATAGCATCAGGATTGTGCAAATTCAAACGGTAATAAATAGCTGTCTTTAAATCTATAATTTTAACAATTTCCATTGATTTCAATTCCTGCATAATTTTATGCGCGCCGCCAGCGCTTATTTCAAGTTGTTTTGCTATTTGGTTTACATTAAAGCCTGTTTCATAAATATTTCTTAATAAAAATTCTATTATTTTTAATGTATGTTTTGTTATATTCATTTTTATCGAATAGTTATTCATTTTTAGTGAATACTGATATATATTCTTTTCGGTTCATAACCAACTAAAACTACTTCATAATAATGTCAGGGCCATTACAGCCAGTATAATTTCAAAACCGTATAAAGTATAAACAACATCCTTCTCATAAACTTTCTTCTTAATCTTACTTAAAAACTTAATAGTTAAATGTTCCAAGCCGTAAATTCCGTCTTTCAATTTCAAAGAGCCGTCCTCTTGAATAGCAGCAAAGCTTTCTTTCTTAAACTTTCCTCTAGCTTTTAAAATAAACTCTAAAAAGTAAGGTATAAATAAAAACAAAGCAAATTTCTCAATATTGCCTAAAATAGCAACAATAGCAATCAAAGCTCCGACAGAATAAGTCATAGTATCCCCGGGAAATATTTTAGATGGATATTTATTATAAATTAAAAAAGCAAGCAAGGCCATAACCATTGTAAAGGCAACCACAGCAACCCATGTATACCCCAAATTCCAGGAAATAAATCCCAACGTGCTTAAAATTATTGCCCCCATACCTGCTTCTAAGCCGTTATAGCCGGCAAGCATATTAAAGGCATTACTAGCACCAATAACCCCAATAGGTATTAAAACTAAAGTATAAAGCAAGCCAAAATCAACTGCGCCAAAGAAAGGCACATACATAATAGTCGTTCCCCCTTTAATTGCAATTATAGGCAAAGCAGCGCCAATAGTCAAAAAAGGCTTCTGCCATTGTTTTAATCCTTTTTTCCAGCCTAAAATATCATCTATCAAGCCAATAATAGTAACAATAAGTATAGCTGCAAGAACTGACATTAACCATAATACTTTTGTATCACTCTTAAAATAAAATATATGCAATCCTGTATAAACTAACAATCCTAAAACAAAACCAGCAACAACGCAAATTCCCCCAACTTCAGCGATTTTTCTCTTATCTAACTTATGCACATCAAAGCCTACTAAATTAATTTCTTTAACCCTTTTAATCCAGTAAGGAATAAAAAAAAGTGTTGTAAAAAATGAAATCAATAATGGTAATAAAAAAATATATTGCATTTTTATCTTGCCTTTTGTAATTCTTGATTAGGAAAATCCCTTTCAAGATATTCTGGTTTTTCTTGCACGTAACTTGGATAATCTACTTTCCATATTTTAACTGGACCAATAGTCCTGCCTTGATAAATAGCTAAAGGCATATTGTCTGTATAAGCCAAGCTAAATCCTTCCCATTTAGTATTATCTAACATATACAGTTGCCCAAACAAAGTGTTTCTTACCTTTTCAGATAAGTAGTATGCTCCCCCAAACACATTTGTCTTCCCATCTTGTTCAATAGAAGGTATTATTCTTAAGCATCCTTTAACAACAGCATTTTCAAAATCATATTTCATACCGTCAAAATATACGCACTCTAAAGGAAGATTAAATTGCTGGTTGTTATAAACAATAATTGCAATTGGTTGCCCAAAATCAGCTATTATTGTATTATTTTCATTTTTCATATTCTTAACAGGAAGTATAATCCCCCCAATGCCTGCGCTCCAAGCAGGAAGCACTTGATTATTGTAAATAATATCTTGGTCTAAAGACATTCCGCCCCTAAATACATACAAAGTTTCATCTCTGGTTTCTTTAGTCTGGCTTAAATCTAAATTAAATATGCTTATATAAGAATATCTGTCATAATTTTCATCAGCGCCAATACTTGCATAAGCAGGATATTTGCCTATGTCTTCTTCAACAGCTAAAATATAATTTACCTTATGTGTCTTTAAAAATTCCAAAGCTTCTAAAGAGGTATTAGCTAATAACAAATGCCTTCCTAATAAATGATTCCAATAAACTAATAAATTGCCGGGATCAGTTACAGTAGCTCTCTTGCCTTCTGCTTGTATTATATATCCATAATCCCACCAGCTGGCAAAAACAGAATCTTCAGGCGTATTTTCTCTGACCCAAGACATAGCGTTCTGCCATTGTTGACCATAACCTGTTCCAGTGCCATTTGCAGCATTATAAGTTTGCTGCGCAAAAGCAAATAATGAAAAATATAATAAAATAATTAACACTATAAAACCTGTAATTTTATACAATTTATCTTTCAAATTTTTTATAAACTCATAAATGAAACTAAAAAAATAAGCAACGAGAATTGTTGTTATTGGCGCAAATAAAAATAATAATCTTATAGCGCTGGTTGCTGCTATAATTGAAGCAAAGAACCATATAAACACGAATGTATATGCCCTGTCAAATTTTGCGAAATCTTCAAATATATCCTTTCTTTTGTAATATGTATAAACATAAAAAATTAATATTATTGCAACAAATATAATTAAAGAGCCCAAAAATAAAAATTTAGACAAACCTGTTTTTCCATTTAAAACGGAATTGCTTGAATAATTACTAAATATAAATGCGAATATAAATATTATATAAGCAGCTAATAAACCATATTTATATTTTTTTTCTTTTATAGCAGATAATACTTTATAGAATAATAATATAGACCCTATAATTAATAAAAAGAAATATAACTGCCCAAAATTGCTTATCCAATCTGTAACATATGGTTTTTGTGATTCTGCAACTGTCAAAGCCCATCTATTTTGGCCTGTAGTAAAAAACTTTCTTATTCCATAATTTATTTGTCCAATTATAAAACTAGGTCCAAAAGCTAGCAAAGCTAATATTATTGTGCCTATAATAGAAGCTAATATTGATAAAACTGTATCTGGAATATTTTTTAATTTTATTTGATATTTTTTAAATATTTTATGTACAATTGTTATTATCAAAATAATTGTAGCAATTCCTGTATTAAAACCTTTTAAAAAACTAATAATACCTCCGCTCCTAGAGATTAATAAAAGGAAAGACATTAACGTAAACAAGTACCAAGATAAATATGTATAAAAACTATTTTCATCCAATTTATTTAAAAAAAACTCTATAAATGCAAAAAAAGCAATTATATAAAATACAAAACCTACTCCTCCCCAAGTCATAGCCATTAAACCAGTTGAAATACCAGACAACGCACCAAAGATTATGCTATTTTTAATAGATTTAGACTTAAAAGCTAATACATAAAAAAAGAATATTAAATACATAAAGAAAAAAGCTAAAGGTTCCTTATCTGAAAAACCAGCGATAGTTCTGAATAAATAAGGGGGTATAACAGCTAAAAATGCTGATGCTAACAAAGCAGTTTTATTGTCAAATAGCATCTTAATAGTAAAGAAAAATACAATCAATCCAAAAGCAAAAAATATTGGCGAATACCATATAGCGGCTTCCCTGACAGTAAAAGATGAAACAAAAAAATGCACAATTTTATAAAAATAAGCAATTACATAGGCTACCAAAGGAACTTCATTGCCCATATTAAAGCCTAAAGGATAATTTCTCATGTAATCTATGGCCATTAATTTTCCATGTTCAACAATGTATTCAGAATATCTCATAAAAATAAAAGGATCATCAATAGAAATTGGAAACTTGCCTTGCAGATATTTCATAGGCAAAGTTCTTATCCAAGTTCCAAACCATACAATAAAAGCTAATGCTAAATAAACTAATTTATTCTTATGTTTACCAAAAAAATTCAATAATTTTTCCTTTCTTTCTTTAATCTTATCTTCCATTTTTAAAATATTGCTGGAGTGATATAAACTTCAACTAATGCCGCTACAAATATAATAACTAAAGCCAGCATCATCAAGGTTAAAGAATCAAACAATACATTTTTAAAGCTTTCACTTTTGAAATCGTGATTTATTATGCCAAAAGAGATTATTCCTCCAGCTAAACCAGCTACAAAATAAGCAGCAATCTCAAATATGCCATGAGTCATATATCTCATAATACTTAAAGAAAATACATGAAAATAACTAAAAACGCTGCTAAAGCCAAAAATACCTGCATAATTCGCTAAAGCATTTCTGAAATAATTCCCTATTGCAGCGCTGATAACCGAAGCATTCCAAGTCAATATAAAAATAGCGCCCATTCCATAAAAGAAAGAAAAGAAGAAGCTAAATAATAATACTTTAATATTATTTGTGAATATTGACATAAAAAAACTTGAATTTAATATGGCAGAAGTCAGGTCTGTTTTTAAACTATCAGAAGTAAAATCTTTATTTAGTGTAAAAGCGCCGAATACTGTATTCCCTGAAACTCTTGCATTAATAGATTCTATTGTGCTTGTCTGCACGCTAAACAAAGTTTTGGATAAATCAGCAGGCAATAAAAGATAAAATAATGTGAAAGCAAGTATAAATCCTATAAATAAGAATAATAAGAATTCTATCGCCCTGCTATGTTGCTTTAACAGAGCCCTTTCGCCTTTGTAGATTGTATCTTTTTTCTCTTCTAATTTAAAAGTAGCGTAAACTAAAGGCACTGCAACTAAAGAAGTTAAAAAAACCATGATTAAGCTTGCCTGGTCCTTGAATATCCATAAGCTGAATATAACTGAAATTGAAGCAAATAAAAACCCAATAAATAACAATTCCCATGGATGCTTTTCTGCATTCGTAGGGTTAATAATAGATTCAATCACCATACTTAAATTACAAGATAAGTGGTTTATAAATCTTTTTATTAATTTAATCTTAAATATAACTTATTTTACAATTAAATTTGCCGTCTGCATCAAAATCCCTGATAATCTGTATATTTCCTCCTTTATTAATATCAAATTTAACAGGCATATTATTCAATTCAGCTTTTTGGAAATACTTTGAAGAAGGAATTGGATTATAAGAAGATTTAGCGCCTATAGTAAGTTTAGATATAGGGGCATTATAAATTATATCAATAATCTTTAAATTTGGTTTAAATATTATTTCTCTTGAATATTTTATATTGCTTTTTTTAGCTTTACTAATTAAAATGTTTCTAAGCTTATCCTTGACAAAATTGCTTAATCTATTTGATCTGGCAATAATTGCTTGAAACATTCTTGATAAAATTAATTTCAAAGGAGACATCTTCATATCACTTATATAATTTAATTGGCCTTCAGCTTTAATGGAATTATCATCACAAAATTTAATAGTATAATGTAAATAACCTGAAAAATATTTATTTTTATTCTCTAAAATAATGCCTGAATCATAAATTGCTTTGTTTTTATAAAATGCCTTGAATGAATTCCCTTTGTTTAAACTCGAAACCAAAAAATGATTATCATTAAAGATAAACAATCCTGCTTTATCAAAGTATTTTGTTTTAAAATTTAATTTCATTCCTGAAACTTTGTCTTTGGCATCAAGATACGCTTGAAGATAAGTATAAGAAATATAAGCTAAATAACGGTCATCAAAAGAAAATGGTGCAATAGTTGTTTTCTTAAATAATGCTTCCCTTAAATAATAAGATACAGAATCAGCTTCTTTAGTTTTAATTAATTCGAAGCCATCTGGTATTAAATATTCTGTATTTCTGCTTCCATATTCCCCGCCAAAAGTTAAATTAGGATGGATAAAATTATGAATAAATGAAATAGCTTTTTTACACATTTCCAAAGCATCTTCATTCTTCGATTTGCTATAAAATTTAGCCAGATAATCTACAGCTAAAGATAAATAACCAATATCTGCTCCCCCATATTCAGTAAACCAACCCTCGCTATTTTGCATCTCTTTAAGTTTATCTAACATTTCTAAAGAATAATTTTTATATCTTTCATTTTTTGTTAATAAAAACATATTATACAAAGCTAACATTGCTCCTGTCTGTTGATTTTGCACTTTATCTTCAGTTTTTTTAGATAACCATAAAGCAGACTTCTCTAAAGTTTTTATTAATTTCTCAGATTTTAATTCAGGCAATATCAATAAAGTTTCAGAAACAGCATAGCATGAAAAAGCGCTGGCAACAAAGCTGTTCTCATAAGGATACCATTCATTAAAGCTCCCATTTTTATTTTGCATACCAGCCCAGAATTCTAATGAAGCCTTAATCCATTCCAAGATTAAATTATTTTTATAATAAGGATTATTTTTATTTTTTATAGAATAAAGCAAAGCTAATGTTAGACAAGCTTCTTGAGATCTGGCGCAAGGAAAATCAGTAACATGATAATGCCAGTAAGTTCTATCAAAACAACCATAAGTTCTAGAGCCAATATTCCTATCTAACAAGCCAAGCAAACGAGGAGTTTGATCCAAAACAATATTTAAATATATTTCTTTATTCATATTCAAAGCTCTTTAACCTCAGTATCTTTAGGGTCAAATTTTTTCTCAAACTTTTTTGCAATAGGATTTAAGTATTTCTTGATAAATAAAGGCATGGAATGATACGTCCCTCTTAAAAATTTCTTAACTCTTAATTTTAAATTTAATCTGCTTGGAACTTCTTCATTTAAAGACCAATAATCATAACAATATAATTCTTCAACATTTTTCTTTCTAGGCAATGCTTTTGGTAAACTTTCTTTATTATAATAACCTAAACCGACTAAAGAAATTATATCATAATGCCATGGTATCTTGAATATCTTTCTTATATATCTTTTAGAAGGCAAGTTATCGCACCAAACCATTCCCAAGCCTAATGAATGCGCAGCTAAAAACATATTTTGTATTGCAGCAGAAGCGCTCTGTATGTCATCATGATAAACAGCATTATCTGTTCTTTTATCATATAAAACTAATATAGGTAAAGGAATTCTTTTCAAGAAATATACAGTTCCCGCTTTCTCTAATTTTTCTATTTGTTCTTTATTTTTAATAACTATAAAACGCCAGCCTTGCCTATTGCAAGCGCTTGGAGCCCATCTTGCTGCATCTATTATTTTTTTAAAAACATCTTCAGGCACAGGCTTTTCTATAAAATGCCTGATTGTTCTTCTTCCTTTTATAGCTTCAAATACATCCATTCTAAATTTTTTTCTTAATATTATAATTTCTTGTTTGAGATTGAGAATTATGTGTTATCATTTCAGCTATCAAACCAAAAAATATGAATTGCACACCTAAAATAATCAATAAGGCAGTTAACAATAATAAAGGCCTGCCTCCAATTAATTGGCCATTAATATATTTATTATATAACAAGCTTAATCCGCCTATAAAACCTAAAAATAATAAAACCAAGCCAGAGCTGCCAAAAAAATATAACGGACTATTTTTATATTTAATCAAAAAAGTAGTTGTTATTAAATCCAAGAATCCTTTTACTAATCTTCCTAAACTCTTAAATTTAGCTTTACCTGAAAATCTTTTTTGGTGCACAACAGGCTCTTCAGTAACTTTATATCCTTTCCAATTAGCCAAACTAGGTATATACCTAAATAATCCTCCATAAAATAATAAATCCTTGGCTAATTCTTTCCTCATAACCCTGAAATTGCAGTCAGAGTCATGTATCTTTACCTTATGAAAAATTCTTATAAGAGAATTAAAAAGCTTAGATGGCAATTTTTTAGTTATAAAGGGATCTTTCCTGTCCTTTTTCCAGCCAACAACAAGATCAAAACCTTCATTTAATTTATTTATTAACTTGCTAATCTCAGAAGGATCATCCTGTAAATCAGCATCTAATGTAATAATTATGTTCCCTTTTGCATTTTCTATTCCCGCGGATAAAGCAGCTGCTTTACCAAAATTTTTCCTGAATTGTATAAGATGAACTTTTGAATCTTTTTTATGCAATGCTTCAACATTATTAGCAGTCATATCAGTAGAGCCGTCATCAACATATATTATTTCATACTTATTTGTTATTTTAGATAAAGATTCTATTATCTTTTCATATAAGGGGGTTATATTCCCTTCCTCGTTATATGCTGGTATTACAATGCTTATTTCCATTTTAAAATATTAATTATGCCTTTTTAAATACTTTTAGTATCTTGTATTCTTTAATCAAATTAAAACCTTCAACTTTCCCATCCCCAATCATTATCAAATAATTCGCATCTTTATTCCCTTCAGTTCTTTCATAAACAACATTTATTTTGATATCCCTTATATTTTTTATATTTGACTTGGAGCCAAAGCTATACTCTCTTTGTACTTCTTCATCTTTAAATTTATAGTCACTATACCATATAAACTCTTTAATATCTTTTCCAAAGTATAAAGTTCCTAAAGTAAAAGCTTCTTCCTCGCTTAAATTTTCACCGCCAACAATAAATTTTTCGTTAGGAAAATCATTTTCGATAGATTTCAGATCTTTCACAATTAAATAATCATCTGTTTCTCCAAAATAAGAGCTTGTTAACAAAACAATTAATATTAATGATATTGCAATATGCGCAAATAATTCTTTTTTATTTATTTTATCATAAATCAATAAAAAGATTAAAGGAGTTATAACAATAAAATACCTAAACTGAAAATTCATGATAAATAATAAAACAGACAAGCCTAAAAAAATAAGCTCTCTTTTATACTTTTTAAAATTTAGTTTAAATATTTTATAAGCAAATGGAGATATTATTAAAAGCAATAATAATATTTCTAAACCTATTGAATCGCCGGAGCCAGGAGCTATGCCAAAAAAGAATGCAGTATTGCTTCCCAACCCCCTTATCAAAGAATAAAACGGAAAATTAAAATAATAATAATCCAATATCAACCTTAAGGAAAAGGCCATAAAAAAAGGAATTAAATAATAAATCAAATGTTTCAGTTCTTTATTATAAAAAAAAGCTAAAAGGAAAAATATGCTTAAATAAACCCCTGCAAACCATAAAGCAGGAATTAATCCTAAAGACAATCCAGAGAAAATAAAATAAATCCATTTCTTTTCTTTCTCATACCTCTTAAATAGATAATAAGCCAATAACAATAAAAATGAAATCATCAATATAGGGTTTACCCAAGAAGCCATAAACCAGACAATAGGTGAAAATACAAACAGCAATAAAGCCTTTTTGTCTCTTGTTATAAAATACAGCAATAAAGCATCAAAAAATAGCCACATAACATTAAATAATTTAACAGCCAATAAGC
>Ga0209541_10017474_pt1 | contig 10483 bp, 6 predicted proteins | sample RifCSPlowO2_01_FD_184027 | JGI IMG/M metagenome (GOLD analysis project Ga0209541, IMG submission 184027) | Groundwater microbial communities from Rifle, Colorado - Rifle CSP2_plank lowO2_0.1 (SPAdes) (version 2) | ecosystem: Environmental > Aquatic > Deep subsurface > Groundwater | place: Rifle... | reverse complement strand
ATAAGTTTAAGCCTGATTTTTTGTTATGCAGTCATGTTCATGAAGCAGAAGGGATAGAAGAGAAGATTGGAAAGACAAAGGTAGTAAATGTCGGAAGGGAAGGAAAAGTTATTGAGCTATAGAATATAAATCTTTAAATATTTATAAATTATTATAAAGATATGAAATATTATGATTTTAAGGCGGAAAGGGGGCTTGTGAGTGAGGAAGACGAGTATGAAACCTCGAGTACAGGGTTCAATAGAAATTTTTGTTTAGGGGTTTCTATAATCATGGCAATTATGGTAGGTAGTGCTATTTATTTTGCAAATCTTAGCGGAAAAGCAGAGTTAAATAGTAATTTATTAGTAAAAAGGGTTCTTAAATTAGCAGATACAAATAAAAATGGTATTTTAGAGCAATCTGAATTAGCTGATTTAATAAGGGAGATAGAACCCGGTTATGTTATGCCTAAATTTGAAAGTTTTACAATAGGAACTGGAAATTGTTGTGAAGTTTTGATTGGTTATCCATCAACATCTAATCGTAGTAATATTTCATTACCTGAAATTTGTTTGCCCAAAAATAAATTAGAAGGATACTTAACTAAGCATAAATAAATCTATAAATTTTATAAAAATTTCTCACTTTAACTGAATTAATAAAAAGATAAAGGTTTTTATATTAATTGTTTTTAATTGATTGTTAATGACAAAAGAAAAATATGAATTGATTATAGGGGAAAAGCCAAATGCTGCATTGAAAATAGCAGAAGCTTTAGCTGATAAAAAGGTAGAAAAGAAAGTAAATAATAAAGTTCCTTATTATGAAATTACTCATAAGGGTAAAAAGATTGTTATTGGTTGCGCTGTTGGTCATTTGTATGCGCTAACTGAAAAAGATAAAAAAGGTTGGACTTATCCTGTATTTTCTTTTGATTGGCAACCAACTTATATTGTAGATAAAAAAAACAAGTTTTCTAAGGCATATTTAGATACTTTGAAAATTTTGTGTAAAAATGCTGATGATGTGACTGTTGCTACAGATTATGATGTGGAAGGAAGTGTCATTGGTTATAATTGTGTTCATTTTATTTGCGGGAAAGAAGATGCAAAAAGAATGAAGTTTAGCACTTTAACTAAAGATGAATTAATTGAGTCATATGAACATGCTTCTAAACATTTAGATTTTCCATTGATTAAATCAGGGCAGACCCGACACAGCTTGGATTGGATGTATGGGATTAATTTATCAAGAGCATTAACCTTATCTATTAGAAGTGCAACTGGGATGTTTAAGTTATTAAGCTCCGGGAGAGTTCAAGGACCTGCTTTAAAGACTTTGTATGACAGGGAGATTGAGATTAAGAATTTTAAGCCAGACCCATACTGGGAGATTGAATTAAAAGGCCTAGTCAATAAAGAAGACATAAGCGCATGGCACAAGCAGGATAAATTCTGGAAGAAACAAGAAGCAGATAATATAATCAAGAAGACGAAAGGAAAAAAGGCTCTTGTTAAATCTGTTGAGAAAAAAGAAACAAAACAGCCCCCATTAACTCCCTTTGATTTGACTACTTTGCAGATTGAAGCTTATAGGACTTTAGGTATCTCTCCCAAACATACTTTAGAGATTGCACAGAATTTGTATACTGGTGGATATATTTCTTATCCAAGAACGAGTTCTCAGAAATTACCGGAATCTATTGGCTATGTTAAAATTTTGAAGAGCTTAAGCAAAAAGTTTTTAGAAGCTGGTGAACTTTTGAAGAAGAAAGAATTGATACCTTCTGAAGGAAAGAAGACAGACCCTGCGCATCCAAGTATATATCCTACTGGAGATATTCCTAAGTTAGAAGGGAAAGATGCGGGCTTGTATGAACTGATTGTAAGAAGATTCTTTGTCTGCTTTGGAGAGGATGCTTTGCGTGAAACTATGACTGTTGAGATTGACGTTAATGATGAAATATTTATTGCCAAAGGCACCATGACTAAAGTGGAAGGATGGCATAAATTATATGGTGATTTTTTGGATTTGAAAGAGGAAGAACTGCCTGATGTAAAAGAGAAACAAGAAATTAATGTTAAAGATATTGTATTATATGATAAAGAGACTCAACCGCCTAAAAGATATACTGAGGCAAGCATTATCAAGGAACTTGAAAGAAAAAATTTAGGGACTAAATGTGTTGTTGGCGACACAAAAATAATTTATAAAAATGAAGAGATAAAAATAAAAGATTTATTCGAAAGAGGGAAATTTTTATATAATGAAGATGGCGTTGAGGTAAGAGGCGTTGATAATTTCAGAACTATCTCTTTAAATGAAGAAAAAATCAACTCTGTGATAGCAGAACCAAAATTAATATCCAGAAGATTATTAAACAATAATGAAACTTTAATAAGAATAGAAAGCGATATAGCTAATTTAAGCGTTACAGAAGACCATCTTGTTTATGTTTACAGAAATGAGAAAATATGCTTAATACCTGCCAGAGAAATCAGGTTAAATGATTGCCTTATTTCGGTTGACCATGATTTCAATGATAAAATAACTTTAAAAAACGATTTATTCAACAATAAATTTAAAGTGCAAAATGAGCAATATGTGCATAAATTCGCTTCTACTGTCAGCCAAGGTGTTTCTTTGCAATATCTGCCAATTAACTGGTCAACTTCATTAGCATGGCTATTAGGCTATTTTTATGGTGATGGAAGTTATTGCGATCCGCGTTATAACGGCTCTCATCAATTATCTTTTGCAACCATAGAGAATAAAGCCTTATCAAATATTATTTCCGCAACTGAAGATGTTTTTGGGGTTAAACCTTACAGTTATTTAGTTAAAAATGCCAGGCAATATAAAGTTAACCTAAATAGTTCTATGGCTTACTATTTGTATAATAATTTCCCAAATATTAACGGCAAAAAGCCATTTGATATGCCCGATCAATATATTGGCGATTTTTTAAGGGGTTTTTTTGATGCAGATGGCAATGTAAGCTTAAGACATAATGGCACTACAAAATTACATGGCAATGAAGTCCTATCCAATCAAACTCCAAGGCTTAAAATTACACTTGCACGTTATGATTTAATAAAATGGGTTTATGATCTTTTATTAAAAAAAGGCATAAAACCAAACAGAATATTTAAAGGCGTTGCTAATTTAAATGGGAAAGGTTTTGATTATTGGACTATTCTTATAGGTGGCAGAGATGAAGTAGAAAAATTTGCTCTTGAAGTAGGATTTGACTGCGATTATAAAAGAAACATATTACTAAAGGGATTAACATGCCCTTCGCCAAAATACAGAATAATAAAAAACAAAATAGATATTATTAAATTTTTGAATAAAGCCGGTGAAATGGATGCAGAAACTATTTGCAAATACTTAAACCTTAATAAATATCTAACGTTAAGAACTTTAAAATTGTTATATAAGCAAAAGATTATATCTAAAAGAAGAATAAGAACTGAAAAAAACTGGAATTGTTGGGTTTATTCAATAAAAAATAAAGAATATTTATTAAAATTATATAATTTATTTTATGATAAAATCAACGAATCATTATACTCTGTACCTATAAGCAAAATAGAAAGAATAAAATCTGATAAAGTTTATGTGTATGACCTCTCTGTTAATGAAGAATCCCCTAATTTTATCATTGATGGACATCATTTGTTGCATAATTCAACAAGGGCAAGCATAATAGACAATTTATACCGGAGAAATTACATCAAAGACAAGTCAATTGCTGTCACGGATTTAGGGATGAAAACCACAGAGACTTTGCAGAAATACTGCCCCGATATTCTTGATGAAAATTTAACAAGGAAATTTGAAGAGGAGATGGAGGAGATTCTTGAGGAGAAGAAGAAGCCTGAAGAGATTTTGGATGAGGCTAAGACTATCCTGACCAAGTTACTTGCGCATTTCAAGAAGCATGAGAAAGAGATTGGAAAAGAATTAGGGGAAGCTACGATTGAAACAAGAGAACAAGAAAATACAATTGGAAAATGCCCTAAATGCAAAGAAGGCATTTTGAAGATTATGTATTCCAAGAAGAATAAATCAAAGTTCATTGCTTGCAATAAATATCCAGAATGTAATACAACTTTTGGTTTGCCTGGAAATGCTTTGATTAAGAACACTGATTTAGTGTGTGTTGAATGCAATTATCCCAAGATTATGGTTATAAAAAAAGGGAGAAGACCGCAAACTATTTGCATTAATAATGAATGTCCTTCTAAAAAATTAACACCTGAAGAGGAAAGGTTATCAAAAGAAGAAAGAGTTTGCAGCAAATGCGGAAAAGGAAAAATGGTTCTAAGAAAAAGCGTTTATGGAAGTTTCTTAGCTTGCAACCAATATCCTAAATGCAGGAATATTGAGGGGATTAACGGAAATAAAAAAGAATAATCTTATTGGGAAAAATGTCGATGTCTAAAAATTTACCTAAATTTTCTTCAGACTTATTTTTAGCGCCAATGGCTGGTATTACAGAGGTAGCTTTTAGAGTTTTATGCAGAAGATATGGAGCTGCTGGTGGGATTACTGAAATGGTTTCAGCTAATGCTTTAGCCAGGGGAAATAAGGCTAATTTAAGATTAATAGATTTAGTGGAAGAAGAATATCCAAGAATAATTCAATTATTCGGCCAAAATTTAAGTAATTTAGTGAATGCTGCAAAATATTGCGAAACGAGATGTGAGGTTATTGATCTGAATTTTGGATGTCCAACTGCAAAGATCATAAGACAAGGGGCTGGAAGTGCATTGTTAAAACGTCCAGCGAGAATTGGAGAAATTGTTAAAGCTGTAAGTTCGGCAGTAGATATACCAGTTACCTGTAAATTGAGATTGGGAATTTCTTCAGCAAAAATAAATGTGCTGAAAGTAGCAAGAATTTGCGAGGATTCTGGAGCTAGCATGCTAACCATCCATGCAAGAACACAAAAACAAGGATATAGCGGAAAGGCTGATTGGATATGGATTAAAAAAGTGAAAGAAACAGTTTCAATTCCAGTTGTTGGAAACGGGGATGTATGGACTGTTGAAGATTATTTGAGGATGAAAAAAGAAACAGGATGTGATATGGTCATGATTGGGAGGGGTGCAATAGGAAACCCATATTTATTCAGACAGATTCAGGATTATCAACGAAATGGAAGATATGAAAGAATTAATACGAAACTAAGAATAAAATTATTTTTTGAATATCTGGATTTGGCAGAAAAATATGATATAGATTGGAAACAGATTAGAAATCAGTCTATTAATTTCACTAAAGGAATTTATCAAGGCAATAAAATTCGAGAAAAATTAGGTGTTGCAATGGATTTGAATGAGATTAAGAGGATTATGGAAAATATCTTGAAGATTTAGTTTTTATTTCTTAAATATCCCCTCTTCTTCTATCTCAAATAAAAATTCTTTTTTATCTGGCTTTTCAACTTTTAATTTTCTTGGATTCTTTTCAAGCTTTATTACTGTATCTGACCAATTTCTTAACATATCTCCTCCAACAATCTTTACATTTCCATTTATATCTGAGTAGACCTGATTGTTTATTATAATCGGTGTCTCTTTCGAGATTTCTTTTAATTTTCTTAATTGCTTGTCAAGTGATTTATTTGTTAAATAATTATCTTCTTTTAATTTAATTCTATAAAATTGGCTTATTGTATCGATTATAATTAAAGAGGCTTTGGGAAGATTTAGTATTACCTTTTCCTGTTCTTCAAATGTTTTTGGCCTTACAATAATGATATTTTTTAAAATATCTTTAAAATCAGGTGTTAACTGCTTTAGTCTTTCCAAAGAAAAACCATTTTCAGTATCTACAAATATAACCTTGTTTTTTTGTTGAGTTTGATTTATAGCTGCTAGCATTGCCAAGGTTGTTTTGCCTGTGGATGACTTTCCATAGATTGTTGTTATAAGGCTATATCCCCTTAAAAATTCATCAATATCTTTGTTTCCTGTGCTTATTATTCTCATTAGAAAGGTTTATTAATTTTTTTGGTTATATAGCTTTCGGAAATATGGAAAAAAAGGAAGTAAAATTAAAGGTTATGGAGGCCCTAAGGGAGGAAGCATATAGAGGCATTGTCAGGATAGACAGCCAGACAATGCATGATATAGAAGTCAGGCCTGGCGATATTGTTGAGATAGAGGGAGGAAGGAAGACAGTTGGCATTATAGATAGGGCTTATCCTACTGATGTTGGTCAATCAGTTATAAGGATGGATGGCCTATTAAGGAGAAATGCCAAGACTGGTTTGGGCGAATATATAAAAATAAGAAAGGTTGATATTAAGGAAGCAAAGTCTGTTACAATCGCTCCTGCACAAAAATATGTTGAGATACAAGTAAGCGATACCCAGATGTTTAAAAGAAGCTTATTGGGAAGGGCTATTGTTAAAGGTGATCAGGTTGCTTTAGGCGGAACAAGGAATAGAAGGACAACTATGATGGGCGGGAATTTTGAGGATATATTTGATTTATTTGAAAGAGGGATGGATATAGGTTTTCCTTTTGGAGGATTACAATTTGTGGTTGTGAATACAGATCCTAAGCAGGCAGTTATTATCGCTGAAGAGACAAACCTTATCATTAGTCCGAAAAGACCAGACATTCTTGAAGAAAAGATTGTTGAGGTTACATATGAAGATATAGGTGGATTGAATGATGAGATCAAGAAAATAAGGGAAATGGTTGAATTGCCATTAAAACATCCAGAGGTTTTCGAAAGATTGGGAATACAGCCACCAAAAGGGGTTTTGTTGCATGGATCTCCTGGAACTGGAAAAACTTTGCTTGCTAAGGCTGTTGCTAATGAAACAAGCGCGAATTTTATTCATATAGATGGTCCGAGTGTGATGTGTGTAGATGGAGATACTGAAATCTTAACAAACCCTGATGGCAGAAGAACTATTGCTGAAATCTTCGAGGATGCTGAAAAGAATGGGGAATTAATTGTTGAAGACAAATTCAAGAAAGTGATTCATCCTAAAAATGAAATAAAGGTCTTTGCGATGGATGATAAGTTTAATATAACTACGGATAAAGTTAAATCGATATTGAGATTAGAGGCGAATGAAACTTATAAAATTTCAACAAAAAAGAAAGGGAATTTCAAAACATCAAAGAACCAGCCCTTTGCTACATTAGATAATAATGGGAAGGTTATTTGGAAAAAATCAGAGGATTTGAAAGCTGGTGACTATGTTGCAATAGCTGGTGAAATAACTCCAAACCAGAATAATCCCAAAATAAATTGGTTTGATAAAATAAATAAAAAAGAATTTTATACTGAAATTAATGGAAAAGATATTTGTTTGACATCTATAGATAATGTTGAAAATTTAACAAACTTAAAATATACAAAACTTTCTAAAAATATTAGATCTGCTAAGAAGATAAAACCAATATTTAATATAACTGCTGACTTCACGGAGTTTATTGGAGCAATATATAGCGATGGGTGGATATCTAATGATCATGTTGGTATTGCGGAGGAAAAGCAGGGAATAAGAAATATATATAAACGCTTATTTAATACGTTATTTGATGTTGGTTTTGAGAGGATAGAAGAGATTAAGACAAAGGGCGGATCAAAGGTTGTAGTTTATTCTACTGCATTAGCTAATTATTTGAATCAAGGATTTGAAGTAATTAAAGGGAGAAAATCCTTAAATGTTAAATTACCTGGTTGGATATTTAAGTGCAATAAGGAATGCATTGCTTCATTTTTAAGGGGTTATTATCATGGAGATGGCAGCCAAGGTTGGAAAGGAAATAATTATCCTAATCCGGTATTTTATTCAAAAAACCAGGAATTCTTAAAGGATATACAGATATTGCTCTTGAATCTCGGTATAGTTTCTAAAATAGTATATCATAAAAATGAATATGGTGATATGTGGAAGGTTGTCATTTTAGACACAGAAGGTAGAGAAAGGTTTTATGATTTTGTAATAAAGGATTTTAAGAAAGACGTATTTGATAAGTGGCTTAATAATCGTGTGAGGAAAGGCTCTTCAGAAAGGCTTCCCGCTCTTTCTAGTTTATTGCATGATTTAAAGAGAAAATTACGGGTTAAATATAACAGAAATATAAACGAAGAAGCTTCTGAAAGATATATCTCAGGCAGAGATAAATTAACTTTTAGGAAAGGCAGATATATTCTTGAAAAGTTTAAGTTGAGAATTAGCGAGTTGGGTGCTTTATGCGCAAGATTTGAAAAAGTGTTAAATTACGATCTGAAATCGTGTAAACAAGAGTTGAAGGATTTGATTGATAAGATGAATATTATGGAAGGTGAGTTTGCTGATAAATCTGATTTTAATTTTATGAAGGAATATGTAAAGGGAAAGGGAAGATTAACAGAAGAAAGAAGAAATAGGGCATTAAGAATATTACAACCATTTTTTAATAGCATAGAATTTAAGCAGCTAAGTTATGGTTTACAAAATTTAGAAAATATTTTATCTGGAACTATAAAATGGGATTTAATAAGTAGCGTTAAGAGGGCGGGTCCAGCAACTTTATATGATTTTAGTATGGAGACATATGGAAATTTCTTAGGCGGAAATCCCTTAACTGTTTTGCATAATTCCAAATATGTTGGCGAAGCCGAAAAAAAGATAAGGGATTTATTTGCAGAGGCTGAAAAGAATTCTCCAAGCATTCTATTCATAGATGAGATCGATGCTATTGCTCCAAAAAGAGAAGAAAGTTACAGTGAAGTTGAAAGAAGAGTTGTTGCACAATTATTAGCTGTAATGGACGGCTTGAAATCAAGAGGCAAGGTTGTTGTCATAGGAGCTACTAATAGGCCTAATGCTTTAGATCCTGCATTAAGAAGACCTGGAAGATTTGACAGAGAGATAGAGATTGGCGTTCCTAAATATGAAGGAAGACTGCAAATCTTTAAGATTCATACAAGGGATATGCCTTTAGCCAAGGATGTTAAATTAGATGAGATCGCTAAGATAACACATGGCTTCGTTGGCGCTGATCTTGAAGCTTTATGCAAGGAATCTGCTATGATTGTTTTAAGAAGATTGTTACCTGATTTTAGATTCAAAAAAGATGAACCCATTGAAAAAGAGATTTTAGAAAAATTAATTATAAATATGAGTGCCTTTAAGGAAGCCTTGAAAGTTGTCAGACCTAGTGCATTAAGAGAGGTTTTGGTTGAAGTTCCTAATGTTAGGTGGGATGATATTGGTGGAATGGAGGAGATAAGGCAAAGCTTGATAGAAGCTGTTGAATGGCCATTAAAAAATCCACAAATGTTTAAGAATCTGGGTGTAAGGCCACCAAGAGGCATTTTATTATATGGACCTCCTGGAACTGGAAAAACATTATTGGCTAAAGCTGTTGCCACAGAATCAGAAACAAATTTTATTTTAGTTAAAGCAGGTGAACTTTTATCAAAATGGGTTGGTGATTCTGAAAAAGGCGTGAAAAAAACATTTGAAAGGGCAAGACAAGTTGCTCCAACAGTTATATTCTTTGATGAGATTGATGCTCTTGCCCCTAAAAGAGGATTAAGTAGCGATAATCACGTTACAGAAAGGGTTGTCAATCAGTTGTTGACGGAGATTGATGGTCTTGAAGAGTTGCATGATGTTGTTGTCATAGGAGCTACTAATAGGCCTGATATTTTAGATCCGGCTTTATTAAGACCTGGAAGATTTGACAGAATTATTTTAACTCCTGTTCCAGATGAAAAGGCAAGATTAAAGATATTTGAAATTCATACAAAGAGAATGCCTCTTGAAAATGTTAATCTGAAGGAATTAGTAAAGAAGACTGAGAATTATGTTGGTGCTGATATTGAAGCTGTTTGCAGAGAAGCTGCGATGCATGCTCTAAGAAAGAATATGGATGCAAAGAAGATCACAATGGAAGATTTTAAAGAGGCATTGAAGAGGATTAAGAACAGCATAACTTCTGCTGATATTAAAAAATATGAAAATATCGAGGATGAATATTTAAGAACTGCTAGAGGAGCAGCTATAAGGAACGAGGTCTTTACATATACGGGATGAAAGGTATAATAAAATATGGTGCTGTTGGTTTTTTGATAGGATTAATTATTTCTTTGATTCATAAATATCCGAGTTTTATTAATTCCATTTTAGGCATTTTTGGAATAAGTTTCAATCCGATCAGCGATTTTGTTTTTTACATGACTCCTTTTTTAGGATTGGTTGCAGGTTTGGTCGCATGGTATGTCGTTGAAGGGGAAGAGTAAATTTTAGTATAATTTTCTTGAAGAAAAACCCGAGTTTAACCACAAAAAGAATGTTAAGATAATTATTTCGTTAGAACAATAACCTTATCATCAATTAACAAAGTATGCTCATGCTGAGAAACTAATCCGTTTGTTCTTTCTGGAAGCTGAGAATACTCTTTTATTATATTGTTTTTTTCTAGTTCTTTTAAAGCCATATTTACCTGATGCAGTGGAAATTTATTCGTTAATTGCC
>Ga0209541_10017473_pt1 | contig 10484 bp, 10 predicted proteins | sample RifCSPlowO2_01_FD_184027 | JGI IMG/M metagenome (GOLD analysis project Ga0209541, IMG submission 184027) | Groundwater microbial communities from Rifle, Colorado - Rifle CSP2_plank lowO2_0.1 (SPAdes) (version 2) | ecosystem: Environmental > Aquatic > Deep subsurface > Groundwater | place... | reverse complement strand
TCCATCTTTAAATGCAGCAAAATATCATTTGAAAAAAACATATGATAACCAAAAAGCAATGCCTAAAATGTTCCAATATTTAAGAGATTAACTATAAGACAGAAATTGCGCCTTTATGAAATCCTATAATTTCTTCTTTTTTTGGTTGTTCCATAGCTTGGATTTAATTTAGAAACATATATAAAGATATGGTTTTAAGGTTTTTTTATGGGTCTTGAAGATTTAGTAAATTTGATATTGAAACCATTTGAAGGGTTGCACAGGTAGTTTATGATATTTGTTTTGCTACTGATATCAAGAGAGAAGTTGGGAATGATGGAAAAGTTTCTTATAAAGTTCAGTACATGAAAAATAATCTAATAAGGCCTTTGTTTGATAAAATTAAAGAGAGTTATACTATTATAGTGGAGGACACAATTAATTGAACAAGAAATTAGCGTATGTTCATTTGAAATTTCTCAGGATTAAATATTTATTTAAGCAGGAACTGTTCAATTATTTAAGTCCTTGACTATATTAAGAATTTTGGTCAAGAACAAGTTTCAAGAAGGTTTGATAAAACTAGTACATTCATAGAGAAATATGTTAATGAATATTTCTATAGACCTTTGTTAACATTTTATGATAAAAATAAAACTTTGAATTGGTGTTTAGGTTTAGGTCTTGCTTATTTTATGATTTAAATTTTAGGTTGTAAAGAATTATGACCAAATTGAATTATTAAATCTACTTTTATATTCGGAACATCACAGGCACCATAACATGAATCTGACCAAATTAGAATTTTAGTATTTGTGTTTTTTTCTAGATAATCGCAAATAGATGTTGCCTGGGGCTTTAGTCCATCAGGTAATTGAATTAAAACTATTTTTGCTTTAGTTTTTTTTATTTCTTTTACTGCTTTTTCCAATTCTAAGTTGAATGTCATTTTTTTAGTATAAATAATTCTGTAATGTCTAATTCTAGAGCACAGATAGGGAATTCAATTGAAAAATTTTGTAATACTTTTGGATGAATTTCTCCAAAGTAGCCTAATACTTTTTTGTTTGCAATAATTCTTGCGCATCTACCTGTAATAAATGAATCATTAGATTCTTCTTCAATCTGAAAGTCGATGTTTAATCCAGTTAATATGTATGTGATGATTTGTTTTGCTTTAGTGAAATTTGCTTCTTTATCTGCTAAAGCCCAAGCTAAATGTTTTCGAGTATCAGTTTTTGTTTCTGCACGGTCGTTGATAATTACAATATCACCCACTTCATAAACTTGCTGTGGATATTCTTGGCTGGTATTATGTTCTAAAAAATCCATTAATGATGGAATAATTGCATTTCTTAAATTTGTCCATTTATTGGAAACTGGGTTTGCTATCTCAACACAGTTTTCTTCTTTAAGATTCATTTTTTTGAATAATATTTCTTTGTTTGTTAATGTAAAATTTAATAATTCTTGTGCACCAAATCCAGGGATTAATTCCCTAATTTCTTCGCAGAATTCTTCTATTGGAGATAATTCTCCGGTTGTTGCTAAGTTTGCTAATATTGGGGTTACTTTATTGTATCCATATGAAATTAAAATGTCTTCAATAACATCTACTGGATGCATAATATCTTGTCTATATGATGGATATTCAACTTCTAAACAATCTTTAGCTTTTTTTACTTCATATTGTTGTTTTTCTAATAAATCTTTTAATTCTTTTAATGAAAATTTCATTCCAGTTATTTTTTCAATCTCTGTGAATTTTACTTTAATTCTTTTAGGAGTAAAGTCAGGTGTACGAAGATGTTTTTCTCCATAATCTACTAAGACTGTTTTAATTTTTCCACCACGATCTGCTAAAGCACAGACAACAATATTTAATGCAACTTGGGTATCGTCTAAATTAATTCCTGTTACTTCTATGAATAAATTTTTAGTTTTTTCTGTTACTTTACCTGTGCTTTCTGAATTGATTACGGGGGGCATTGAAGCAACTATATCTTTGTTGTCTATTACAATGGGATATTTATCAAAATCAGTCAATAAGTGAGCAAATTCTTGTCCTTTAGGATGGTGGATTAAAATATCTTTCAATGTCATTTCTTTTGTGAATCCTAATGGAATAAATTTTAATTCTGTAGGCTTGAAAGCTTTGTATGTAATCGGGGGGGTCATTTTATCAAAATCATAAATACCAATTGCAGCTGCTTTTCTTTTTCTGCCGAAAGTGGTTGTAACTTTTTCTTGGATTTGGATTAGTTGTTTAATCAAATCGTCAGTTATTGTAATATCCTCTATAATTGCTGCAGAAATATATGGTCTAATTTTATCAACAGAACGATCAACATGTAAATAAACATCTGAATCTTCAACTTTATATTTTCTTATCCCTCGTTCTTTAGTATAGAATGGTGAAACTGCTCTTGCTATGCCTTCAGTACTCCAAAGGTCAGGACGGTTACTTTCTTTACAATCAATTTTTAGATTATCACCATCAATTCCATCAATTTCTCCTTTGATCCAAAGCAATGCTTCTGGTTCGAAGTTTTCTAGAGTAATTTCTTTACCAACTAATTTGCTTAAATCTTTTAATGAAATATCAATAGTTGGCATTTTAGTTCATCCTCGCTTCACGTAACCATTTTAGGTCTTGACTAAATAAATATCTGATATCTTTGATTCCAAGTTTGAACATTGCTAATCTATCAATACCGAAGCCCCAAGCCATAACAGGAGTATCAATTCCTAAAGTTTGGGTAATTTCTGGTCTGAAAATTCCTGCACCACCTAATTCAATCCAACCTAATTGTGGGTGTTTAGCTGAGATTTGAACAGATGGTTCTGTGAATGGATAATAGTCTGGGAAAAATTTTACTTCTTCTGCACCTGCAATTTCTATTGCGAAATGTTTTAACATCCCTAGTAAAGTTGCGAATGAAATTGATGGATCAGTTACGATTCCTTCCATTTGGTTGAATTCAATTAAGTGTGTTGCATCAAGTACATCAGGTCTATAACATTTTGCAATGCAGAAATATTTTGATGGAACTTCAATTCCTTTTACCATTCTTCTTGCTGAAACCGCGGTTGTGTGTGCTCGGGGCATTAATTGTTTTGCAATCTCTGGATTCCATTTATAGCCCCAGCCTGTTGAACCAGTTCTTCCGCCATTTTCGTGTGCATGTTTGACTCTATTAACAACTAAGTCATCAGGAAGTTTTCCCAGGGTTGGATTTTTTAAGTGATATGTATCAGTCCATGTTCTTGCAGGATGATCTTGTGGTTGAAATAAGACATCAAAATTAAAAAATTCTGTTTCTATTAATGGGCCAGACATTTCTTTAAAACCTAATTGGACTAATTTGAATTTTATTTTATTTAAAAATTGCATATATGGCTGACGTTTTCCACAGTATGTTCTTGGAACTGTTGTTTTAATATCATATTTTCTAAATTGTTTATTTTCCCAGGATTTATCTTGGATTATTTTTGGAGTTAATGTTTCAATTAAATCTAAGTCTAATTTTTCTTTGGTTAATTTTTTTCCTAATTCAGTTAAAGTTATTGTTCTTGTTTTGATTTCTTCTGTTAGGATTATATCTTTTCTTTTCTTTAAATTTTCATAAGCTAATTTTTCTTCATCTGTTAAATCTTTTAGTTCTTTAGGTAAAGTTTTTATAAGTTTTTCTTCAAGGAATTCTTTGGTCAATAGTTTTTTTCCTTGTTCTGTGATTTCAACTTCTTTGCCTAAGTTAATCGCTGCTTTTTTCTTTAATTCTCCAATTGCTATGTTTAGTTCTTCTTTTGGAATGTTTATTTCTGAAAGTATTAGTTTATTCTCTTTAAGTTGTTCTAGTAATCTTCTTTCTGGAAGTTTTTCTTTTTGGTATTTTTTTCCGAACTCACCCAGGTTGATAATTATTTTTGAATCTGTTTTTATTTTTAGGATATTTTTGTTTTCCATCCATTGCAATGCACGCATTACTTCTACTTCTTGCATTTTTGATAATTCTTGAAGTTCTTGGAATCCAATATTATTTTTTAGAAAAGGTAATAGTTTACGTTCTAGTGGATGTAATGTTGATACTATTTCTTGCATCTCTTGAAATAGAAAATAAAGATATTTAAGGCTTTTTATTTATTCTTTTATTGAATCTACTATTGTTTTGTAGGTATCCAATGCTTTTATTCTATTAACACCATCTGAAGTATACATTGATGGATTATTACAGATTGCTGTTCGTAATTCTTCTGAACCTGCAATTTGATAATTATCTGCTAACATTTGTCTACAATGTGGTTTGAATGTGGTATAATCAATTATTTGTTCTTCTCTTGAAGGTTTTATTCCTGTTGCTATAACTAATGTTGCAGCTATAATTCCAGTTAAACTACATGTTCCCATGAATGCCATTACTTTTTCGTTAGTATTCATTTTTAGTTCTCCTATCTATTCAACCATTCAGTATACTCGGTTGCAGCTTTTTCTGGATCTAACCTATATAGTGTTTCCATATTTAGTGATTCTGGTGTAATTGATTCATAATTTAATGAATTTATACAAATAAAAGCTTCTGTTTTTGGATCTAAGCCAAATTTAGGTTTTATTGCTTCTCTTAATTTTGGGGGACAATGAATTTCTGCACTATGCCAAGTTCTATAACCTTCAACATCTGCGAAGTAAGTTCTTGTTGCTAATTTTCCTTTTGCTTCTGAATCTAATAGTGTATTATTATATCCTAAACATGCAGTTCTAACTTTGTCGTTCATTGGAGAAAAACCTTCAGATTTTACATTTGCTATAACAATTGATTCGCAAGTATTAGCTTTTACAATTGATGAGTCTTGTGAAAAACTTAAACTTGTTACTAATGCAGTAATTCCAGTTCCTAACATAGCACCAAAAAGAATTGATTCGATTTGTTTACCCATTTTTTAGATCCTCTTTAGATTTTTCCAGTTTAATTCAAACATTTGATTTAAAGCATTTGCAAAATAAGGTGTTTTTACCCAAATACCCATATCATATGCTTCATGAACTTCTGTGTCATCTGAAAGCATGAATAATAATTCTTTACCATCAACAATTATAAACCTTGCTTTTGTAACTTCTTCTGCGCCTCTGAATTCAACGTTTTCACGTACATCTTTTGGAATGAATGAAGCTTCTTTAATTGGAGCAACAATTTTAATTTTTACTCCAGCTTTTGTTTTTTTCAATGTAGATTTCAAAACATCAATTTTTCTAATGATTCCTTTTTCTGTGGTCATAATTGAAACAGATTTTTCAGCATTTGTAATTATAGTTTTTAGGTGGTCGTATACGTTTTTTCGGCCTTTAATCACACCAGAAAGTTCTGCAGGATCGATTTTATCAATACCTTGTTTGTATAATAATTCTATTTCTTGATAAATTTCTGTATTACCTACTTTAGAAAGCATTGCCATTTGGGTATCTGCTTCGTCTTGGACTTTTTTCTTAATTCTTTTTAGAATTTCTTCTGGTTTGACTGCGATATATTTTATTGGTTTACCCAATTTCATGATTATGAAACCTTTTTTCTCTAAGTTTTCGAGAACATCATAACTTCTACTTCTTGGTACACTTGAAATATCTGCAAGTTCTCCTGCAGTTGCAACGCCTCTGGATAATAAAGCTGTCCAAACTTTAACTTCATAAATATTTAAATCAAATGAGGATCTTAATTTTTTTAGGAATTCTTCATTTACTATCATCTTTTACTCCTTCACCTCGGTAGTGAAAACTATAGTTTATTTATAAATCTTTCCGTTTATTTACTTTTGTAAAGTAGTGAATTTTAAGCAGAATAATAATGTCTTGAGAGGCTTCTAGCTATGATTGCTGTTATAAAAATTATTAAGCTTGCTATGCCTAAAATTAGTAACATTTGGTCAATTCCTGAGAAGAGAGAATTAAATAAAAGGATCTTTTTAAGCATAGTTTCTCCGATTATGAATGGGTTGTATGATAGTATTTCTCTGATTTTTGTTGAAAGGGTTTCTAATGGAATAATTGTGTTAGAGAAGAAAAGAAGTGCCATGCCTGTTGAAATTGCGGCTATAGTTACTGTTTGTTTTGTGTTGAAAATGTATCCAATAAGCATTCCTAATAATGTAAAAATAATTCCTATTGCTAGCAATGCTATTCCTGTAAGAATGAATGATTCTGAAGAAATTATTCCTTCTAAGAAGAAGTAAAGAACTCCTAAAATAATTACAATCTGTGCTAGTAGTATTAATATGTTACTTAAAAATTCGCCTAAAAGGAATAATAGACCATTTGTTGGGGTAATAAAATTTCTGAAATATGCTTTTGATTCTTTTTCTGCAATTATACCTGAGGAACTCATTAAAAGTGCTAAAAACATTATAATAATTGTTAGCATTGTTGGTAAAATGAATATTAAAAAACTATTTGATGTACTTGAGGATTCGATTTCTGTTTTTAGTGGGGTTGCAATATTTTCGGCATTTGTTATTTGAATTGTTGCGATATTGTCTGTTATTGTAACTAAATTTGTTTCAATAGAATTTAATTTTGAAGTTTGAGCAGATATATCTGAGGAAATTGTTGGAAGGTCTGTTGTTAAAGTTTTAATAGAATCTTCAGCATTAGTTAATTTAGTGGTGACTATCGAATAATTGTTTTGTAAAGCTGTTATTTGGGTTTTTAAGTTTGAAATTGTTGAACTAGAACTATTACAAGCAGAACTTAAAGTTGATAAATAATTACTTATTGTTGTATTATTGTCTATTGATACATGTGATAAATCTATTGAAGCTAATGATTCTGAAGTTTCATCTAATGAACTTGTAATTTCTGTATTTTTAGTTAATAATTCTGAAACCAATGATTTTGTTTGAACCGATTTTGTATTCGCGGTATCTAAAACTATTAATATGTTTGAAATCATATCTTCACTTATTGAAGCTGATTCAACTGAAACTTTAGTTGTAATTTGGCTGGCAATCAAATTAGCAATATTTAATCTTGAGTTGTCTACATAAATACTAATTATATTTTCTCCTTCATTAGTAACCTGCAAATTTTCTGGAAAAATTATACAAACTTGTAAATCTCCAAATCTTGCTGAATCAATACAATCTGGTTCTGAGGTTGTTCTGATTATATTATAATTATTTGTGGAGAGATTACCGATTATATTCTCTGATAATTCCGAATATGATTCTGAATAGACAGCTACATTTACCTCTGCTAAAGTAGATGTGTTAAAAGCTATTGCAAGTAATGCTGTAATAATTAATGGGCCTAAAATAAATATGATTGCTGTTGTTTTTGTTCTTATTAATAATTTTAGATTTTTTTCAAGCATGAAGTAAAGCTTAGTCAAAGGATTAATTGTTGGGCGTTCGTAAAGTTTTTCGTTCATTTTCTTTTGAGTATCAAATAATGCTTTCATCTTCTGGTTATTGATTCGAATACCTCTTCAATTGATGGTTTGTTTACTTCAACATTTAATAATTGGTCATTTGTTGTTCTTAAGTAATTTAAAATATAATTAAGGATATTTTCTGGTTCTGTGGTATATAAGAATAATTCTTTATCTTTTTGTATAATATTCCGAGTATTGAATCTTTTTAATATTGGAATTAATGGTTCATATTTATGGCTTTTTATTTCAATCCTTATTTCTTCATAAGTCGTATATTTTTCTTTTAATTCATCTGGTGAACCACATTCCCAAATTTTACCTTTATGAAGGATTGCTAATGTATCACAAACTTTTTCTAATTCTCCTAATAAATGAGAGGTAATTATTACTTTTGTTCCATTATCCTGAATTGTTCGAATCATAGCCATGACTTTTTTTCTTAAGATTGGATCTAAGTTTCCAGTTGGTTCGTCTAAAATTAGGACTTTGGGATTATGAATCAAAGAGCAAGCGATATCTAATCTTCTGTACATCCCTGTTGAAAGTTCTTTGGCATATTGATTTCTAGAATCTAATAACTCAAATTGTTTGATAAGTTCATAAATTTTTTTTTCTAATTCTCTTGTTGGAATATTATATAATTTTCCAAAATATCTTAAATTTTCTTCAACGGTTAAATTTGGATAAACACTACCTTCTTGGGTTGCAAAACCAAATATCTGTTTAATTAAATGTTGATTTTTTTGGATATCTACAAAATTATAATAAACATTTCCAGAAGTTGGTTGCCAAAATCCAATTAAAATATTTAATAGGGTTGTTTTTCCAGAGCCTGATAATCCCATAATTCCAAAAATCCCTTCTTTAGGAATTGTTAATGATAAACCACTAAGAATAATATGATTACCAAATTTTTTTGTAATATTATCTATCTGAATTAATACCTCTTTTTCCATTACTTTTTATTTAGGAAAATTAGTTTATATACCTTTTTATTCTTTCTTACAAAGTTTTTTAAATTCTTTATTCTAATGTATAGTTATGAAACATAATTACAAAGTTATTAGTCTAATGTTAATCCTTTTTTTGCTTGCGCAGGTTGTTGGTTTAGTTGTTGTTGATCATTATATTACCAGTGATTTACCCTTAGGAATTGAAAAACCTGATTTTGAACCTAATACTTCCTTTATTCCATTATTTTTCTTTATTTTAGTTGCTACTTTTATTATTTTGTTAATCTTTAAGTTAGAATTATTCTGGTTATGGAGATTTTGGTTTTTTAGCTCGGTATTTGTGACTTTAATTATAAGTTTTAATGTTTTTTTTGGAATACTTTTTGCGATTATTTTTGCGTTTGTTCTAACTTTATGGCGTTTATTTGTTCCTAATCCTATAGTTCATAATTTTACTGAATTATTTATTTATGGAGCAATGGCAACGATATTTGTTCCAATTCTTAATTTGTGGTCTATTTTTATTTTATTGATTTTGATTTCTATCTATGATTATATTGCAGTGAGAAAAACTAAGCATATGATAAAAATGGCTAAATCTCAGACTAAAGCAAAATTGTTTGCTGGATTAGCTGTGCCTTATGAAAAAAATGTTGCGATTTTGGGTGGGGGTGATATTGGTTTTCCTTTATTGTTTGCAGCTGTTGTTATGATTAATTTTAATCTAAATTTATTTGATTTTAGAACATATATTGTGCCTTTATTTTCAGGTTTAATGTTATTCACTTTATTTACTTTAGGAGAAAAGAAAAAATATTATCCTGCAATGCCATACATTACTTTAGGTTGTGTCTTAGGATTAGGGATATTATTATTTTTTACTTAATTCTTCTAATGCATATTTTTTGAAATTGTTTATGAAAATATCTAAATCATTTGCATTTATAACACTACCACAAGCATGAAGGTGACCACCGCCTGTACCTTCAATATTTTCTAATGATCTTTTTACAATAGGTGGAAGACTTAATTCCCAGGATCTTATGCTTAAGCTGACTTTTTCACCCTTTATTCTTGCGATTATAATTATTCTATTTGGGTTTCTATATATTAATTCATTTGAAATTATTGAAGTAAAACTATCCTCTGTAGAATGATATATGTAAATTAGAAAATGTTCGTCATCAATGTGTTTTGAAGCTTCTTCTATGGCTTTTTCATATTTATTATTCATTTTTTCATAATGTTTATAGATAAATCTTCCTTGGGATGTAGTTTGATTTAATATTTCATAGGGAGATTCAATTCGAGTTAGAATTTTTATACATTGTTTTGTAATATCTGAACTTCCTTTTAATGAAAATAAAAAAGCTTTTGAAAGAACTCCGAAAGGTGAATTAAATATTGCATCTCCAGGGTTTTTTATTTCTGTAAAAATATCTGGAAATTCTTTTTGGATTTCATCAATATAATCTGGTATATGCCAGTCTGAAATTGTGCCTATTGCTGATAACCATTTATCTGTTTTCATAGCCTTATATGCCCAATAAGCTGTAGAAAGTTCATCTTTAGGATCTTTAAATTTGGGATTAAAATAATGTAAATTTTTTTGGTTTATTTCATTTAATGGGTGATGGTCTAAATATACTATTGGAATTTCTACTTCTTCAATATCCTCATAATTCAAAACTGGTTTGTCAAGAATAACTAATAAATCATTACTAAGGTTTAGATTTTTCATAATAGTATTTTTGTTTGGTGAACCTTTTATTGCAATACCTTTACCCTTTTTTGTTGCACGCCAAAATATTAAGAATGCGCATAATCCATCCTGGTCATCATCAAATAAGTATAATGGATTTTCTGCATTGATTATTAAATCATTGAGTTTTTTGAGTTCTGTGTCTGGGATCATTTTTTATTATAAAAATCAGTATATTCTGCTGGTGGTGAGATTGAATTTGGTCTGTACTGAAATTGTTGTGGTTTGGTTTTTGTTGATTTGATTGATATAATGTAGTATATTAATATTCCTATTATTATAATGCCAACTGTTACTAATGTTAAAATTAAAATGGCTTTTAAAGCACTTTGTTTTTCTTGGCAAGTACCATTAACACAAATAGAATTTGAA
>Ga0209541_10017472_pt1 | contig 10484 bp, 10 predicted proteins | sample RifCSPlowO2_01_FD_184027 | JGI IMG/M metagenome (GOLD analysis project Ga0209541, IMG submission 184027) | Groundwater microbial communities from Rifle, Colorado - Rifle CSP2_plank lowO2_0.1 (SPAdes) (version 2) | ecosystem: Environmental > Aquatic > Deep subsurface > Groundwater | place... | reverse complement strand
TGCGGATATTGTAAATCTCGGATTAAATGCTGCGACCGTGGATGAAAAATATGGGGGATTAGGGCTTCCTTTTTTCGTGAACATGATTGCTTTAGAAATGCTTTTCCAAGCCGATGCAGGTTTCGCAACTATCCCCGGTTTGCAAGCAGGAGTAGCCGATTTGATTGAGACTTTTGCATCAGAAGAATTGAAACAAAAATACTTGCCCTTGATGACCTCTGGAAAATATACCGGAGCGATGGACTTAACTGAAACGCAGGCAGGAAGCGATTTGGGAAGAGTAAAGACTAAAGCAGTGGCAACGGGAATAGAAGGAGTTGTGCTGATTGATGGAGAGAAAATATTTATTACCAACGGTGGAGCAGATGTGCACGTGGTTCTCGCCCGCGATGCCGAAGTGTATGAACAAACCATGGGTTCTACCAAAGGGATTAGCCTCTATCTCGTTCCCCGAGAAATTGAAGACCAAAGCAACGGAGTTTCTGTAGAACGAGTGGAAGAAAAAAGAGGATTGCATTCCTCGCCAACCTGTGCCATGCGCTTTGAAAAAGCACGGGGTTACCGTATCGGAGAAAAAGGAAAAGGAATAAAATACATGTTTTTGCTCATGAATAAAGCTAGATTAAGCATTGCTGCCCAAGCTTTAGGAATTCTTGAAGGGGCTTATGCGGAAGCTTTTTCTTATGCTCAGCAACGGGAACAGTTTGGAAAGAAAATCACCCAACACAGTTTGGTTCAAAAGATGCTTGAAGAAATTTGTGTACATAAAGAAGCAATTCGTTCTGCACTTTATCCTGCCGCATTTGCGGTAGACATGGAAGAGGAATTACGAAAGAAAATTTTAGCCACTGACCAACCGGAAAAAAAACAGGCTTTGGAAGAGCAGGCAAAACAATATTCCAATCGAGCAGCAGTGCTTACCTTCGGCTTAAAATATTATGCTGCTGAACAGGCTATCGCTTTAACTCAAAAAGCCTTGAAAATCCATGGTGGAATGGGATATATGCAAGAGACGGAAGTGGGACGTTACCTTTCTGATTCTTTGATTACAGCAATTTATGAAGGTACCAGCGAGATACAGGCAAGCCAGCTTCTGGACGGCGCGGTGAAGGCCCAAATCTTTGGCACTTCAAGAAGTGACGTACGCCTGCTGATGGATGAAGTTGAACAAGGATTAGACTGCATTGTAGGAGATGTTGTAGAAGATGTTGTAAAAGAAGGTACATCCTTAAGGGGAGAACTGCGCAAAGCAAGCGCTTTGGTAAGAGAAGTGATGGAATTTTTAGGCCATCAGGTGATGCATTTTACCAGCGAAGGAATGAATGAAAGCGAAGTAGCGAATTTAGTGGTGGTAAAAGCAAAAGAGCTTACTGAAATGACTGTTGAAGTGTATGCCGGATATCAACTCCTGCTTCAGGCGCAGAAAAATGAACGGAAAAAGAGCGTTGCAAAGGCGTTTATCACTGAAGAAATGCTGCCCAACATCTTGCGTAATGCCAGAAGGATAAAGAATCTGAAGAGAGATACTTTGGAAAAGTATGATGAGATTTTGAGTGGTTGAAACAATAATAAAGCAAGAACATTAAAAAAAATAAACCACAAACATCAAAACCAAAATCTATTTATAGTTTCTCTTCTTCCTTCTTTCGCATGAAACACCACCATCGCCTTCTCAGTTACGCCGTTCTTGCATTGGTCATCGGCGTTCTTCTCTTCTTTTATTTTTCTTTCTCTGAAGAATTACAAAAATTTTTTACTCCTTCCTATGTGCGTGAATTGTTGCTAAGTTCAGGAGTTCTGGGGTATGGAATTCTCACTTTACTTGTTGCTGCATCTATTCCTCTTCCTATTCCCAGTGCGGTTGTTGTCTTTGCCGGAGGATATGTGTATGGAATTTGGCTGGGAAGCCTGCTTTCTTTAGTCGGCATTTTGCTGGGTTCTTCTTTTTCATTCTACCTTACCAGATATCTGGGCCGGCCTTTCTTAGAGAGCATGGTGGATGAGCACCACATCCGGCATTTTGATCATATCTTTAAACGGAGGGGAGTCACTGCCGCTCTGATTTCTTATGCCATCCCGGTTTTTCCCAGCGATGCCCTCAGCATGTTTCTGGGAATTACTGAAATGAAATTTCACGTATTTATTTTTTTGGCTTTTCTCGGACATATCCCCAGAATTTTACTCACCAACTCCCTAGGTAATGATCTCTGGGCAGGATTCTCGGTAAGAACGGTTATTGTATTGATACTTACTGCGGGATTCATTCTTGTAACTATCTTCCGTGAAAAAGTCAAGAAAATCTTCTTCAAAGAACTGCATGAGCTGGAGCGGGAAGGAGAAAAAGTTGAGAAAGGAGCAGAACACGAGGCAAAATTATTTGGGAAAGAGGTTGAAGGAGTAGAGATAGGCATTGGAAAAAAATTCAAAAGAATTGAAAAAAAAGTTGAGGAAGATGTTGAAGAAGTGGAAGAGGAAGTAGAGGAAGAGATAGAAAAAGTAGAAGGAAAGAATAAGAAGAAAAAAGAAAGGAAATAAGAACAAATGAGCCGATTTTTTTTCTATTTTCTTTTCACTCTAAAATCAATCATCAGAGGCAAATGGTCAGAGAAATGAAAATTTAAAACAGAATATTTGTTCACTTTTATCTGCGGTGAGGTTAAGATATAATCTAATCTTCGTGTGGGATGCCATGCCGGTTCAGTTAAAGGTAATGATTTTTTATCTAATCCGATTTTATCTTTCAGATGTGTTTTCTTGAGTAAATCTTTAATTTCTTCTTCGCCATGAAAAGTATTAAAATCTCCCATTAAGATGACCGGATTTCTGATTTTATTCACTATTTTCACTAATTCCTGAATCTGTTGTGCTCTTGTTTCACCTCCCAGAGCTAAATGGGCCGCCAAAAGAGTTATTTTTTTAGGAACATGGATTGTGGCTTCAATTACCATTCTCTTTGTTCCTTCGTGAAAGACATGGTACTTCACTTTGGAGATTTTAAATTTTGAAATTATGGCATTCGCCTGCTTATCAAGGATGGGAAGATGATGAAATAATTTGCGCCAGCCGTGCAGAGGATATTTTACTTTTTCCACAAAACTTTTTAGGCCTAACCCCTGCTCGATAAAACGCACTTCATCCTTGCCCCTGCTGCGCAATGAGCCGATGTCTACTTCTATCAGGGTTAAAATGTCTGGCTTTATTTTTTTAAGCTCTTTAACCAGTTTCTGATCAAGCTTTTTTGGAGGAAAGAAAGTTTTCCAGAATTCTAAGTACTGGTACCAAAGGCCTTCCATCCCTTCACAATATTCAATATTGTAGCAGATGAGGCGGACCATCTTTCCAAAGAAAATTTTAAAGTATAAAAGTGTTTCTAGAACACTTCTCTCATCTCTTCAGAATGCCGTAACCCGCGGGAAAACTTTTATGTTTTCCGATGGTTCCGTCATCCTTTGAGTATACCGTACCCAATTAATCTAAATCTGTCTCCTACTCTTCTGGAAATAGTAATTCTGTCTCCTGCAAAAGCACAAACTGGTTTCTTTAACACCACGGTGGTATTTTTTTTAGATGGGTCAAGTACAATGCCCACCGTGGCAGTGGAATAGACATTCAACATCAACACCTCATTCTTTGCCAGAGGCTTTACTTCCGTTTCTTCTTTTGCTCCCACTACCCGTTCAAGCAAATAAGTGTCTAAAGTAATCTGATAATGCATCTTAGGCAATTTTCCCGGTACGCCAACAAGCGAACCGGCTAAACTATCTGCCTTGACTACCGAAGGATCTAATGCTGTTCCCAAAGCCATGCTTCCTCCGGGAAGAATTTCTTCTACTGCCTGCCCGCCAGAAAAAATTTTAACAATCTTCGTCTGCAGTGATTTCCATATTTTCTTATTTTTCTCTTCCACCATGTATCCAGGACAGATTTCTATCTCTTGTCCAACGGTAAATTTTCCCTGCTTAACCGTTCCTCCCAAAACCCCCCCAACTAATTGCGCAGGCTTTGCTCCCGGTTTGTTGATATCAAAAGATCTTGCCACCAGCATTAAAGGATCCTTGTCAAGATTGCGTTGCGGTGTGGGAATCTCTTCCTGAATTGCTTCCAATAATACGTCCACATTGACATTTGCCCGTGCAGAAATAGGAATAATTGGCACATTTTTAAATTCTGTATCTGCGAGAAATTCTTTGATTTGCTGATAGTTTGCTAAAGCTTCTTCGGGAGTGACTAAATCAATCTTATTCTGTACGATAATTACTTTTTTCATCCCGGTGATCTGCAGAGCCATCAGATGTTCCTTGGTCTGCGGTTGAGGGCATTTTTCATTTGCGGCTACCAGCAGGAGCGCGCCGTCAACAATCGCCGCACCTGAGAGCATGGTGGCCATCAGTGATTCATGTCCCGGAGCATCAACCAAAGAGATTTTACGTATGGGTGAAACTTGCTCATTGCATTTTACACATTTTTCTTTTGTAGTTAAAAAATTGCATTTTTCACAACGGTAGATAGTAAAGTCCGCATATCCCAGACGAATGGTGATTCCTTTTTTAAGTTCTTCAGAATGGGTGTCGGTCCACTTGCCGGAAAGACGTTCTGTCAGGGTAGTTTTTCCATGGTCAACGTGGCCGACGAGGGCAAGGTTGAGTTCTGGCTGGATTTTTGAAGAATGGGAAGTATTTGACGAAGGATTAGAAGCAACTAAGGTGGTTTGTGTGGTTATTTCTGTTTTTTCCTGCTCTTCAGTTTTTTTCTTAGTCATTTTTATCCAGAAAAGAAGACTCTTTATAAACTTTTATTGTGAGTAATTAAAAAATCCCTTCTTCACTTTTTCCCGCAAGTCTCCTGAAAGAACCGTTCTAATCCTTCCTGTAAACTTATCCCTTCCTGAATCATCACAATACTCGGGTTTTTTTCCCGCGCAGGTGTATTATATCCTACGTAAGAAACTAGCTCATGCGCAAGGTCAAAGTGAACTTGGACAATTTTTTCTGATGATCTCACGGGATTAAATTCTAAGTGCGAATAGAGCAACACTCCTTCAGTGCGGGCTTTTTGCAAGGCTTCCTGCTGTTCAACTGTACTCGGATCAAAAGTAATCAGATATTCAACACCATAAATTAATCGTGTATATTTATCGCCCGTGGGCGAAACTGCTTCTCCGCCCCCTGCTAAACGTTCTACCTCTTTTCTGAATGGGGGTTTGCTCTCCAGATAATCAGTGTTGTGGTATCGGGATAAAGAAACAAAAGGGGGAAAAACATGCGAATCAATTGTAGCAAAGTGCTTTCTTGCTTCTGTTCTGCAGGCATTCATAAATTCAGTTGGTTTCATGATTCACAATCCCCATTTCTTGCGTTCTTCAGCTTCTTCCTGCATTGCTTTTAATCTTCTTGCTTCTTCTTCCATGTAACTGTTAGATGCATCAAGGGCATCTGCTTTTTGATATAAGGCATTTAACCGTCTTTCCCAAGAGCCGGGGATATAGGTCAAGATTTCGCCTCCCCCATTCTTGTAAACTGTCTCTCCTTTGTACACAATTTCTGTTAGGCAACCCATCATTAATCCATCAGAACCATCACTTTCAGAATAAGAATCACTGATAAAGAGTTTTTCTCTCTCGTATATTGCTCTTTTCTGCACCCTTCTAGACTCATGCCATTCTCTATTTTTTCCTAGAGTTTTTGCTACGAGCTTTGCTTTGCTCTCAATTTTTCTATACACTGCTTGTTGTTTCCGTTCTCCAATTTGTTCTTCAAGAGTTTTCCTTTTTGACATATTTTATTTTTCTTATGCTCATTCTTTAAAAAGATTATGAATTTAGACCCCCACAGAATTAAAACTTACAAAAAAATAAAAATTTCAAATTCCCCTACTTTCCCTTCTTCACTCATGCCCAATTGCATGCTCTTCCTTCACGCGATGCGGTCTTCTCTCACCCCCGCGTGCTGGAGCTCTTCCAGGAGCATAACTAAAAGCATCATCTTTGGTTATAGCATGAAAGTAATCTGCTTCTTCCATTAAAATCCGTGCCGTTGTTTCTGGAACTGCGGCAATTTCCACTCGCACTCCTTCCGATTTCAGGTGCCTTACCAATTCAACGTAATCTGAATCGCCCGACATAATGATAATTGTATCCACTTTTGATGCCAGCTGGGTGGCTTTGATAGAGAGCGGAATATCTGCTGACTTATGGCAGGGAACAACCGAGCCATAATAATAAGTATGCAGCCGTTCTGCCAGCTTGGAAGAGATATTCTGTCCTTCACGGAAATAAAAAAATCGGTTTAAGCCGCGGGTTCCCAGTAATTTAGGAATAAGCTTGTCAAAATTCACCATCATGTTGGTATTTCCTGACTGCTCGTGCATACTGCGTTCAATGTTGTTGCCGTCGCACAGAATGGCCACCGACTGATGGATAAGAACATTGTCTTGTTTCATGTTGAGAAAATTTTACTTACGCTGCGTTGTAAAATTTTATTCACCTCTTTGTTATTTTTTTAATCTTTTTAAATCTCTTTAGATTTTTTAATTTTTCTTCTTTTACTCATTATTTATAAGAGAAAGTGCTTAAGATTTTATAAAGGTTACTCAAATATAAAAATACGGGCCTACGGCGATTCGAACGCCGATTCCACGGTTACCTGCATGTGCTTTGCTCATATCATTGCCGGCACATACCGAAGCCGCGTGTCCTGTCCATTAGACTATAGGCCCGTTAAGACTGAAGAAAACTCGTTATTTTAAAAAGCTATGCCGAAGAAATAGTTTTCATTTTTCTTCTACAGTTTTCTGTACCCACTCTTTATACTCCTTATTTACTTTCACCGGCAGCTGGGCAATGCAAGGAATTTTGTAAGGATGAAATTTCTTTACTTCCCCCTCAACTTTCTTTGCTAATTTCTCTTCCGTTTTGAGCAGGAGGACAACCTCTTTTTCATCAGCAATCTTTCCTTCCCACTGATACATACTGGAAATAGGGAAGATATTTGCACAAATGATGAGCTTTCTTTGGAGCAAATGCCGAGCTATTTTTTTAGCTGTTGGTTCATTTGGAGTTGGGATGTAGAGGAAGAGCATTTTAGATAGTAATGAGGAGAGCAGAGCTCCAGATTAAAATAGTTTTCCTTTTTCTTCGCTACTTCAACAATTCTTTTAAATCCTTCCCTCTTTCCTTTCTGTATATGATTCCTGACAACCTTCCTGCCTGGTTTGACCGTAGTTTAGAAGCACTCTACTACAAAAAGCGAGATCGCTCTGGAATAAGTTATTTAGACAGAACTCTTGATGGCATCATGCGTGGAATGTTAAAAGCTGTTCCTATTGAGTTGAGCCATATCAGCATAAAAAAACACACTTGGGAAGATTTGGAAGCAATGATAGAAGAAACTGCCCACAACATACAACAAAAAGCTTACCACCCCAATCTCGTCATCGGCATTAAAAGCGGTGGCGCATTGATTGCAAAGTATGTTGCTCAGTGTTTAGGAAGTGATTTTACTTACATGAAAATTTCTCATTATTCTGATGCCTCCCGCAGTACGGTGAAATCCCTAAAGCAAATAAAAAAAGAAGCGAAGGTAACCGAACCTCCACCCATCCCTGTCAGCGAAAGAAAAATTCTCCTTGTAGATGATCAGACTGCAACGGGAGCAAGTCTTGTTGCAGGAAAAGAGTATCTCTTGCAGCAAGGTGCGCAGGAAGTCAAGACCTTCTGCTTGTTTGCTAAAGAAGTAGAGTTAGCTGACTTCCACAGCAAAAAAGGACTTGCAATTTATTTTCCTTGGGGGAAAGATGCGTGATTCAAAAAATCATTTCTTCACTGGGATATAAAATCAGGAAGGAATACTCTTCCAGTATTTTTCTTGCTTATAAAAAAAATACTCCGGTGATTATCCGTGCTGAGGAAGACGATGAGCAGGGAAATACTTCTCTCAGAAAAGAAAAGCATGTTCTGCAACTTACCCAAGGAATTGTGGGCATTCCTGCTTTCCGATGGTTATACGAAACACCAAAAGCAATAGTACTAGCGCGGGAATATATCCCGGGAAAACTTCTTGCTCAGCTTTCTAAAGAAAAAGGAAGGAAAAAAGTTCTTGATTTGCAAAACCGGCAGCAGCGAAGCATGCTTGAGCAGACTCTGCATCAGGCGCATCAGCAAGGAATTACCAATACTGATCTTTCTGAAGAGGATGTCTTGATAGCTGAAGACGGGCGTCCCTATCTGTTTGACTGGGATTGTGCCATCCTGAAAAAAGATGTTTCTGCACACGAGTTTCGTAAAGCTTGCCGTACTGATTTTGAGGATCTTGATAGGGTGTGTAAGGCAGTAGGGTTGTAAAATGGAAATGGGGGGGTTGTAGATTTTCAGAAATAAACTTTTTTTATGGTTCTTATCCCTTCTTTAGCTTTTCCAGTATCAACTCCAAGGCTTTATCCGCAAACTGGGTTTTCACACTCACCCCACCAACGGCATAATGTCCTCCGCCGGAACCGGAAGAACCGAACTGTTCGCTAACTTCCCGGCACAACTCACCGATATTTACCTTGCATCTTTCTTTATGAAAAACATTACTACCAATGCCAAAACGCACCGCATCATCTTCTTTGTCATACCGCAAATTAACGCTATAACTTGCCTGAGGAAATTTCATGTACACATAAAATCTATCTGCCACGCCTTTAGAAAAAGTTACTTTCCGGTCATCCTGCACTACTGTTTTTATGTCCACATGATAAACAACATAGGTATCTACATGCTTTCTCCAGCGTTCATAATTTTCCAAATGCGCACGATGAAAGAACAAAGGATTAAGCTGCCATATCACTGGAGAACTCAAAGGCGTTTCTCCCAGTTCTTCACGAAGAAGACCGCGAAAAATAACTTCATTCAGTGCTGGATCTCTGGTGTCAAATAAAGAATCAATCATGTGCATTTTCAGCAAAGGAGAAGGGTTTTTGTAATCTTTCTGTGCATAAAAACATTCCTCAATATCTTTGGGAGTATATTCTGCATTATCTTTGATATCAATGGCTTTCTTGAAAGCTTTTAATTCCTCGTTCATTACCAATCCTCGTTCTTCTGCAAGCGTTAACAGATAACCTGCACAGCTTGGTTCAGCTTTCCAGAAATAATTCTGAGGAAGTTTTCCCTGCGGTTTAGTCGTGAGGTGATGATCGCACCAAAAAAAAACTCTTTGTTCCGGCTGAGGAAGATCAACTACCAGATCTTGTGCAGTGCATTTTATTGCCGGAAGGCTTTGCGGCTTTACGCTCCAAATATCTATCTTTTGCAGTTCCTGAGCAGAAAGTTGCGTGCCAAAAAGAATATTAAAATATTTTTTCACCACAAAGGCACTGCTGAATCCATCAGTGCAGTTGCCGTGGGTGATAATCCTGTAAGATGGTTTGGACATGAATTATTTAAGAAATGAAGTAAGTTATAAACGTTGTGATTTTTAAGAAATCTTTCTAACTCTATACTTTCCCTTCCATCTCTACAATGGCTTCAAATCTTCCTTTCAACTGCTGTAATGCTCCATACAATTGTTGCGCCTTATCTTGCGTATCTTTCTCCCGCCCATAGATGGAAAAATCAACACCCTCCAGTTTTTTATCCATGGCTTTCAATACTCCTAATATTTTCCCTTCAAAACTCTCCGCCCCGCTTTCCTTCAGGTAATCAGCAATCCACTTCAAAGAGTTTCTGTGTGGATTTCCTTCTTCTATTCTTTCCCTGGCATCAAGACGCTCAATAAAGAATCTATGCAACTCCTGCAAAGGCCGGACTGCTCCAATCACTAAACGTTCTGTTTCCGTCAAATCAGTATCTGTTTGTTCAGTGGCTTCCCAGTAAGTGTAAAATAATCTGCGATGATAGATATTTCCTGCAATCTCCGCTGCTAAGGCAAAGGTTTCTCTTGGCTGTGCAGTAGAAAGTTTCATTGTGGTATCATGTTCTATGCTGAGAAGGGGCCCACTTTCTCCTGTAGTTTTATGGATTTCCCTTTCTTTCATATACCCTATCCGCATTTTAAAACGGCTTCCTCCCCCTTTTAAGATCCTCCTGCCGTGTTCAAATTTCCGTTTCATTTCTTCACCTAAAGAATATCCTGCCATTTTAAGAAAACTGCTAATTTTTTTATCTAAATCCATGTGACTGCCAAAACGCAGATAGATTTCCTGCTTGGCAGGAGAAATTACCAGATATCGTAAGTGGTCTGGAAGATCTTCCCGTTTGTAAGCATAGCGTTGTTTTTCTGCACCTTCTCTTGCACTGGCATTGGTAAGGGAGAACCCTTGCGGGATTTCTTTTTGCTGTAAAATCTCATAAACTTCCATTAAGAAAGGAGTCAGCATATTTTGGCTGCTGAACCCATCCGGAAGCAGCAATTCAAAAATGGGCTGATATTCATCTAAATCAAAACGTATTCCTCTTCCATTCAGCAATCTCTCCTGATGAATTCTTGCTACTAATCCTGTAGCCA
>Ga0209541_10017471_pt1 | contig 10485 bp, 14 predicted proteins | sample RifCSPlowO2_01_FD_184027 | JGI IMG/M metagenome (GOLD analysis project Ga0209541, IMG submission 184027) | Groundwater microbial communities from Rifle, Colorado - Rifle CSP2_plank lowO2_0.1 (SPAdes) (version 2) | ecosystem: Environmental > Aquatic > Deep subsurface > Groundwater | place... | reverse complement strand
TTTTTCAAAAGATTCGTTAAAGTCGCAGCTAAGGGCCGCCGATAAACTGGGGATAAAATACGTTTTAATTTTTGGACAAAAAGAAGCGCTGGAAAATTTTGTAACCTTAAGGGATATGGAAACCGGCGCGCAAAAAGAAATAAAATTAGACAAGGTCGTAAAAGAAATGCAAGCTAAAATTAAGAAGTAATTTTTAATTTTTCAATTTTTAAAATAATTTTTTAATTTCTTAATGTTTTAAAAATTTAAGCATTTAGGCATTATTTAAAAATTACAAAATTACAAAATTTAAAAATTTAGTTATAATGTTAAAAGTAACAAAAAAAGAAAGAGAGAGCCCTCAAAATTTGGTGCACCGTTTTACAAGGGTGGTCCGCCAATCAGGTGTTTTGCTTCAGGTAAGAGGCAAACAGTTCCATAAAAGGACTAAATCTGATTTGGCAAAAAAGAGATCAGCTCTAAGAAGGGTTGTGTTGCGCAAAGAAAGGGCAATCGCCGAAAAAATGGCAAAGCCTAAATAAATGTTAAAGCAGCAGATACAATCTGACGCAACAACATCTCTGAAATCCGGAGATAGTTTGGTTTTGTCTACGCTTCGCATGTTGCTCGCTTCTATTTTTATTAGAGAAAAAGAGAAAAGATACAAAATTTCAAAAGTAAAGCCAGATTTGAAAGAAGAACAGTTGCAAAAAGAATCAGAATTAACAGATGAAGAAATAATTGAAACCGTATCTTCTGAAATAAAAAAAAGGAAAGACGCGATAGTTCTGTATGAAAAAGGAAATAGGCCAGAGCTTGCGAATAAGGAAAAAAAAGAAAGCGAAATTTTGAAAAAATATCTGCCAGAGCAATTATCTGAAGAAGAATTGAAAAAAATGATTGAAGAGTCAATTGCAAAAGTTGGCATAAAAGTCCCTTCGGCGCCCTTCGGCACGGCTCAGGGCAAGCGCTCAGGGCAAGTTATGGGAAAAGTAATGGCAGATTTGAATCCAAAAATAAGGGGAAGGGCAGACGGCGGAGAAGTTTCAAAAATTGTAAAAGAATTACTATCAAAATAAAAGAATCAGGAACGCCCCAGACACTGTCTGGGGCGTTTAAATTGGTTTAACAACCATTCCAGTTTGGGCGAGGGTGAAAATGGAAATATATTTGAATACATTGGCGCTAATTCTAGAAGCACAGAATCTTTTATACATCAATTCTCTAAATTTTTAGAAATAGAGAATAAACCAAGAGAGACTTGGCCGAAACAAAAAGATCATGGTCAAGAAATCCACAAGCAGTATGTTGTTAATATGCTTCAGTCTAAGTTTTTTAAAAAAGACACTAATGATTTGTACAACAGAACGGTAAAAGGATTTTTCTATAATAATTTTATAAAATTGGATATTGGAGAACAAAAAAAATGGCTTATTAACTATTTATTTCTTTTGAATGGGTATTACCTAAACAGGAAAAATTATATCATAAATAGAGTCAAAGAAGATTTATTGGGGTATTTATTAAGCGTGGACAGTATTACTGACAATTTGTTAATTGAGGAAGCAAAAAAATTACTTAAATTAAGTGAAAATTCTCTTTCCGAAATAATGAGAAGCAAATTTTTTTATATCCATTCATTTTACAATGATTCAGATTTTTTAATTAGCTACATTAGAGCGTCTGATGCGGAAAAAGAAGAACTGGTAAAATATATTGAGGGAAATATTGATGCAGGAAATTTTAGGTGCTGTATATCAAAAAAATATAAGCCGGTAGGAAATTTTAATAAAAATATGTTGATTGACGAAACAAAAGTATTTCTATTAACCCTATTGTTTGTCCGATCGAAAGACGCAAATCTAAACAATATTTATCAAATATTTATCAAAAATTTTAGTCAAAATATTCAGACGTTGAATGAAAAAATAGTATTTAATTATTTGAATAATAATAAAAACGTTTTTGCCCCGATTTTTGAAGAAATTTTAGAATTAGATGATGTAGCGACTCCATCAGATATCGTGCCAGTGGAGACGGCTAAAATGCTCGAAATAGATAAACCAGAGGATTATATAGACGAAACAAGCGAAATAGGCAAACAACAAATTAAAACAATTTATAATATTATAAAAAGGCAGGCGAAAATACAAAGTAATTATATCTGTGCTCTTGAAAAAATAAATAATTGTCGGCCAATATATTTTACAGCAAAAGTAAATAATAAAAACTATCTAGAAGTACATCATTTTATACCAAGAGAATTTAGAAATGATTTTTCTTATTCCGCGGAGGTTCTAGCAAATTATATTACTTTGTGTCCTCGTTGTCATAGACAAATACATATAGCTGTAGATAGAGAAAGAAAGCATCTAATAAATGCCCTTTATGAAGAAAGGAAAAACAGACTACAACTAGTTGGTTTAAAGTTAGACATAAAGGGAATATATGAATATTACAAAATAGATATATAGTTTTTTTAAAAAATATTCAACAAAAAATTGTGAATTTAGTTAAAAAATCGTATAGTGCGCGTAAAAAAGCAAAAGAATTATTAGAAGAAGCAAAAACAAAAGTAGAAAACTTAATTGAGAAATAAAAAATAGATAAATAATTTCTCGAATGTGCTTCCGGGAGAGTTGTAGGGAAATTGTGTAGTTTTGTCTAAAATGACATATTTTATGGCTATTTTGCATAGTTTTGGAGTATTGTTGCATAGTTTAATGATATATGCTAATCTAACACTATATGGAAAACACAAAGGAAAAATTATTAAATATAAGAGAAGCCGCTGAAATTTTAGGAGTTTCCCTCGATACCCTGCGCCGATGGGATAAAAGCGGGAAATTGGTTGCAATAAGAAAGGAGGGGGGAACGCATAGATGCTATCGGGAGAAAGATTTGGAGGTTTTCTCTAGCGATTTTTTTAATCTTGCCTCCGAATGGATTCAAAGTGGCGCTGAGTTTCCCGATGGCTTTTATTGCCCTACAAGTTCTGTTTTTAATGCGCGACTTACAAAAATGGAACATTTACTTATGCAAAAATCCGGTTTTGAAAAATTATATTCTTTGATTGTTCTTGTTGCCGGAGAAATTGGCGATAATTCTTTTGCCCACAATATAGGGAAATGGCCGGACAAGCCCGGGACTTTTTTTGGTTATAATTTGGATAAAAGAGAAATTGTATTAGCTGACAGGGGTTTGGGAATTTTAGAAACTCTGCGCCAAGTTCGTCCCGAGCTGGCAAACCACATCCAGGCCGTAGAAGTTGCATTTACGCAATTCATTTCTGGCCGGGCGCCTGAAAAAAGAGGAAACGGCCTAAAGCTTGTCCGTGAAGTTATTTTGAGTAATCCAATTGATTTGTTTTATGCCAGCGGCGATGCGGAGGTGCGGATGAGAGGTCCCCAAAAAACATTTAAAGTTACGCGAGGTCAGGATATTGTTAGAGGGTGTCTGGCGAAAATAGAATTTTAAAAAAAATAAAAATAAAAAAATATGAAATTGCAATTAGAAAAATTTGGTAAAACATTAATATCCAGGGAACTGGGAAGCGAGGCCTTTAAGGCGTTTCAACCAACTCTACGCGAGCTCAATCCCGGAGAAGAGCTTGAAATAGATTTTTCTGGCGTGCTGACTTTTTCGCCGTCGTGGGCTGATGAATTTTTAACTCCGTTGCTCAACCAATTAGGCGATAAATTAATACTTTTGCCTAGTGACAATCTTTCTGTAGGCGCAACGGTTAAAATTCTTCAGGAGGCAAACAAGCAGCAATTCAGAATTAATAAATAAAAAATAATTAAAATTTTAAAAACATGAATAAAAATAAAATTGTCCTCGGAACTTGGCATAGAAGAACAGCAGGAAGTTTTGAAACAGTGCTTAAACCCAGCCCGCGAAAAAATTCAAAAAACTTTGGCCGGAAAAATGATGAGCGCGGGCATTGGATTTTAAAATTGCAAAAAAAGTCCGTCTAAGCAGAGATTTGTAAATCTGCTTAGACGGCATGATTGATGCCTTAACAGCCTTGGGAATCAAACCCAGCGATCCCGGTAGTTCACTTCGTGCTCGGTGAAGCTGGAACCGTTGAGAATGTCCCGGAATGTGCCGCCCTTGAGCGGCTTGTTCATAACCACGATGCGATTGGGTCTGCGTGGAAGCATTTCAACCTCAACGCCTGCCGACTGTCGCAAGAGTGTTTACTTCTTGTATGGACCACTCTTTTCCCTCGGGTTTTTCAAGAACGGTAACTTTGCAATCGTTCAACATTGTTGACCTCCTTTAGGGGTTGAATTGTTATTGTTTGTATCTTATCCTAAAATAAAATAAATGTCAAGTATAATAAAATGGACGGGACAAATAGAGCAAATATAAAAATTAGTGGAGAAGTTGATGTTGTTTTAAAAGCCGACCAGCCAACTGGCAAATTAACTCGCGGAAAGGTAAAGGATATTTTAACTTCTGATAGCCAGCATCGCCGCGGAGTTAAGGTGGGCTTCAAGACGGCCAAGTTGGGCGGGTGCAAAAAATTTACCCAGTATTTCTAAAACTTCCAAACGGCCAAGAATACTAAGAAGGTCTAACATAAGTAATAAAAATTGCCACAAGAGCGATTTTTTGGTATAATTATTGAATATTATTTAATTTTATTATGATGACAAAAATGCAAAAAGTTTGGCTCTGGATTTTTATAGCAATGTTCGCTGTTCCCGAAATTTTATGGAGTCCGGTGGTAAATTTTGTTTATTCTTTTTCAAGACCTCCGATTAATGGATACCCGCAACTGTTAAGAGATAATTTTTTACTTAACTTTAAATCAGAAAATTTTTTAAAAGGTATAATTTTTATTCAACTAGTCGGCATTGTACTATTTTCTACATTTTGGCTAAAAAATAAAAGCAATATTAAATCTAAAGCCACATTTTGGACTATTTTATTTTTGAGTTTTTTAGTCTGTCTTATTAATTTGTTCGTTTTTTACATAGCAATTATTTTTAGCCCTAGTTTTCCATAGTAAATAATATATGAAAATAAAGATTCTATGAAAACAAAAATCATTATATTTGCCGTTTTGATAATATTTTTTACCCCTTTGATTTCTTCCGCAATGATTGTCCCCCCTATAAATCTAACCGTCACCGTAAACACTCAAGGACAGGACGGCTTATTCAATTATGATTTAAAACAGGCTGTTTATGAATACGATGAGGCCACCGGTCAGATGGCGCTCGTTTGGCAGGATTATCAGAGTTTTGCTCTGCAAACAGAAAATCTGACCAAAACAGAATCGCAGAACTTTGTAATTGCTTCCAAATATTGGTTAACTCAGCAAAGCGCGCCTGGTTTAAAAATTAATAACATTCTCTGTCTCAGCGATAAACCAAACGACTTATTCTTTTATCTTTCAGACGGCGTGATAATCACTCCGCAAGATTGGTCGCACATTACCTGTACTTTTAATAACATTAAAGCGACAACAAGGAATCCTGTTTTAATTGTGCCGGGATTATTGGGGACGGAGGTGAAAAATGGGAACGAGCTATTGTGGGTAGATTTAGGAAGAATGTTTGCTGATGTTGGAGATGGTTTTATGGATTCATTACAGTTAGATGATAACCTAATGTCGATAAACGCTAATTTAACAGTCGGAAATATAATAGGAAGTCCAGCCATTGGGCAGCATTTTTATGATTTGCTTATTACCGAGTTCAAAAACCAAGGTTACATTGAAAGCGTTGACGAAGACGCTACTCTTTTCACCTTCCCCTATGATTGGAGATACGGGGTGAGTGGAAAATACGCAGATGGAATAACAAACTCTGATTTACTGGCGCAAAAAATACAAGATATTATGGCGCAGACAGGAAGTGACAAAGTTGACGTGGTTGCCCACAGTTTAGGAGGTTTGATTGTTAAAAAATATGTGATGGATAATCCAGCAGACAATCATATCAGAAAAGCTGTGTTTATCGGAGTGCCGAATACAGGAGCCCCGAAAGCATTAAAGGTTTTATTGCAGGGAGACAATTTTGGAGTTCCTTGGCTGGCTGACCAGGAAATCAAAAAGATTTCTGAAAACCTGCCCGCATCTTATGATTTGCTTCCAGACGAGCAATATTACAACATTAAGGGAAGTTTTGTCTCATTGGTTGATATTGGCTACGGCATAGGAGAACCAACAAAAAAAGATTTAAACTATCAGGAATTTAAAAATTATCTAAACGACAAAGAGTTAAACTCCACCGCAACAGCAAATTCCGGTAATCTGCATAATCAAACTTTTGACAATTTTGATTTAAGAACAGCAGGATTAGATTTATACAACATAGTTGGTTGTAAAACAGCAACAATGGACAGCCTTGTAGAAGTTAGGTACAAAGACATTTTTGGAAACAATAACACCGACTATGAAAGGGTGGAATTTAAAATCGGAGACGGCACGGTCCCATTAGAAAGCGCGACCAATCTGCCTATTAATCAGGAAAACAAATATTATTCTTTGGTTTCCGACCACGGTAAAATGCCCAGTCAAAATGGAATCCGCCAACAGATTGTAAATTTAATTTCAGGAAGCAGTTTAAATGTTGGAAATAATTTAATTACTCAAAATATAGACGAATGCCAGCTTAACGGCAAAGCAATTTCAGTTTTCAGCCCAATTGATATTGGCGTCACAGACCAAAACGGAAATAAAATGGGATTAGCAGAAGATCAAAGTGTAATCAACGAAATTCCCAACGGTGATTTTGAAATTTGGGGGGAGCATAAGTTTGTTTATCTTCCCACAGACAATGGTCAAACTTACAGTATAAATATAAAAGGAACAGGTAGCGGGACATACACAATCAAAGCAGAAGACATCGCCAACAGTCAGACAATAAAAACAGAAGTATTCAGCAACCTGCCCGTAACCGCAGATTTAACCGGGCAGATTAGCATTAACCCGGCAGACAACGCAACAACGGTTTTGGTAAAACAAAATACCAATGGCTTGCCAGCAACAATCCTGCCCACTTCAACCCTTAACGGCCCGCAGGTAAAAGATTTGCTTCCGCCAATTTCCACAGCAACCTTGACCGGCGTATTAGGCCAGCCCGGTTTTTACCGTAGCGATGTTTCAGCGAGTATCAATGCCACAGACTCGATTATTGTAGGAAGAGAAAACGAAACCTCAGGAGTTTTAGATATTGAGTATAATCTGGACAATCAAGGCTATCAAAAAGTTCTCGGAAACACAACAGTCATCAGTATCGCGGGCGAAGGCGAGCACACAATAACATTTTTTGTCACAGACAAAGCGGGCAACAATGAGCAGGAGCAAACCATAGTTTTTACAATAGACAAAACTCCGCCTGAAGCAGTAATTGAGTTTGACCTGGCAAACAAAGATTTAAAATTCACCTCGATAGGAAGCGCTATTTTGATTTTTGACAACGAAAACATAATCACTTTGACAGATCAGTCGGGCAACACAACAGAAATTACCCTAAAGGATAAAGATAGAAAAAGGAAAATGAAGGCAGAAATCAAATCAATAAAATATAACGGCGTACCGTCTGACATCAGTAAAAACGCAATGGCGTATTCGTGGCTATACAACAAAAAGAAAAATTTAGAAACGCTTTCACAGCGCGTGCAATCAAAAAAAAATTATAATGTTTTGGCGGTTTTTAACGGCAAAAATACCAAAATTACAGGCAGAGACTCTTCTGGCAAAATATCGCAAACCTTCAGCGGATTGAAAATTGTTAAAACAATAACTGACAAGGGGGACTTAGAATGGGGGTATTGATAGCAATTTTTTTAAAGATGGGATTAACGGTTCAGACGCTATTTTGCCGTTCTTTTTGTTTTATTGGGAAAATAGTGTAAAATAGATGAATGATTGAAATTAACAATCTTTCAAGTTTTCCCGTAGATAAGAAGTTATTCACAGGGATTGCAAAAAAAGTATTAAAAGGCGAAAATAGAAATAGAGAAAAGGTGTCTCTGGCTTTTGTTGGCAAAAAAGAAATGCAAAAGCTGAATAAAAAATTCCGCGGTAAAAACAAGCCGACCGATGTGCTCGCCTTCGGCGAAAATTCCAAATTCCAAATTCCAAATTCCAAATTAAATTATTTAGGAGAAATTGTTATCTGCCCTGAAGTTGTGAAAGAAAACGGCAAAAAATTTGGAGCCGATTCTAAAAAAGAGATAATAAAAGTTTTTGTGCACGGAATTTTACATTTGCTGGGGTATGACCACGAAAAGTCCCTTTGCCGTAGCCAGACGGGCGAGGCTGAGAAAGAAGCAAAAAAAATGGAGGTAAAGGAACAGCAATTTTTGTCAAAGATTAAAATTTAATTTTTTTTATGGCGCGAGGTAATATTGTTGCCGGTTTGGATATTGGCACATATAGCATTAAGGCTTTGGTTGCCCAAAGAAAAGGAAAGAATTGGGAAGTTTTGTCTTATGCTGAAATTCCTTCTTTTGGATTGAGGAAAGGAGCCGTAGTCAATATTGAAGAAACTTCAAAGAATATACAGATGTTAATGTCCGGAATTGAAAAGGATTGTGGTAAAAGAGTTAATTCTGTTTTTGTAAATATCGGAGGCAGCCATCTTTATGTCACTCCTTCTGACGGAATAATTTCCGTTTCAAGAGCCGACCAGAGAATTTCTAAAGAAGACGTAGAAAGGGTTTTACAGGCGACGAGAGCGATTAATATTTCTTCAAAAAATGACGAGATATTAGACGTTTTTCCAAGGGAATTTATTGTTGACGACCAAAAAGGCATAAAACAGCCCGCTAATTTAACGGGTATAAGGCTGGAGGCAAAAGTTCTTTTACTTTGCGTTTTTTCTCCTTATTTTATAAACCTTACCCAGTCTGTTTTAAATTCTAAACTGCAGATAGATGATGTCATACCTTCTCCTTTAGCCGCCGCAAAAGCCGTGTTGACTCCTCAGCAAAAAGAACTGGGCGTGGCTTTAATAGACATTGGAGCGGCAACCACAAGTTTGGCGGTTTTTGAAGAAGGGGAATTAATGCACTTAGCCGTTTTTCCAATTGGTTCTGGCAATATTACAAACGACATTGCTATTGGTTTAAAAACCGAAGTGGCTGTGGCAGAATCCATTAAAAAACAGCACGGCACTTGTATTTTTGCCAAAACAGACAAAGAGAAGAAAGACCAGCAAAGGAAAAAAATAGAAGTCTTTGACGAATCCTCGTCGCTTTCTTTTACAAAGAAAAATTTAGTGGATATTATAGAGCCAAGAGTTTCTGAAATTTTGGATTTAATACAAAAAGAACTAAAAAAAATTGGCAGGAACGAATTATTACCCGGTGGAATTGTTTTGACGGGCGGAGGAGTAAAAATTTCAAAAATAAAAGAGTTGACAAAACAGCAACTGAAGCTTTCCTGCCAGATAGGCATTCCAAAAGGAATTGAAGGCCTTCAGGAAGACCCTTCTTTAGCTACGGTCGCGGGTTTAGCGTTAGAAGGGGTTGATTTTGGCGAAGAAGAAGGTATACTGGGACTTACTAAGGGATGGTTTTCAAAACTAAGAAAAATGCTAAAGCTCTTCATCCCATAATTGCGATATGCAACCAAGTATAAAAGTTATCGGAGTCGGAGGATCCGGATCTAATACGGTTTCCCGCATGGCAAAATTTGATGTTCAGGGCGTGGATCTGATAGCCGTTAATACAGATGCTCAAGCTTTGCATTTTTGTAAAGCAAAGCAGAAAATTTTAATAGGCAAAGAAACCACCAAAGGATTGGGAACGGGCATGGACATTGAATTGGGAAGGCGAGCGGCAGAGGAAAACAAGGAGGAATTGTCAAAAGTTATAAAAGGGGCAGATATGGTTTTTGTTACCTGTGGGTTGGGTGGAGGTTCGGGAAGCGGCGGCGCTCCCGTTATTGCCGAGATTGCAAAAAATCTTGGCATTTTAACTGTGGTAGTTGTCACAACGCCATTTTCATTTGAGGGAACGCAAAGAAAAAAAATTGCAGATGCGGCTTTAAAAAATCTAAAGAATAAAACAGATTCATTATTGGTAATTTCAAATGACAAGCTTTTAAAAATGATTGATGAAAAAACAACTGTTGCAAGCGCTTTTTATATTTGCGACGAAGTTCTAAAAGATGCAGTTCAGGGAATCACAGATCTAATTTTGGCGCCGGGAATTATAAACATTGATTTTGCTTCAGTTTTATCCATTATGAAAAACTCTGGGCGCGCGCTTTTTGGCACAGGCAAGGGCAAGGGAGAAAATCGCGCGGTTGAAGCCGCAGAAAAGGCAATCAACTCTCCGTTGTTAGATTTTTCAATAAAAGGTTCAAAAGGAGTTTTGTTTAATGCTTCCGGCCAAGATATAACTCTAAACGAGATTCAGGAAGCCGCAAAAGTCATTACAAAAAATGTTGATCCAAAAGCCCAGATAATTTTTGGCGCCGTAAAAGACGATACTTTAAAAAAGGGAGAAATAAAAATTACGGTTATTGCAACAAAGTTTTAA
>Ga0209541_10017469_pt1 | contig 10486 bp, 10 predicted proteins | sample RifCSPlowO2_01_FD_184027 | JGI IMG/M metagenome (GOLD analysis project Ga0209541, IMG submission 184027) | Groundwater microbial communities from Rifle, Colorado - Rifle CSP2_plank lowO2_0.1 (SPAdes) (version 2) | ecosystem: Environmental > Aquatic > Deep subsurface > Groundwater | place... | reverse complement strand
GAGCGGTGAGATCCCGATACTCATCGGTACGCATGCACTCATTCAAAAATCCGTGAAATTTAAAAATCTTGCTCTCGTAATTATAGACGAACAACACCGCTTCGGAGTAAATCAAAGATTCGCGCTCGCAAAAGGCAAAAGCGATACAGCTCCAATACCACACCTCCTTTCAATGACCGCGACGCCTATCCCCCGCACCTTGGCACTGACAGTCTACGGAGACCTCGATCTAACCCTGCTGGACGAAATGCCGGTCGGAAGAAAACCGATAATTACCGAGATCGTCACTCCCAACAAACGCGACGCAACTTATGAAAAAATAAAAGAAGAACTTGTAAAAGGCAGACAGCTGTATGTAATTTGTCCTAGAATAAACGAACCCGACCCCGAAAAAGAACTTGCGCTCAATGTAAAATCCGCAGTTGCCGAAGCAAAGAGACTCAAAAAAGATATTTTTCCAAAATATGAAATAGGCGTTCTGCATTCAAAAATGACGAAGCAAAAAAAGGAGGAGGAAATGAAAGATTTTTATGAAGGCAATATAGATATCCTCGTTGCAACTTCCGTCGTCGAAGTCGGAGTGAATGTCCCAAATGCCACGATAATAATAATCGAGGGTGGAGAACGATTTGGCCTCTCCCAGCTTCACCAGCTTCGCGGACGCGTCATAAGAAGCTCGCATCAGGCATACTGTTATGTATTTGCCTCCGACTCTGCCAAGGCTACGTCGAGCAAAGGAGGCAAAAATAAAACAATAGATAGGTTTTCAGCGTTTAAAACAGCTAAAAATGGCTTTGAATTATCCGAACTTGATCTTGCCTTGCGAGGCGCGGGAGAATTGTACGGATCAAAACAATGGGGTCTGTCCGACCTCGGCATGGAAGCGATAAAAAATCTAAAAATGGTAGAGGCTGCGCGCACCGAAGCAAAGATCCTAATCCAAAAAGACCCCGAGCTTTCAAAACATCCCCTGCTTAAAGCAAAGATAAAAGAAAAAGCTGGAGAATTTCATTTTGAGTAAAGTTTCATTTTGCCTACCCCATAATCAGCTTCGCTGTACTACTGGGGAGTAAAAAAATAAAAATGTCTACTGTCGCACGCATATGTGTTTGATAGTAGACATAATTATAAACCATAACACTTTCGGACGGCCGTCTAAATTTGTTATGAGTATGTTTCTGTCATACCTCCATTTTGAATTATCACTTCCCCCTCGTGAATGATTTTGTACAGCTTTTTTATTTGAGCCAGCCAAAGAAACCAATCTTTCAGGATTGTTTCCTATTAGAAATGAGGATGAGTAAAGGCGCATAAATTTTTCTTGTCATCATCTGTATAATTCTGCACTTGTCGTCCCCCATAATTTTCTGCTGAAAATTTGCATGACCTTGCCTCGCGTCGTCACGCTCCGGCTTGGACAAGTCAGAAAACTTTGCCCCGCAAACTTTTCCGTACTTGTCCACCCTCTAGGGCTCGAACCTAGGACCGGCCGAGTATAAGTCGGCAGCTCTACCAACTGAGCTAAGGGTGGATTTATCGACCTTTATTACTAATGTTAGAGATATATTTCAACCCCATTATTACATATTCCCAAAGGTCCCTATTATCAAACATAACACAACATGTCCCTTTTCCAAAGCCGTTTTTATAAGAAATGGACTTTAAACTCGTCTTTTTAATATAAGGTTTTCGAAACTGGCTTATAGGTATTTTAAGCTCTTTTGACCAAAAAGCAAGGCTTTGCTTGATATTCATGTCAGAGTACAAATGAAGCTTTATTTTTAGATATTTTCTTTTGACTTGAAACAAATCCAGCCACTTTATAAATAATTTGAGCATTGCTGGATTGGTATTTGTAAGGGCCAAAGAGCACTTTTGTGCTTTTGTCCCCTCTCCCCAGTATAAAAACAATCCTGCTAAAAATAAATCTCTCTTCGAAAGTACCCCTATATCTTTAGAAACTTTTTTGTAAACTTCTTGCAAACGTGCTTCTTTCTTTGCTCTCATTGTATTCCTGTATTTTTCAATACGAATAGGACTATCGGCTTGAAGTTCCCTTATCCTTTTTTCTGACAAAGGATATTTATCAAGCCAATTTGAAAGAGTACTTTTGCTCACGCCAAGCTTTTCTTTGATCTGGCTATAACTCATGCCCTTTTTTCGCATTGTCAATGCTTTTTGTTTATCTTCTTTTCTTGCCATAAATATGAACCAGTAAAATATGGTTACTGATATAGTATACCATGGTTCGTATATATAACAAACAGGGAAATTTAAACCTTCACCACCTCCCACGCCTGCAACGCTAAAGCGTAGCCTTTGCGGGCAGGCTCTTTTTAGGTAAAATTCCGTTCGCAATGATGATCTTTTCGTATTCTGCCTGCTCAAGAGTTTCAACTTCTATCAATTTTTTTGCAATCATATCGAGCGTCTTTCTGTGCTCGGTCAAAACTTTTTCCGCAGAGATCATTCCGTCATTTATTATCCTTGAAACTTCAGAATCAATTTTCGCTGAAACTTCTTGCGAGTATTCTTTTTCTTCTTGTCTGCCAAATTGAGAGCCTCCGCCGTCTGTGCCGAATGCGATCGGCCCAAGAAGATCCGACATACCCCAGCGGGTGACCATTGCCCTCGCAAGAGATGAAGATACTTGTAAGTCGCTTGAAGGTCCGGTCGTAATATCTCCGAAGATCATTTTTTCTGCGACGTATCCACCGAGAGACATCGCAATATCGTCGATAAATTCTTTTTTGGATTGCAGTCTTCGCTCTTCAAGCGGAAGCTTCATCGTATATCCTCCGGCTCGTCCGCGAGCAACTATCGAAACTTTGTGCACAGGGTCGGCGTACGGCAAAACCGATGCGACGAGTGCATGCCCAGCTTCGTGGTACGCAGTAATTTCTTTTTCTTTTACGGAAAGTAAGTGACTTTTTCTCTCAGGGCCCATCATGACTTTTTCAATCGATCGAATGAGGTCAAATTGAAAAACTTTTTTCCTATTTTCTCGCGCGGCAAGTATAGCCGCTTCATTCATAAGGGAGTAAAGGTCAGCACCGGAAAATCCCGGCGTCCTTTCTGCGATGAGTTTCAAATTTACGTCTTCAGCCAAAGGTTTTTTCTCTGCATGGATCTTGAGTATTTCTTCTCTGTCCGCTCGATCAGGCAAATCAAGCATGACGCGCCTGTCAAAACGACCCGGTCTCATAAGCGCAGGGTCAAGCACGTCTGGTCTATTTGTCGCAGCCATGACGATCACTTTTTCATTCGGTTCAAATCCGTCCATTTCAACAAGTATCTGATTTAGAGTTTGCTCGCGTTCGTCATTTCCTCCTCCAAATCCCCCTCCGCGAACTCGTCCGACGGCATCTATCTCATCTACGAATACGATAGCCGGCGCAGCCTTTTTTGCCATTTTGAAAAGATCGCGTACGCGAGACGCTCCGACTCCGACAAACATTTCGACAAATTCAGATCCAGACAAATGAAAAAATGGCACGCCAGCTTCCCCTGCGACAGCCCTCGCAAGCAATGTCTTTCCTGTCCCCGGTGCACCGGTTAAGATCACTCCCTTTGGAATTCTCGCGCCGATATCCAAAAACTTTTTTGGATTTTTCAAAAAGTCCACAATCTCTTTCAATTCTTCTTTTGCTTCCTTTGCTCCAGCAACGTCTTTGAAAGTCACACGATTGTTTTTATCGTTCGGATCCGTAATTCTCGCTTTTGATTGACCGAAAGAAAATGCTTGCATGCCAGCGCCTTTTACTTGTCTTGATATCATCCAGAAAAAAAGAATTATGAAAACAATAGGCAAAGCAATCGGCAAAATATTCATCATCCAATACCCAAAACCGCTTTCACTTTTTATTTCAATTTGTACCGCAGAAAGAGCTTCCTGTTTTACTCCGTAGTTCGTCAAGGTTTCTGAAAGAGATGACTCAACTTCTTTTTTTGATGTTTTTTCAATTCCATCTTTAAAAGTAATATTTAAAGTATCTCCATCAACCGAGATTTTCGTTACCTCCCCGGCAGATACGCTTTTTGCAAGGTCTGAAAGTGCAACTTCCGGCGTAGTCTTATAATTATCAGACACCAATATATAAGCCGCGGTAATTAGCATAAAAACAAATATCGCAGTCGTAATATGACGCATCAGGCTCGGCTCTTTTTCTTTGCCTCCTTTCTTTTTATCATTACTTTGTTTTTTGTCGCTGAAATGCAAATCCATCCTGTAGTGAAATTTCAAATTGTTCCTTATTGTATATAAAAAAACGATTTAAAATCTTTTATTAGGTTTATAACTTAACGATTGTGCAGGATATCCCGAGAAGTTCACAAGCAATTATTTGAAATTCTACTACGGGATCCAGACTTTGATTATACACGACAGGGGTGTTTTCGCAAAGAGAAATAAAAGAAAGAATTGAGTCAAATATGCTACTATTAAAAAGGTGGAGATTTTAGCCGAAAATAGAAAAGCCAGATTTGATTATGAAATACTGGAAAAATACGAAGCTGGCATGGAGCTAACGGGAATGGAAGCAAAAGCAATCCGCTCCGGAAAATGCACGATGCTCGGCTCGTTTGCAAAGATCCTCGGAGGCGAGGCTTATCTTGTCGGCGCCAGTATTTCTCCGTATCAGCCGGCAAATACACCAAAGGATTACGACCCTTTGCGAGCTCGAAAACTCTTGCTGACAAAAAAGGAACTTGAGGAACTCAAAGCGAAAGAGAAAGTAAAAGGGTTGACAATAGTGCCTGTTATCCTTTATAATAAGAACGGTAAGATCAAACTCGAAGTCGCTGTCGTCAGGGGTAAAAAATCTCATGACAAGCGCGAAACAATAAAGAAGCGCGATACCGACAGAGAAACGCGCCGAGAGTTTAAAGATCGTTGACAACATGGAAGTAAGCACTGTCCCACTACACTAAAGCTATGCGGGACAAAATTTACTTCGTAAATTTTGGGGATGCAAGGCATAGACAGGTGAAAGTCTGTTTTAGCGCGCGCCGAGCATGAGTGTAATCTCGCAAATCTTCACTCAAAGACTAATTGCAAAATTGGCCACTAAGATGACTGCAAAAGTTTCTCCATACTTTAGTATGAAGAACTTTTCTTTCGTTCCAGTCTCCGCTTTCGCGTAAGCTGGCGTTCTGCACAAGGACTTCCGATAATTGATGCAGGGCGATATATTTTCGGAATAGAGATCAAAACTTTTCCGATCTGATCTTAAAAATTAGGAAATCGGCATAATAACATTTGGCTCGTTTTAAAGTTGTTATGCTTAAATAAAAAAGCAAGCTACGCGCGTAGACACTCAGGCATTCTTCACCTGCACGGGGGTTCGAATCCCCCCATCTCCACCACTTCGCTCCGACAAATGTCGGAGCTACGCGGTGCGCGCACCAGCGAGCATTGCGTAAATAAAAAACATCCAATCGGATGTTTTTTATTTTGAAGTGGTAGTCCCGCGAAGCTTTAGCAAAGTGGGGCACATCTCACATTTCCAATATTTAAATAAGGACGATATAATAAAAATATGTATTATGTCTATATTTAAAAAAGTTTAAAAGATAATAGTAGATATTTTGGAACCACGACAGATCTAAAGAAAAGATTAAACGAGCATAATTCAGGTCATTCAAAATATTCTTCCACTAAAATGCCATTTATTTTAATTTGGTATTGTGCGTTTAAGGACAAAGCAAAGGCGTATGACTTTAAAAAATATCTAAAAAGCTCTTCAGGAGTTGCTTTTGCAAACAAAAAATTTGTTACCTAATCCCCCGCATTTTAAAAAGTACCAGCCATAGTATTGGCAAATCCCTCCTTAAATTTTTACCCCCTCTCGCTATCCTCCACCCTATACTCTCCTACTTTGGTACGCTTGATGGAAAACGTGAGACCAGAAATGCCGAGCTTTTCTCCAAGCACATGCGCTATCTGGCGGATATATGTCCCGCTTCCAACTTCGGCTATACATTTCACAACAGGAAAACTTTCAGACATTGAATCAAACAGTTTTTCTCTCCATATTTTTAAAATTTCTTCCTGCCGGAAATCTCCTTTTACTTTTTTTATTTTATTTTCTATATAATCAAGCAATTCCCTTTTTGAGATATTTCTATTTTCCAAAATTTTTATCGAAAATATTTCTACAATGTGATTCGGAATCTTTATTTCATCGAGCTTCCCTTCTTTTGCCCAAAGGAAAAGAGGACGGCCAGCAACAGGCCTGGAAGAAAAAGCTGGATATGGCATTTCATTTTGACCAATCATTTTTGAAACAGTTTCTTCAAGCATTTCTTTTTCAATTTCGATATTCTCTAAATTAGATTCAAAAGCGACCTTTCCAAGTATGTCATATGTATCAGTAGAAAAGCCAAAAAGCACTCCAAATTCATACTCTTTATTAAATGAGAGATAATCGTTCTTTTCGTGAGTTTTATCTCCGTAAAGGACTAAAATAAGCCCTTCAGCCATAGGGTCAAGCCGGCCGGCGTAGGTCATCGGCGCAAACTCAAGCTCCGGATGGGCGCTTCGCCAGCGAGCCATGCACTCGAAAGGCGTCTCCCCTACTTCTTTATACAGATTTACGATACCTGACTTTTCAAGCTCACTCATATTTATATTTTATAAACTTTAGCCCTTTAGAGCAATCTCTAAATTTTCCAAGCCCTGTTCGTCAAATAAAACGGTTTTCAAATTTTTACATTTTTCCATATCCAAGTCTGCAAAAAATCTTTCTTTATTGTCAACAAAAATTACTTTTTCATTTAAATTTTCAAAACATATTTTTTCTATTATTTGCTTCTTGCTTCCGGGAACAACGACCACCTCAGAAAAAAGACCACTGATCCCGCTTTTATTTATTTTATCATTTTGATATTCAAAATCACCGTTTGTGACAAGATAGCAATTTTCTTTACCGATTTTATGCACAAGATCAAGCAATTTTTTGTTTAAAATACTTGGGCATATCTCCAAAATTTTTTCATATATTTCTGAAATAGGCTTATCTATTTTGTTGCTTGAAAAAATGTTTGTGATGAAATTTTTTAAAGAAAAAGGAGAATGGTCAGACCTAACTTCATCGTAATATTTTTCAGACTCAGACCTTAAAATACCAACTTCTTCCAAGCACTCAAATATACGCTGTTTTATAAGCTTATTATTCGACAAAGTGTCATCAAAATCAAAGATTAGTTTCATGTTGTTATTTTATTATATCACTTATGCACTTTGCGATCTTGTCCGAATCGTGCCTGATAAAGCTTCGTATATTTTGCTTTGCATCGGCTTTATTGTATGTGAAAAAGGAGTGAGAGATAAGGGATACTCGCACGACCCTGCTGTCGCCAGCCATATCGTCCTGCACCAAAACGCCGTCCCCTTCTTCGAGCTTGTAGCGCTCGATCTGCTCGGGCGAAGGTGCTTCATTGTTTACAAGAATTATGTCTACTGGCTTACCAAGATACATCTCGGTATTTTTTACATAATCGCTCACTTTCCAATTTTTTGTATGCTCTTGTTTGTTGGTCAGATTTACGGGCAAAATTATTTTTGCTTTGCTTTCGGCTATCGCTTCTTGGAAACCGCCAACGACAAGATTTGGAACAACGGAGCAATAATAATTTCCCGGCCCAACGATGATATAGTCCGCACTTAAGATAACTTCTCTCGCATTTTCGTTTAATTTTATTTCATTCTTATAAAAAATCTTCTTCAGAGCGGATTTTTCAAAGTTTGCCCCGTCTACATCTACAACTCCTTCGGCCAAAGTCCCGTCCGACAAAAGCGCGGAGAGTTCCGCATTATCGCGAGTGATCGGAATTACTTTTCCTTTTACTTTTAGGATCTCGGAAGCAACTTCAACACCAGTGACAAAATCACCGGTCACTTTTTCAAGAGCTGCGAGTAAAATATTTCCAAAACTGTGCCCAGAAAGAGACCCCTCGCTAAAACGGTAGTTCATAAGCTGACGCACGGTATCAGTATGCTCGCTCAAGGCAACGAGGCACTGACGCACATCGCCAGGAGGCAAAACACCAAGCTCATCGCGAAGCATGCCCGTAGAACCCCCGTCATCTGCCATTGAAACAAGTGCTGAAAGAGAGACATTTTCGAGGTTTTTAAGACCGGAAAGGACCGTATAGCTCCCCGTCCCGCCTCCTATAGTCACGATGTTTTTCATAAATCGATTGTAGCATTTTCATTTAGCTTTGCATAAGTGTGCCATTATCCACAGGTACTTGCTTTAAATTCTAAAACATGATATAAATGTTAAAAGTTGCTTAATACTCTCGTGACTTAAGACCAAGGCGGTCTTTTTTTGTTATTTACACAATAAAATATAAAATTAAAAAAATGATATGAGAATCGTTTACAGAAGAGCTGACGTTCTCAATCAAATTTGGGAATCAGCGGAAAAAATAAAGAAGTTTTACGGGGCAGACTTAGATAAAGTCATTCTGGTAATAATTCTTAATGGCGGACTTTTTTATGGTTCCCGTTTAGCAAAACTTCTCAACATACCAGATGAAAAGATCTTGTATATGGAGGTAGGTAGCTACGATGGAGAACTGCAGGGTCAAATAAGAATTATTAAAGACATTCCTCTTGAATTCACAACTGGTAAGAAATTACTAATTGTCGAAGATATTTTGGACACAAGGAAAACAATGAAGTTTATCCTTAACGACCTAAATACCAACAAAAATCCTGAATCAGTTCACGTCACTTCCCTTTTCGACAAAACTATAAAAATCGAAGCAGGGCTTGAATGGATAATTTCAGAATTTGGAAGTCTTAAAATAACTGAAGACTTGTGGCTCGGATGTTGCGGGATGGACTTTGATTTCTTGGAAGAATCTCGGGATTTTGAAACTCTTCTTGCTAAAGAAAAAAGTGACGATCTAAAAAGTCCTGAAAAAATAAAAAAAGAAGCACTTAACCTCATACGAGGACCAAATGCTTAAATTAAAATAGAGGGGTGATTTAACAAAAATCACCCCTTTTGTACGCCTAGCCAAAATTCACTACAGGATTGACTTTTATATGCAAATACGCTAATATTGCCTAGTAGATAAATTACATATTCATCAACAGGAAAAAATTGCGAGTTAGAATAAACAATCAAATAAGAGCTTCTGAACTTAGAATCATCGGAAGCGAAGGCGAAAATTTGGGCATTATGTCCATAAAGGATGCCCTTGAGCTTGCCAATCGGCAAAATCTTGATTTGATCGAAATATCCCCTACTTCCAATCCCCCGATAGCCAAGGTGATGAATTATGGAAAGTTCCAATACGAACAAAATAAGAAGCAGAAAAAGACAAAGGCGCACGCAAAGCAGACTGAGACGAAGTCTATCCAGGTCAAAATAGGAACCGGAGACCACGACCTAGATCTAAAAGCGAAGACCGCTTCCAAATGGCTGAGGGAAGGTCATAGGATAAAAATAGAGCTTTTCCTTGCTGGGCGCGCAAAGTATATGGAAGAAAAATTTCTCAAAGAGCGATTGGACCGAGTCCTCAAGCTCATTACGGAAAACTACAAGATAGCAGACAATTTCAAAAAAGGACCGAAGGGACTTTTTGTAACAATAGAAAAAGCATAAATTAGCAATAAATACAGGCAATAGGCAACTAGGCACTAGCAAAAGCTAAAGCCTAAAACCCTAGAGCCTAAAGTAAGTATATGATGAAAACAAAAAAATCATTTTCAAAAAGATTGAAAGTGACAAAGAAAGGAAAGATACTTGCAAGGAAGCCGGGTTTCAACCACTTCAACGCAAAGCAGTCTCGCGTCACTCAGCTTGGAGGAAAGAAGATGCAATCTTTTGTTATAAACAACAAATCCAGAAGCTTTTTAATGCCCTATAACTAAAAGCTGAGCTTTTAGTTCGGGCGAACATTTTTGAAAAAATGTTTTAGCCAATTACATTAAATAAATTATTAACTATAAAGTAAAAATATGCCAAGAGTAAAAAGAGGTGTTATAAAAAACAAGAGAAGGAAAAATGTTTTAAGCCAAGTAAAAGGCTACCGTTTTGGACGAAGCACTAAAGAAGCCGCTGCAAAGGAGGCAATCTTCCACGCGGGAGCATACGCTTTTGCGCACAGAAAGGATAAAAAGAACGATGCTAGAAAGCTTTGGCAGGTTCAAATAAACGCTGGCGCTCGCACAGAAGGCGTTTCATACTCAAAGCTCATGGGCTCTCTAAAAAAGAACAAGATAGAGCTTGATCGAAAGATCCTCGCAAACCTAGCCGAATTTCACCCGGCAACATTCAGCAAAGTTTTGAGCCACGCTAAATAATTTTAAACCATAAAAAAACCACCAATTTACGCTGGTGGTTTTTTTATTTTATATTAAATAAATAATCTTTTACCCTTACCCTATCTTCATTTTCCTTGTCTCCTTTGAAATAAATCTCAATGTACATAAATTCAAACCGGTCATTGTGATATGCATAAATGACCCTGA
>Ga0209541_10017466_pt1 | contig 10488 bp, 7 predicted proteins | sample RifCSPlowO2_01_FD_184027 | JGI IMG/M metagenome (GOLD analysis project Ga0209541, IMG submission 184027) | Groundwater microbial communities from Rifle, Colorado - Rifle CSP2_plank lowO2_0.1 (SPAdes) (version 2) | ecosystem: Environmental > Aquatic > Deep subsurface > Groundwater | place: Rifle... | reverse complement strand
ATATATCCATTTTAGCATATTTTCTGACGTATTTCCTAAAGGCCTCTCCCCTATCTGCGTAATCTTTAAAAATTCCGAAACTTGGCGACGCCGGCGACATCAAGCAAATTTTCCCTTTATTGGTATATTTATAAGCTAACCCCACCGTCTCTTCCATGTCATTCACAAAATACTGCCGTATATTTGTTGGGTTTCGTAAACTCAACAATGCGTGCCAGATGCGGCGACCGGTGGTTGGGAACAAGATTAGGGTTTTTATTTTACTTTTCAGTATCCTTTTTGTTAGGCCATCGAACGATAGTCCCCTATCAAAACCGCCCAAGATCATTGTTTCCACTTTGTCGCCCAGAAAATCCAGGGCATCAATGGCGGTTTCCGGTATAGTTGAAAGAGAATCGTTATAGAATTCAATTCCATTGAATTTCCCGACTAATTCCAGTCTGTGAGGCAAAAATTTAAATTTCTTAAGCATCGGCACCTTAAATATCTTTGCCACGGCCTTTGCCGCGGCCCTGTTTAGCTCGTAGTATTTTCCCTTAATCGGGATTTTTTTAGCTTTTGATTTTTGAACTATCTTTTTGACTATCTCGCTTTGCGAGCTATAAATTAAATAATCTTTCTTTGTTTGATATTTTGTTATATTGGCCTTAGCTTGAATATATTCCTGGAAGTTGCTGTAATAATCCAAGTGTTCGGGATATATATTCAAGAGAACCGCAATATGCGGGCTATATTTGAGATTGGTCAGCTGGAAACTGGACAACTCATAGACAAAGATGTCATCAGGCTTGGCTTTTAGCAGAAATGATGACAGAACCGGTTCTCCTATGTTGCCTATCAGGTGGACTTTTTTGCCCGCTTTCTTTAAAACTTGATAAATCCAGAAAGCGGTCGTACTCTTTCCCTTTGTGCCAGTCACTCCGATAATCGTTCCCGGACAATTCTGAAAAAATATCTCCGTCTGAGTTGTAATCTTAACGATTTCGTTTCTCGTTAATTTTTTAAAGGGGATCCCCGGGGCTTTGATGACAATATCGTAATCTTTAAGTTTTTTGAGATAGTTTTTATCAAATTTCTGGTCGGCAATATCTATTTTCTTTTTGGGAAATAATTTCTTCAGAAATTTAAAAGTATCTTGGCCTTCGCGGCCAAAGCCGAGAATAACTATTTTTTTATCTTTAAATTCTTCGAGCATAATTTTAAGGCTTTTTTAGCCTCGGCGTAGGTGCCGACGCATTCAAAAGGTTTGTGCTTTCCTTGCCCTATTAAACTTTTTAGAATCGGCCGCAAGCTCCTTTTTTCTAAGAGACCTTCGCCGAAGATTTTTAGAAGCTGTGCTTTTTTCAGATAGGGACACAAGGTTAAGTAGACAAACAAACACTTGGGGCATTTGCCGCACCAACGTTTCCCTATTTTTGAGCCGACATTGCAGCTGGAAAAGACAGGAAAATACTTTGGGTATTTTGTCAGCATTTTGGAAATTTCCGGCTCCCCATATTTTCTGGTAAAACTGAAATAATTTATGTCTTTTGCTAAATACTTTTTGCAGTAATCTTTAAACATCTTTTCGAATTCAGAGCTTTTTGCCCATTGGTGGTTTATGATTCGGCCCAAGTATCTCACATTCCCCTCGTTGGCGCTTTTCTCATTGGAAAAAGCGATATTTTTATAGTTAAACAAAACAGCGCATAAGACTGAAATAAAAGACAAGACTCCGGTAAAAGGCGTGTGGCCGTTTAGATAACCTTTTTTATTCAATTCCAGCAGTTTTTTATCTATAACCCTCTTAACGATAATCTGTTTTTTAATTCCCGAAACCTTGACTGCCCTTTGTATTTTATTAATCGGATTAACCGTAAAAAGAGCTATTTCTTTTCTCCGCTTTTTTAAGTTCTCTAGGGTAACTATAGAATCTCTGCCCCCGGCAAACGGCACAAGATATCTGTCTTGAAGAGAAAAACCTGCGACCGCATGTTTCCGTTGACAGTTTAAGTCTTGACCAGCTTTTATTTTCAAAAAATTCCTGTTCCGCCAGTCTATTCTGTTTTCATAAAAGAACTGACCCATGCCGTTTAAGATAAGCTTTCTCCACCATTTGATCTGTTCTTTATTTAAATAACCAGCTTCAATAACAATTTCCGGCGAACAGGTCGTTTTCCAGTAGCTTAGCATCTCAACCAACCCTATATGGAAAATCAAATTATCTAAGTTAACGGAAGAACGTCCTCCGCCAACCGTCAACTTGGGACGGAATTGGATATCCGGCGGAATTTCAAAAAGAAAGGAGATCTCCAGATTCCCTTTCGTAATTTTGTAATCGTAATCTCGATAAATAAATGCGGGGTATATTTTCCGTAAAATATTAATTTCCATATTTTTATCAACCCAGTAGCTTTATCCCTAGGCCGAGGATGGCCATCACTACGCCGATAATCCAGAATCTCATTGTGATTTGATAAGGCGGCCAGCCTTTGGCTTCAAGGTGATGATGTATAGGGCTGGCCAAAAATATTTTTTTATGGCGGAATTTTTTGGAAAGAAGCTGTAAGATAACCGACCCCGACTCAATAACCAACAGAAATCCTACTATGGGGAGAATCATAACCGAGTTGGTAAGAAAAGCCAATACGGTTAATGAAGCGCAAAGGCCCATCATGCCTGATTCGCCCATATAAAAGCGGGCCGGCTGTATATTAAACCATAAAAAGGCCAGCAAGGCCCCGATGATGGCCACGGAAAAAGCGGCTAAATCAATCTGCCCAAAGAATAAGGCAATGCCTGAATAAGCCGCAAAGATAGAGACGAAAGCGCCTCCGGCGAGGCCGTCAATTCCGTCAATGACTCCGCCGCTGTAAATTGCCATCATTATCACGATAAACAGCGGGATGTACCAAATGCCAACGTCTAAACTGCCAACCCAGGGAATGTATATGGTTGACCAGTCGAGTTTTGCGTAGAACCACCAGCCGCCAATTAAGCCTATGGCGCCCATAATCAGCAATCTTTTTTTTAGACTTAATCCGCCGCCGATATATTTTCCTTTCCCTATCACCTGGAGAATGTCGTCGACAAGACCGAGCAATGAAGCGGAGATAAGGGCAAAAAACGGCAGCCAGGTTTGGCCACGGCTAAGAAAGTTCAATTTATGGAACTCCCCGATATTAGTTTTGGACAGTGCGTAAAACAGCAAAGCTACCAATAAGGGCCCCAGCCAAATTAAAACGCCGCCAAAACGCGGCACGCTGGTTTCTCCTTCGGAATGAAACTTCTGAAAATAAGTCAGTTCTTTGCCGTCTATGGATTTTGTCCTCACTTCCTTGCGCCAGAGCTTATACTTGTATAAAATTTTAAGAAAAATTGGAGCGAATAAAAAAACGATAAGGAAGCTTGACGCGCCCACTATGAAAATTTTGATGACGTCAATGGCTGCGTTCGGAAAATAAAGCATTTTTGATATATTAATTTACCAATAATACGCCCCTTTAACCCAACTGATTAATTTTTCCATCTCCCCGAAGCGATCGGGCGAGCCTAAAACGACATTTATTAAATACCCCCTGCCCTTAGGAGCCTCTACGATTAAGAGAAAACAGCCCAAAGCTTTTTCGGTATAACCGGTTTTACCGCCAACTATACTTGACAATTTACCCAAAAGTTCATTGGTGCTTTCCAGAGTTTGGCCGTAAAGATTGATAGTTGGCGTAGAAAGGATTTCCCAGATTAAGCCGTCTCCCAGCAATTCCTTAGCTAGTTTTGCCAGATCAACGGCGGTAGAATAATTAGTTCTGCTGGTTTCTTCCGAGTCAAGACCGGACTGGTTGATGAAAAAAGTGCTATTAAGTCCTAAATTTACCGCTTCCTGATTCATCATTTCGACAAACCTATATCCAGTCATATCGCGATAATCATTGGTCAAAGCGAAAGCCGCATCGTTGCTTGATTCCATCAGGAGGGGGTAAAGTAATTCTTCCACCGAAAGAGTATCGCCTACTCTTAATTTCCCAAAGTTTTCTTCTTGACGGATCGCTTCTTTGGATATTTTAATATTTTCCGAAAGATTATAGTTTTCCAGCACCACTTTAGCCGTCATTAATTTCGTTAAGCTGGCGATGGGCACCTTACCGTCGCTATTTTTCTGAAACAGCGCTCTCTCGTTTCCATTATTGTCTAAAAATAGAGAGATGGCTGACTTGGCTTGCAGTTCAAGCTCTGGGATCGCCCCATTTCTTAGCGGTTTTAATTCCCGCAAGTTTTCTTCAAAAGCCAGTTGGTTTGCCTGCGCGGTCAGGAGTTTGGGATTTGAAGCAAGCTCATTCCAATAAAAAAAATCTCCCATTTTTTCAAAAGAAACATTGACAGTTAGGCCGACCAGAAAAGTTAAAGTAAAAACAATTATGAATAATTTTATATTTTTTGTCATTTTTTAGGTTTGTCCACTTTTATATGCAGTTCTTTTAACTGTTCCGGCCTAACATCTGCCGGCGAATCCATCATTAAATCTCTGCCGTCCCCTGTTTTTGGAAAGGCAATCACTTCTCTGATGGAAGGCTCGTTGGCTAAAATCATTATAAATCTGTCTATGCCGGGAGCTATGCCGCCGTGGGGCGGCACGCCGTACTCAAAGGCCTCCAGCATATGACCGAATTTCTCGCGGATTTCCTTTTTCTTGTGGCCCATCACCTCAAAAATAGCTTCCAGCATTTCCGGCCTGTATATTCTTAAAGAACCTCCGCCGATTTCATAGCCGTTTAATACTAAATCGTATTGATAAGCGAGTATTTTATCGGGATTTTTCTTAACTTCTTCAATATCGTCCGTCTGCGGCCGCGTAAAAGGATGGTGCGTGGCATCCCATCTATTCTCCTCTTTTTTCCATTCAAACATCGGGAAATCAACCACCCAGCCGAAAGCCAATTCATTGGGATCGGATCTGTCTTTTCTTAAATCTGGCTTATCGGAATTGTATCTCTCCATCGCTTCTTTGTGGGTTAGGCGCTGAAACGGGCTTTGCATAATTTTCTTTTCCGGAGCGATTTCTCTGATCATTTCCATATAAAGTCTTTCAATTAAATTCAAAATATCTTCCTGCTCAACAAACGACATTTCTAAGTCCAGTTGGGTAAATTCAGGCTGCCTGTCGCCCCGCGGGTCCTCGTCGCGGAAACATCTGGGAATCTGGAAATATTTTTCAAGGCCTGCCACCATCAGGAGCTGTTTATATTGCTGGGGCGACTGCGGAAGAGCGTAAAATTTACCGGCCTGGTTTCTGGACGGGACGATATAGTCTCTCGCTCCTTCCGGAGTTGACTTAGTCAAAATGGGCGTTTCCACTTCAATAAATCCCTCCTTGATCAAAAAATTCCTGACAAAAGAGATGGATTTTTGCCTCAAGATTAAGTTGTTTCTCATCTTTTCCCGGCGTAAATCAAGATAACGGTATTTCATTCTCAATTCCTCATTAACCTCTTCTTTGGGTTTGCCGATTTCAAAAGGCAGAGTTTTTGCCTCTGATAAAACCGCTAGGTTTTTTGCTTCTATTTCAATTTTGCCAGTAGCCAGTTTCGGATTAACCATTCTCTCCGGCCTTTCTTTGACCAACCCTTCTACGCAAATCACCCATTCTGGCCTCACATCCTTGGCTATCTCCGGTTTCAAAACAACCTGAACTATGCCCGAAATATCCCTTAAATCAACAAAAATAATGCCGCCGTGATCCCGGCGCGTATTCACCCACCCGCAGAGTTTTACCTGCTCGCCGATATGTTGAGTTGTATTGATACTTAAGATTCTTTGCATGGTAGTTCGATATAAAAAGTAGAACCCATTTCCTTTCCATCGCTTTCGGCCCAGACCTTTCCTTGGTGCATCTCAATAAATTTTCTAGCAGTATAAAGGCCCAAGCCGGTGCCGCCTGCCCATAGTCTGCGGCCGGCCGCTTCCCTGCTGAAACTCTCAAATAAATGAGATACTTCCTCTTTCGTCATACCAACCCCGGTATCATTTACGATAATTTTCAATTTCCAATTTTCAATTTCCAATTCCACGGTCACCCTGCCTTGCTCTGTATATTTTATCGCATTATCAATAATATTCAAAATGGCTTCTCTGATTTTTGCTTTATCAATAGAAATCTTGGGCAGAGCCGGTTCGGGCCTTTGCCATTCCAGGCTTATGTTCTTTTTCTGCGCCGCAGGCTTCAGGTCGCGAATGGCCCCCTCAATTATATCTTCCATTGAAGCCATTTCCAAAGTCGGGCCTATTTTACCAGACTCAATCCTGGAAACAGACAAAAGATCCTCTATTAATTTCAAAAGTCTTTCATTGACTTCATATACATTGCCGATAATCTCCTTCATTCTTTCCGTTAATTCTCCGTAACTGCCCTCCAGCGCCAGGGAAATATAGCCCTTGATCGCTGTAAGCGGCGTCCTTAGCTGGTGAGAGGCTATGGAAATAAACTCCGATTTCGCCCTACTAAGCAGTTCAATCTGCTCCTTGTTTCTTACTTCTCTTAGCACGGCTTTTATGAGCAGTACTCCGAAAACAGCCGTTGCCAAGAGGATAGTTGAATTAAGCGCGAATTCGTCAATTCCTTGTGAGAGAAAAACTTTAATTAGCAAGATCAACGAAATGAAAATCGTCAACAATTCAGCGGCGATAACTTTAATGTTTAGAAGGTGGTGCTTGGTTATGGCGTATGCCGAAAAGACTATAAAGGGAAGCGTGAAAAGAGGCCCGAATTTTATGAAATCGATATTTTGAAAAACAACAACGGCGATGAATTGAGAAGAAATCAGCAGGAAAAACATCATAAAAAATCCCAGAAGAATGCTGCGCCATTGCGCTCTTTTGGCGTCTTTTGATGTGTAATATTTTTTTAACGTATAGAAAGCGGACAGTCCCAGGAATAAAAAGATAACCATGACAAAAAGAGGCATTAGGACGCCGGGTACCGGCACAACCTCGCCATTTCTGTTTTCAAGTCCGGTATAGATAAGGCTTGAGACTGTCGCCGACATGGTTGCAACCGTCAAAAGAGCTAAAGCCGTGAATATTATCTTAGGCATCGAAATTTTATTTTGGGGAAATAGATAAACAAAGAGGAAAAACATAAACTGCAGGAATACCGCAAAAAACATAACCAACCTTATCCAGAACAATGTTGGCAGAAAAACGGAATGAAGAGACAGATAGTTGGCAATAGCCCATAAGACGACGGAAAAACATAAGAATCCGAAAATTTTATTGCTTAAATCTTTTTTTCCGAAATAAACGGCAGTTCCCAAGCCAAGGCTAGAGATAATGGGTATAAATGTAATTATGACATCTAGGCTGAACATAAGTCTCTTGATATATTAAAAAAATATCTTCCCGATTTAAGTTTTTGGCCATTGGCTATTCTCATCACCGCCATAGAGGCTACGGAACCGGAGATTAAACCGGTAGGTCCCATTTGGGGAATCGCAGCTATGCTTTTGCCTATTTTTCGTACCGACTGCCTCATCCTGGCATCAAGATAAGAAGGCCCCACTATTTTAGTAGCGATCTTTACCCAGTTTTTGTAAGCGATGTTGCTGATTTTTTCCGGTCGAATATCTTTGATTAAACCGTGAAAGATAGGCCGTTTCGGCTCTAGGTCAAACCTTTCAACGTCCAGTAAGATATTGTGGCCGATATTCGTTACCATCATAACGGGGATGCGGTATTTTCTGGCGGCAAACCTTAGCATAAATTTGATTTGCAAATCGTCCATCTCATCAAAAACAATATTCAGTTTTTGATTCTCTGATAGAAAATGATTTAGATTTTTTCCGGTGATTTTATGGGGCAGGCAGTCTATATTCATAAAAGGATCCATTTCATAAATTTGCCTTGCTAAAAATTCGGCTTTATTCATACCTATAGCCGAAATGGGAGCCAGCATCCTATTCAGATTGGAAAGCTCTATAATGTCCGGATCAGCAATCTTAATCGTCTTTGGCCCGCCAGATGAACAAAGCGGCCAAATAATATTGGAACCGATGGACATTCCTATGATGCCGATGTTTATTTTCCGGTAATTTCTCTGTTCTTTTTCGGTCAGGATATCCCTATTGCGGGCAGTTTTTACTTCAAAAAAAAGATCTTCCGGCAGAGAATGGACTAGTAGATCTTTCCAGGGATAATAAGCCCAAACGCCTTTGATATGCTTCATTGATTCAAGAAATTTACTTAACGGCTCTTCCGCCAGCGGCGTGCCATTCTTAAATCGCGGATGCCTTATAAAAAACAGTTCTCTTAACCCGCCGTCGAAAATATTAAGCATTTTTGCTTGCCCGGGAGCTTGTTTTCTTTCGTTAAAGATTAAAGGTTTTTCTTCCATCTTTGTTTTATGGATTTCGGATCAAAATATTTCTGGTGATCTTTTAGCCAGAGAATAATCTCGGGGTCAGCTTTTTTGCCGATTGAAGCGTGAAGGGTACGGTATTCTAAGTTATTGTCTGCCAATGTTTTAAAGATAACATTTCGGGCTTTCTCCTTTAAATTTTCGGCTGGGTTAACCCCGTTTTTTAGTTCGCAATTGATTTCCAAATACTGGTCTTGATTTCCCTTATTTTTAGCGGCCATAACAAATTTTCCTGTGACCGATTTATTTAACGCAGGTTTCTCCAGAGCTGTTCTGATATTTTCTGGATAAATTTTAACGCCGTAAAGAGAGCAAATATTGTCGCTTTTGCTGAAAACATAAAGAAACGGCAATTTCCAAACCTTATTTCTTAATGTCTCTGCGGATAATTTTTCAGCTACCTCATTAAAATTTTTAATTCCACCGGAATCATGAATATTGTAACGGATAAGCGGAATGCCTCCGTAGCACGAGAAAATAACCTCATTATTAACTATTTCGAAGAATTTCAAAAAAGGATTGTATTGAGTCAGCGTCGGCAAAACATTATCTCTTTTGAATAAATCTGGCAACTTCCGCCGCAGGAAGATGCAAATCGGCGTTTCATGGCCAAGAATTCCCGCATCGGCCGAACCATAAATATTCAGAGAATTATTAAGAGGGTCTTTCGCCCCGACTTTATTCAAAACATAATCCCGCCATTGTTCGCTAAAACCCTCTGTAGCAAACAAAAATTTAATTTTTATTTTTTTCCAATTCAAGCCTTCCATTTCTCCGCGTTCCAGCATATCTTTAATGAAAGGCGGGTATCCGGAGATAATGATTTGCTCAAATTTACTGCCAATCTCCCGAACAATTCTCAAAATTTCATCCAAGTTGATTCCAGGCGTTATAATCATAAGGGGGTAATTTTTCTGAGATATTTTTAAAACAGCATTAAGGGTGAGTACGCCGGCAATGTATATCCCCATGGAAAATGTATTAATGAACAAAGTGGGGCGTCGGCCTATCCCAAAAAAATCTTTCAGAAAAAGCTCATGATAGATACTTGTTTCCAATTCAAGGTTCTCCCCGCGAGGCCAGAAAAAAGGAACGCCCGAAGAGCCGGAGCTTACGGAAAAAATGCTGTTTTTTTCCAGTTTCCCGTCCCAGCAGAGCATTTCCAGGGGATAACTTTTAAGATAACCCGCCTTATCGGTAACGGGGAGATGCCGAAAATCGTCAATCTTCTTAATTTTTTCTGGTTTAACGCGACATTTTTTTAAAAAATCGGCGTAAGCCGGCACGCGCCGGCTGGCTGATTTAAATAAAGACAGAGCCATTCTTTCTCCTGCTTTCTGCCAAAAAGCCGGCTTCTTGGAAACCAGTAGTTTGGAAAAATACCCGGCGTCAAAATTCTCAAAACTTTCTATCCTATTTGATTTATAAAAAAGTTTTAAATACGGATTAAGCATACTTCTTCTCTTTATATCATAAAAATACGCTGGTTTGCCAGCGCATTTTATTAATCCATAATCATATCTTCTAATTTCCTTCTTGGACTGCGAGGCGCCGATCTTTCGCCGTAACCTAGTCCGAAGAGCATTTGAGGAGAAGAATCAGCAAGATTGAGGGCAATTCTCAATTTTTGCCGCGCTTCCGGATTTTCGATTGAGGCGACCCTGATTGCGCTATCTATCCCCATTGAATGAGCCGCCAGCAGAATAAGCTGAAGGAGCTCCCCTGTTTTTAACCAGCCAATCTGATTATTCTGCGTAGAACTGATAATGCCTACGGCCGGAAAATTCATAATTCTCATTTTTTCTTTTTTGGCCTCAACTTCTGAAACATTAATGCGCTGAAGGATAAAAGGAGCTATAAAAGAGACTATCAAAGACATGCCATGGCCGTTTCCCGGCATGCCGTCGCGCTTAAGGGTGAGATTGTTTCTTAGCCAGGAAGCAAGTTCTCTGCGGAATTCGCGTTTTGACATTATTTCTTTCATCGCCCGGCTTGAAATTTCGGCAATTCGCAACTTCAAATTCTGGTCGGTAATGAAATCTATTTTTAAACCTTTGTCTTGGTTGAGATTTTTCAGCCCTTCGAGATCGCTGTGAGCCAGC
>Ga0209541_10017462_pt1 | contig 10489 bp, 14 predicted proteins | sample RifCSPlowO2_01_FD_184027 | JGI IMG/M metagenome (GOLD analysis project Ga0209541, IMG submission 184027) | Groundwater microbial communities from Rifle, Colorado - Rifle CSP2_plank lowO2_0.1 (SPAdes) (version 2) | ecosystem: Environmental > Aquatic > Deep subsurface > Groundwater | place... | reverse complement strand
GCAGAAATAGCAGGATTTAGTACAAACTCCTGTGATGAATAAAACTAGTTTTTTGCCTTTAACACAGAGCTGACAGCCTCTGGGGATTTCTCCGTTTGAATATGATTCGTAACCTGTGGGTTTCATAGATTCTTTTGGTTTAATTCTGTTTAATAAAGGTTTTGGAAAATTATTGTTTATCTTTATGATAAAAAGCTGAAATATAAATAATATTATTTTTTATATAATAGGAAATACGATATGGTGAGATATATAATTCCTTGGTTCTTTTTTTGGAATATCTCATTGGCTTTCCAATTTCGGGATTTTCTTTTATTTTTTGAATTTGTTTGATTATTTTTTCTTTGAGAAGTTCATCTTTAATTTTAATATAATCTTTTTTAAAATTATCATTAAAGATAATTTCTACCAAGTTTTCATCTCCTTAATGAAATCATCAAAATCCATTCTATGACCTTTTCCAGCTTTCATTCTTTTAATTGCTTCTTCAGTTTTTTTTGCAAATTCAAGATCTTCGACTAAAGCCTTGCTTAATTTGTCTGCTTTTTTTAGAATTATTTGCTTGTCATTTTGAATAACAATTATTTTGTCTCCTTTTTCGATGCCTTTACGCATCTCAGCAGGAATAATTATTTGCCCTTTTGAACTCATCTTTGTTATTGCTATTTCCATAGGTAAGATTGATCTTACATTGTATATAAGTTTTTCCATTTTATTATTTTTATAAAAATTTGCTTAAAAAAGGTTTGCTAGAAAAACCTGAAAAGTTTTCGGATTGAAGTAATATTTATAAGTAGTTTATAATTCTTCTTTTTTATGTTTTACCACATAATAATCTCAATTGGATGTAATTTAAGTTGTAAGTATTGTGATAAAGAGGAATTTGGAGAGCCTGATGAAGAAACTTATGACTATAAAGTGCCTTGTAAAATTAATTATGATCTTGAGAAATTGAAGACTTTTGTAAAGAAAGAGGATTATGTTACCTTCTATGGAGGGGAACCTTTGCTTGGAATGGATGATATTAGAAAGATTATGGATTCTGTTGAATGTCAAGGGTTTATGATTCAAACTAATGGGCTGTTGTTGCATGAGCTTGGTGCTGAGTATGTAAATAAGTTTCATACAATTTTAGTTTCTATTGATGGTGATGAAAAAATTACTGATAAATATCGTGGTGAAGGTGTTCATAAGAAAGTAATAGATAATGTTAAGTTAATCAAAGAACAGGGATTCTCTGGAGAATTGATTGCTAGAATGGTTATTACTTCTGATTCTGATGTTTATGTGCAAGTTAAGTGGTTGTTAGAGAATGGGTTTGATAATATTCATTGGCAGTTGGATGCGATGTTTTCAGATTTAGAAGAGATGAAATGGTTAGAAAAATATAATGCTGATGTTGTTAAATTAATGGATTTTTGGATTGATGAGATGAAGAATGGAAAAGTTTTGAGATTATATCCCTTCTTAGTTGTTATGGATTCTATTTTGAAGAATGAACGTTCGTTGTTAAGATGTGGTTCTGGGCATAATAATTTTACTATTGTTACTAATGGAAAAATTGCTCCTTGTCCTATAATGTCTTTGATGAAAAAAAATTATTTAGGAGATATTGATATGGGTTATAAAAAATCTTTTGTGAATTGGAGATGTTTAGCTTGTTTGGATTATGATCTTTGTGGTGGGAGATGTTTGTATTCTAATATTCTTTATAGTGATTTAGAAAGCTATGAAAAATTGTGTAATACTATTCATTTGTATTTGCAAGCTTTGAAAGAAAAAAGTGAGATTGTTAAAGATTTGATTTCTAAAAAAATTATTTCTTTGGATGATTTTAAACATTTGAAATATAATGGTGTTGAAGTTATTCCTTGATTATTTTAATAAAAGTATTATTGCAACAACTAAAATAGTTATTTCTCCAATTATGAATAGATTAAAATTTTTTATAAATAAAAATATTAATGCAACCAACAATGCAATCCCTAAAGTTTTCTGTTGAATTGAAATTGATTTTGACATTATTATAGTTATAGAAGAAAAGTTTATATAGCTTATGGGCTTTAAAGTGATTATGAAAAAGAAGGTGAATTCTTTGTATAATACTTTGAATGATAAACAAAAAGCTTATGTTAATTTAAATTTGGAAAATTTAAATAATGGGAAATATTTGTTAACAGTTTTTCATTTAGTTCCTGGTAAAAATTTAAATATCTTACAGGCTGCTGCTGAAGTTGCTGCGGAGTCTTCTACTGGGACTAATTTTAAAGTTAATACTGAAACTGTTTTTTCGCGTTCAATGAATGCTTTAATCTATAAGTATGATATTAAAAAATCTTTAGTCTGGATTGCATACCCTTGGAGAATATTTGATAGAGGGGGAAATATACAAAATATATTGACTTATGTAGTTGGAAATGTTTTAGGGATGAAAGAAGTTTCTGCTTTGAAATTATTAGATCTTTGGTTTCCTCAAGCTATGTTAAAAAAATATGATGGGCCTTCTTATACTTTAGATGATATGAGGAAGTATTTAGGAGTTTATGGTCGACCAATTTTGGGGACTATAATTAAGCCAAAAATCGGGTTGAATGCTGATGAGTATGGAAAAGTTTGTTATAATTTTTGGGTTGGTGGTGGAGATTTTGTAAAGAATGATGAACCACAGGCTGATCAAGATTTTTGTGCTTTTGAAAAAATGGTTATGAATGTTAAGAAGGCTATGGATGAAGCTGTTAAAGTTACAAAACGAAAAAAGGTGCATTCATTTAATGTTTCTGCTGCTGATTTTGATACTATGATTAAGAGATGTGAAATAATTAGGAAAGCTGGGTTTGAGAAAGGGAGTTATGCATTTTTGATTGATGGAATTACTGCAGGGTGGATGGCTGTGCAAACTTTGAGGAGAAAATATCCTAATACTTTTATACATTTTCATAGAGCTGCACATGGTGCGTTTACTCGTGAGGAGAATGTTTTTGGGTTTACTGTTTTAGTCTTATCAAAGTTTGGTCGTTTGGCTGGTGCTTCTGGGATTCATACTGGTACTGCAGGTGTTGGTAAAATGGCTGGAACTCCTGATGAAGATGTTGTTTCTGCGCATAATATTTTGTATTCGAATGCTAAAGGGCATTATTTTGAACAGTCTTGGAAAGGAATGAAGAAGTGTACACCGATTGTTTCTGGAGGTTTGAATCCAACATTATTGAAGCCTTTTATTGATGTAATGGGAACAATGGATTTTATTACGACGATGGGAGCGGGAGTGCATGCGCATCCTTGGGGGACTGAGGCTGGTGCTAGAGCTTTGATACAAGCTTGTGAAGCTTACAAGAAAAAGATTAGTATTCTAAATTATGCTAAAACTCATAGAGAGTTGGCTGAAGCGATTAATTTCTTTTCTAAAAGTAATATTTCTAAGGCTGCTAGTACTGAAAGGAATTAATGGAATTTTTTAATTGTTGTGGATTTTCAATTATTTCTTTAATCTTATTTTTTAATGCTTTTTCAAGAATTGGATTTTTTTTACAAATCTTTTGAATACTTTCTTTACATTTCTTGTGAATCTCAAAATTATATGTCATTATGGGAATTGTTATCTAAATATTTCTTCAACAGATTTTAATTTAATATACTTTTCTTTTTTGCGTTTTTCTAATTCTTTTTTGAATTCTTCTTTTATTGGAAGTTCGTCAACTGGATGCCAGTCTATTTTTTCACAAAATTTCCATTCTTCATCTGTCAAAGTTTTTGTTTTAAGATAATTTTCAAATATTAGTTTTTTTGTAATTTCTTCTCTAGCAATTTCACTCCAGTTTATCCATGAATATTTTTCTTTTAATTCATTTCTTTTTTCTTCGGTTATTGAAATAGTTATTGAAGGCATTTTTGAAACTCCTTGATTCTTAAATCAAATCTTTTTTTTAGATATTCGGCCCAATTTATTTCTGGATAATTATCAATTTTTTTCTTAAGTTCTTCTGATATGGATATTGTGAATGTTGTCATTATTATTTGTGTTTACACTAGAATTTGTTTATATATTTAAATCTTTCTTTTGTATTCAAGGTGACGAAACCTTTATATAGTATTTTCGTTACTTTAAAGTAGTGTTAGAGGTGATAGGAATTGAGAAATGAGGAAGAATCCATTATTGTTCAAGCAGGAAGAGTTCGAGTTCTTACATCGAATATATTTGTCACAAAATAGCAAAGCTAAGTTTTTTCAAAGCATTCAAAAGAAGAATGGTGTTGGTTTAAATAAAGATGAAATTATGTTTGTAAAGAAGAAATTTGTTGAATGGAAAAGCTCTGATTCTAATGAATTGCTTTGGATGAATCAAGAAGAATGAAATTTTTATATGGACCCACAAGAGAAGGAATATTTGTTGGTGTTAAAGATAGTAATCAAATTTTAAATTATATGAAAGGGGTAGTTGGGAATATTTTTTGTAGAACAGAAGTTTGGTATATTGATTTGGATGATAATCTTGCAAAATCGCCTGCAAAAGCTATTGCAATGAGAGCTATAGGAACAAAACATTATGATCTTAGATATATTGATTGGTGTATTAATACAGCTTTAGAATTAATATTACATGGTAAGACCGCAGAGTCAAGAACTTGGTTAGAGTATGTGAATAATTTTTTAAAAGATGATAAATTAGAAGTTGAATTAGCAAAATTTGCTGAAGGTTTCGTTGAAAAATCATTGTATCCTGGAGTTCCTGATTTGATGGATCTAATTGATGGAAAGAGAAAGATGTTAATAACAAGAAATGTGTCTGCAATTGCTGAAGCTTATGCAAAGAGATTAGGATTAAGGTTTGTTGCTAATGCTTGGAATAAAAGAGAAGTTGTTGCTGAAAATTTATTTGAAGGAAGTGCTTCTGTTATGGGTGATTCTGGAGAGGATGTTGAAATGTTAGAGGGATTAAATGTGGGTTCTAGATGTTTATTTTATACTTTAAGAAATCCTAAACAAGAATTGTTGGAGATTTCAGATCCTGTTGTTTATACGAGTAGGGATAGAAGAGGATTAGTTGAGGTTTTGACAAAATGAGAGATTTAGAAGGAATAGTTCAATTGTCTGGAAAGGATTATTTTATTGAAAGAAAATTGGGTAGTGGTGGAGAAGGAGTTTCATATTTAGCTATTAGAGATGATGAAAAAAAAGTTTTGAAGGTTGCAGTTGATGTTAATGAATTAGAAGAAAGATTGAAACCTAGATTATTATTAGCAAATTCTGCATTGAATACTAGATTTAGAGTGCATAGACATAGTGGAATTTATGTTGTTGTTGAAGGAGATTATGTTGAGGGTGTGAACCTAAGAGAACATATTGATAATATTAATAGAGTTTATTCAGAAGATGAGGTTGTTGATTTTATTAAATTTATGTGTAATAGATGGTTGTCACCATTAGGTTCTAGGGGATTAGTACATAGAGATATCAAACCTGAAAATATTATTCAAAATGAAAATCCTTGTTTGATAGATTTTGGATCATTAAAAAATGTTAGTGGGACAATGACTCTTACTACTTCTGTTTCTGGAACTCCAGGATATTCAAGACTTTTTGGAGATGCTAGGGTACAGGATGATTTTTATTCATTGGCTAGAGTGGCTAGTTTCTTGTTGACTGGAAAAGATCCTAAATTTGTTGGTGAAGAGGATTATGATAAACAAGAGAGTCAAAAAATTGTTGATGCGTTGAATGTTTCTGATAAATTGAAAAATGTGTTGTTGAGAATGCAAGGTGTATCTGAAGAATATGCTTTTCCTGCTGAGATTGTTTTGGATTTAGAAGGGAGGGCAAATGCCTTAGTGATTGCTAGAAGAAAGTTACCAGAATATGTAACTGTTCCTCCTAAGGATTTGGTTATAAGAAGTTCTGAACTAGTTACATATTTTCTAAATAATTATCAAAATTTTAGAGTAGAAAACAAACCATTATCTTCTGAGTTTAATAATGAATTAGAAGAATTGTTAGGATTTTGGGGTTTAAAAAGAACTAATTGGGGTAGTGTTGAATTTAAAAAGTTTCTAAGAGATGTTTTTGTGAGAAAGGATATGAAATCTAAAAAATGTGAGGTATTTTTTGAACCAATATGGGGGGGACCATTTTATTTTGGTTTTGTGATAGCTAATATTAATGAAAAAAATAGTCTAGTTGCAAATTTTGATGATTATTATTTAAGAAGAAATAAACAAAGTCCAAATGAACCCTCTTTTATTGGAGATGTTATTGGTCGTAGATTAAGTCCAATCTCAGTTTATGCTTTAGATTCAGTAATCTTAAAACATGTATTATCAGGAAGACCAGGATTTACATATGATGGTTATCTAACTAAAAATTAAACTTTAGTCCTTTAGCTTCGAACATTAAACCTTTATGTTTTCTTGGGATTTTTTCTCGTTTTGCAATCTCTAAATAATGCATGAGTTTCTTTTTCTTTTTGGGTAAGTTTTTTTCGGTTAAACAAGGGCCACCAATACAGCCACCTTTACAGAAAGTTGTATCTATGAATTTAATTTTTTTATTCGTTGATTTAAAATAATTCTTTAGTGAGTTTATTCCATCAAGAATAATTGTTTCATCCTTATGAATAATACCTTTCAAATGTGCAGTCTTAGAGAGGCCGCCTGTGATTGGATAGACTTTTGTATAATCATTATAAAATAAATCGAAACTTTGTTTGCTTCTTTTGAATTTTTTGGGGAGGATAGTATTTAATTGTTGGTAGTCTATTGTATAATCTATATATTTGGATTTTTCAGCTTCGTTTTTTTTAAAATGACAGGGTGAAATGAAGCAAGTTTTATGCTTAGGATAATATTTCTTACAAATTTTGCCCATAGCAATCATTGGGCTATCAACTCTGATTAAATATTTGGAGTATTGGGGATATTGAGAAATAATAGTTTCTAATGTTCCTGGGCATACTGAGGATATAAGTAGTTTTTTTGTACTTTTTAGTTGATTATGGTATTCTTTGTTTATTATTTTTGCACTAAATGTAAGTTCTACAATTTTATCAAAGCCTAAAGCTCTTAATTGGGAAATTATTTTGGGGTATTCATATTCTGATGCAAAGCTTGGGGCAATCATTGCAATTACTTTTTCTTTATTTAGAGAAGATTGTATTTTGGTTAAATTATTTTTGGGGTGCATTTTTACTTTCCTGTTTGTTTTAATTTATTTTCAATGATTTTATTTAATTTTTCAATGATTCTTTGAATTTTCGTCCATTTTAGTAAACCTTTAGATAGCCTTTGAGTATAATCCCATTTATTAAATTGTTTTTTAATTCTTTACTTAGTTTATTGAAATCTTTACTTAGAAATAAATTTATCTTTCTATACAATTTTGTTTCAAATTTACTCAAATCTAATTTTTTATCGTTGCATTCAATAAATAAATCTATATCACTATCTTCTAAATCTTCTCCTTTTGATGCTGAACCAAATAAAATTATCAAATTAGGCATTAAATTATCATTGAGGTAATCTAATAAACTTGATTCTTTAATTTCCTTAAGAGTATTTATTTTTTTTAAGAATCTAAAATATTCATAATCCTGATTTGCATAATAAATGGGATAATTTTGAGTACGGTGTTTTTTCTGAATTATTAATTTGTTCTCATCTAGTTCTTTAAGATATTTCTTTACTGAAGGTGGGGCTATTTTAGAGATTCTACTAATTTCTCTTAATTGAAAACCTATCCCTTTAGGTATTGGATTGTCAAAAAATATTTTTAATATTTTATCTCTGTTGTTTTTTTGTAACATGTGTTATAATATAATTACATCTGTTATATAAACGTTTCGGTTTATCTTTTTATATCTCCCCAGGATTTTTTCTTTTTAATTAATTCTTTTAATGGAGGATTTAATTCTTCAAATGTTGGACGTTCTTTTTTGTAGAATATGCCCATTGGAATTTTGTTGTAAGTTTCGTAATTAAATTCATCAGCTAATTTCATAGCTTTTTCTATATTCTTGGAATCGTGATTTTTAATCATGTAAGAATGTTCTTTTAAGTTTTTATCTGGGTGGAATACAATACAAGGTTGGATAATTTCAATAAATGCGAAGCCTTTGTGTTTCAGAGCTTCTTTAGTTATCCATTCAATTTGTTTGGCGTCTGCGAAAACTCTTGCTACGAATGAAGCGTTTGCTACAAGCATTAATTTGATTGAATTTATTGGGGCATATTTTACTCCTAAAGGTGTAGTCTTGTCAATGAATCCTTTTTCTGTAATTGGAGTTGGTTGGCCAACAGTGAGTGCGAATACTTGGTTATTATGGATGAAATATTTTATATCTGCATTATATCTTGCTGCATGAATTAGATGTTCCATACCTTCAGCATATGCATCACCATCACCAGAAAAACCTAGGACTTGTAAGTTTGGATCTCCAACTTTTATTCCTAAGGCTGTTGGAAGGACTCGACCATGCAATGTATTTATTCCTGGAAGATTAATGTAATCGAACATTTTTCCGTGGCAGCCGATACCTGTGACTATTGCAGTTTTCTTAGTTTCTTTTGAAAGGATATTTTTCATGCCTATTAGTATTTGATTATTGAAGCATCCTGGGCACCAAGTATTAGTGTTTTTTGTGGTTAGGTTTTTCATTTTAGAATTTTATTTCTCCATTGAGTTTTTTGTGATTGGTTAAATAAATTGATAGTATTGAGATAAATAGGCCTAACAATAAACCTATATAATTGTGATTATTTGTTATTATTCTATCAATTGCAACTATTGTTATTGCTGACATACTAAGAGGGATGTAATATTTTTTTAGACGTTTACTTTTTTCTATAAATAAGTAGCCTACATATATAATAAAAAATGTTATAGTCAGATGTGCTGAAGCATCGAATAAAATATTTTTGCCCCAGATGTACATAGGAATATATTTTAATAGGATTAAGCCTAATATCATAATTAAGCCAGTAAAAATAATATTTTTGATTTTTTGAATTCTGGGATTTTTCATTTTAATATCCTCTTTATTTCTTCTTTGAGTTCGTTTGCGTAAAATGGAAGACCATTATACTTTAGAATATTTTTTGTTATTCTGAATCCTGTGTTTTCTAAGATTAATTCTGAGAGTTGGGAATTAGAATTATTTTCAATAGCAATTATTTTTTTGTTTTTGAGTTCTTTTTCAAGGCCTTTTGCGAATGGAACCAAGTGAGTAATATGGATGTACTTGACATTTAATTCTTGGATGGAGTCTAGTATTGCACCTTTTGTTGAACCCCAAGAAATAATTACATTGTTACTATTTCTTTTTCCAAAAATTTTATATTGTTTGAATTTGGAAATTTCTTTTTTAAGAATATTAAATTTGTTTATTCTTTTGGAAATTATTTTTTGAATTTCGGTAGGAGTCTCAACTAAATTACCATTCTCATCATGTTCATAACTATTGTATCTCTTCAATGAAGTTGTTTTTTGGGATTTGATTATTTTTGGGGTTGCTTCAGAAGTGTAATAACTTTCACTTAAATGTTTGTCAGTTAGTAAAATACAGGGTATTTTTAGTTTTTGGGATAAATAAAAGCATTGAGAGATTAGTTCTTCACATTCAGTTATATCACCTGGTGCTAAGACTACACGTGGAAAATCACCATGACCTGCATGTCTAACCATATTTAAATCGCCTTGTGCAGTTGAAGTTGGGACACCTGTTCCTGGACCTGGGCGCTGGGCATTGTATAATACTAAAGGTATTTCTGCTTGGCCGGCCATACTTAATCCCTCAGTCATTAAATCAAAACCACCGCCTGAAGTGCCTAGCATGGATTTTGCTCCTGTTAATGCTGCTCCAATGGCTGCATTTATTACTGCAATTTCATTTTCTAATCCTATTGTTAAATAATTATGTTTGGTTTGTTTTGGAGCTAATTCGAATAATAAAGGTGTAGCTGGTGTCATTGGATATGAAAAATAAATATCTAACCCTGATTTTATTGCACCTTCAGCTGTTGATTGTGAACCATTCATGAATATTTTAGAAGTTTTTTTTGGTTTTGGAAAAGATAATATTTCTTTTATTGAATCATATCCTTGGTTTGCAAAATTTAAATTAGATTCAAAATTTTTGATTTCTTTGAGTTCTTTTTCTATTAATCTTAAATCTAAATTAAATAATTTTAGAATTGCTCCTGCACAGTACATATTTTCTGTGTGATTTTTTAATATAACTGCGTTGTTTGTTAAATTTTTCTTATGTAAATTGATTGTGTTTTCATCTAATGCAATTAGTAAATTAATTTTGGTATCATTACTATATATTGGATTTTCTGAGAATGTTAGTAAGTTGTAATTGTGGCCTCCTCTTATTATTGAAGGATATTCTCTTGATATGAAAACATAGTAACCTTCTTTGACTAGAATTTTTCCAATAATTTCTGCAATAGCATTTGGGCCTTGGCCTGCTTTACCACCAAAAAGAATTGTAAATCTCATT
>Ga0209541_10017459_pt1 | contig 10490 bp, 9 predicted proteins | sample RifCSPlowO2_01_FD_184027 | JGI IMG/M metagenome (GOLD analysis project Ga0209541, IMG submission 184027) | Groundwater microbial communities from Rifle, Colorado - Rifle CSP2_plank lowO2_0.1 (SPAdes) (version 2) | ecosystem: Environmental > Aquatic > Deep subsurface > Groundwater | place: Rifle... | reverse complement strand
TATGAAGGAGTTTTATTAGAAAGTTCTGAAACAGGGATTGTTCTTTTGAAATTAGGGACGGGATATAATATCGGCTTTAATAAAAAAGATATTTTAGAAATTAAAGTTTTGAAAAAATTTAAAAAAGAGGGTAAAGAAATTGCTGAAAATCCCCCAAGGGATGACGCCGCTGCGCCTAAAAGATCTTCTGAAAAACCAAATATTGCGATGGTTATTACCGGTGGAACTATTGCTTCAAAATATGATTCCCGCACCGGCGGAGTTCATCCTTTGACAAATCCAGAGGAATTATTCAAATATTATCCAGAATTATTTGAAAAAGTAAATGTTGCAAGAGTTGAAGTTCCATTTATGAAAGCATCTGAAAGCATGAATTTTTCTGATTGGAAAAAAATTGCAAAAATTGTTTCAGAGCTGGTTAATGATTCAAATATTCAGGGCGTTATAGTAACTCATGGAACAGATACGCTTCATTACACTTCTTCTGCCTTAAGTTTTTTCTTGAGAAATCTAAATAAGCCGGTTGTTTTAACTTATTCTCAAAGAAGCATTGACAGAGCTTCCAGCGATGCTAATTTGAATTTAAAATGCTCTGCTCTTGCAGCAATTTCAGATATTGCGGAAGTTATGCTCGTCGGTCATGGTTCAACTAATGATGATTTTTGTTATGCAATGCCCGGAGCAAAAGTCAGAAAATTTCATTCTTCAAGAAGGGACGCATTTAAAGTTGTGAATGCTGAACCATTTGCAAAAATTTATCCAAATAGAATTGAGATTTTAAGTGATTATAACAGGAGAAATAATAAAAAAGTTGAACTTGATTTAAAATTTGAGGAAAAAGTTGCTTTAATTAAATTTTATCCTGGACAATCTTCTGATATTTTAAATTATTATTTTAAGAATAAATATAAGGGAATTATTATTGAAGCAACAGGACTTGGACATCTTGCAGTTAATTCTGAATCTGAATATGGTTGGGATAAAAAATTAAAAGAGCTCGTTGAAAAAGGGGTTGCAATTTGTATAACTTCTCAATGCATTAATGGAAGAGTTGATTCTTTAGTTTATTCCAATGGAAGAAAATTATTGGATGCTGGAATAATTTTTCTTGAAGATATGCTTGCTGAAACAGCGTTGGTAAAACTTGGCTGGGTTTTGGGACATGAAGAATGGAAAAATAAAATTAAGGAAAAAATGCTGGAAAATGTTTCTGGAGAGTTAAACGACAGATTGAAGTAATAAAATGGAAAATCTTTTTGTTTATGGAATTTTAAAAAAACCAGAAATTCATAAAAAAGTTATTGGGAGAACTGCTGAATTTTCTGATGATTCTCTTAAAGGACATAAAATTTCTCAAATAAATATTGAAAATGAGATTTTTCCGATTTTAATAAATTCTAAAAATCCCCGTGATTTTGCGTTTGGCTTTGTTTTAGAAGTTTCTGAAGAGGAATTAAAAAAAATTGACAAATACGAAGGAGATGAATATAAAAGAAAAAAAGTTATTTTAAACAGCGGAAAGGAATCTTGGGTTTATGTTAAAGCTTAATCTTTTACAGGCAAATCTAATTTGGGAATTTTAGGAATCGTATCTTGTTTTAATTCTCTTTGTTTTTTTGTTTGCTCCCAAAGTTCTTTTGTTTCATCATTGTTTTTTAAGAGAATAGAGATTTATAAACCTTTACTTAGTTATCATTTAAAAGTTACAAATTAGAAAGATTTATAAATGAAAAATGGTTATTTTTTCAATGAAAGATTATAGATTAAAATCCCATAAATTGGGGGATAAAATTGTTTTGGATGGAATTGAAGCTATAAATAAATTGCAGCATGAAAATAAGTTACCCGGATTCATCTCCGGTGGAATGGCTGTAAGCAGTTATCTGCCTGTAGAGAACCATAGAGAAACAATTGATTTAGATTATACTTTATTTTTTAACGGGGGCGTAGTAGATTACAAAAAAATTACCGAACCTTTAGTAAAAATTTTAATTGAAAAAAATTATTCTGTAGAATACAAAAAAAAAGGCACAACTCACGATTATATTATTAAACGAAATGAAGATTCTTTTCTTATTCAACATTCAAGAAGATCTCCGAAGAATTTTATGAAAAATAAAAAGAGTCTTGAACGAGAAATAAGTAATCGTAGAATAATGTCCGATAAAGATCTTTCTTATGCGGTTTTAAGTCCAGAAGATTTAGTATTGCACAAATTAAATAGAATTTTAAAATTTAATTCGGAATATAATGTTGCTTTTCCTAAAAATATTCCTCAAGAAGATTTTAAGAAACAAATAGAGTCACTTAAAGAAGAAGTTTTGAATTTAAAAGATTCTGTAGGTCCAAGAATGGTTGCAAAACTTAGACTTTTTTATGATATTTTTGATATTAAATCTTTGGGTAAAAGCATCGGTTTAAATAAGAATTATTTTGAAGAAGCTTTGAAAGATTGGATTGGTCAAAATAAAATATCAAATGATTTTGTAAATACTTTGGATAAATATGAAATTAGATTAGATTAAATTAATAAACCTTTTTTCTTTATTTATTTTATGGCTGAAGACATCTTAAATTATGAAAAGTTAAAATTTAAATCCGGTTTGGAAATTCATCAACAGCTCGATACAAAAAAACTTTTTTGCAGCTGCCCTTCTGTTTTAAGAAACGATGAGCCGGATTTAATTGCAACCAGAAAACTTCATGCGGTTGCCGGAGAAAAAGGAGAAGTTGATGTTGCTGCGCAGTATCAGGCGGCTCTGAAAAAAGAATTTATTTATGAATTTTATAAAGATAATAATTGTTTGATTGAGTTAGATGAAGAGCCGCCGCATGTTATTAATCAAGAAGCTTTGAAAATTGCTTTACAGGTTGCGTTTTTATTAAACTGCAAAATTATTCCTTTAACGCAAATTATGAGAAAAACTGTTATCGATGGTTCAAATACTTCAGGATTTCAGAGAACCGTTTTAATTGCCCGTGATGGTTTTATTGAAACAAGTTATGGTAAAGTTGGAATTGATACTCTTTGTTTAGAAGAAGATTCTGCAAGAAAAATTAGTGATGATAATGGAAAAATAATTTATAGATTAGACCGGCTCGGGATTCCTCTGATAGAAATTGCAACTGCTCCCGATATTAAATCTCCTGAACAAGCTAAAGAATGCGCTTTGCATATTGGTGAAATTTTGAGAAGCTGTAAGGTTAAACGGGGAATTGGGACAATCAGGCAAGATGTTAATGTTTCTATAAAAAATGAAAAAAGAGTCGAGCTTAAAGGAGTTCAGGATATGAAAATTTTTGTAAAAATCATTGAGAATGAAGTTTTAAGACAAAAAAAACTTTCTGATGCCGGAAAACCAACAAGTTCAGAAGTTAGAAACGCTTTGCCGACGGGTTTAACTGAATTTATTCGTCCAATGCCTGGCGCAGATAGAATGTATCCTGAAACAGATTTATTTTTGCTAAAAATTTCAAGAGAATTTCTAAACGAAATTAAAAAAGATCTACCTAAATTAAAATCAGAAATTGAAGGGGAATTAAATAAAACTGGTTTAAGCCAGGAAATGATTAAATTATTATTAAATCAAAATAAAGTTGAGGAATTTAAAGATTTGTTGAAGATTTACGAAAATCCGAATTTTATCGCGAAAATGATTTTGCTTTTTCCAAAAGAAATTTCAGCTAAAATAGAAAAACCTCTTGATAAAATTGAAAAAATTCTTGAAGAAATTTATGGGGACATTTTAATTGCTTTAAATAAAAAGAAAATTTCTGAATCAGATGTCAAAGAAATTTTAACTAGCTTTGCAAAAGGCGAGAAATTTGAAAATGCAATTAAAATTGAAAAAACAGATGCAGGAGAAATTGAAGAAAAAATTATGAAATTAATCAAAGATAAACCCGGTTTGAGTGAGAATGCTTATATGGGGTTAGTAATGTCTGAAATGAAAGGAAAGATTGACGGAAAAACTGCAAAAGAAATTATTAAAAAATTTGTGAAGTAAAATAATTCTTTTTTCAACAAAATCTAAAAAATAAAAAAATTGCAAGAATATACAAATGTTTAAAAATTAATAAATTAAATTAATTCAATGGTTGTTCCAAATAAATTATTTTTGACTAAAGGGGTTGGGCGAGACAAGGAAAGACTTGCAAGTTTTGAACTTGCTTTAAGAGATGCAGGAATTGAAAAATATAATCTTGTTACTGTATCAAGCATTTTTCCTCCAAATTGTAAAATCGTTTCTAAAGAAGAAGGATTAAAATTTTTTGAGCCGGGGGAAATTGTTTATTGTGTTATGGCAAGGGTTGAAAATAATGAATATAACCGATTAAGCGCGGCTTCTATTGGTATCGCTGTTCCGGCAGATGAAAATCAATATGGATATCTTTCAGAGCATCATTCATACGGAGAAAATGAAAAAAGTTCTGGAGATTATGCAGAAGATTTAGCAGTATACATGCTTGGAACTACTTTGGGAATCGAAGTCCCTGAAAATCTCGGATATGATGAAAGAACAGAAGTGTATAAAATGTCTGATAAAATTATTAAAACAAGAAATATCACTCAATCTGCAGAAGGAAAAAATGGGCTTTGGACAACTGTAATTGCCGCCGCTGTTTTAATTACAAACGGAAAACAATCTGCTGCAGAAGAGAAAAATGGTAAATTAGAAAAGATAGCGGTTGAAACTAAACCATAAATTAATAAATGCTTTTTCTTTTTATGCTTTTATGGAGAGGGCGCATATTTCGGAAATAAAAGTCAAACAAGAAGTTTTATTGAAAGGGTGGATTTATGAAATTCGTGAATTATCTAAAATGGCTTTTATTTTGTTGAGAGATTTTTCTGGGATGGTTCAATGCGTCGTTAAAGATGAAAAACTTTTAAAAAAAATTTCAGAAATAACTTTAGAATCTGTTGTTGAAATTAAAGGAAAAGTTAAATCTGCGAATATTAAGGCAGAGCTTGCAAGAAAAGATGTTGAAGTTGAAGTCAGCTTTTTAGAAATTATCAGCAAAGCGGAAAAATTGCCGATTTTAGTTAATGAAAAGACAATTACGACCGAATTTCAACATAGATTAGATTACAGATTTTTAGATTTTCACAAGCCAAAAATTCAGGCAATTTTTAAAATACAAAATGTAATTGAAAATTCATTCAGAGAATTTTTTTATAAAAAAAAATTTATTGAGATGCAACCTCCGTGTATAATAAGCGCTGCGTCTGAAGGCGGGACCGAACTTTTTTCTGTTCAGTATTTTGAAAGAAAAGCATTTTTAGCGCAATCTCCCCAATTATACAAACAAATGTTGGCTTGTTCTATGGAAAAAATTTTTATGATAACTCCTGTTTGGAGAGCGGAAAAACACAACACAACCAGACACATTAATGAAATAAGACAAATGGATATTGAATGCGCTTTTATGAATCAAATGGAAGTTATGAAAGAATTAGAAGAAGTTGTTAAGTTTATTGTTAAAAAAATTTTAGAAGAATGCAAAGAAGAATTAAATTTGCTTAATGTTAAGAATCTGAAAATTCCAAAAGCAGTTTATTTAAATTATGAAGAAGCAATTAAAAAAGCAGGCGGAAAAATCGGAGAAGATTTCACGCCCGAACAAGAGAAAAGATTATGCAGTTTATATCCCGACAGCATTGTTTTTACTTATTCATGGCCTTCTTCATTAAAACCATTTTACATTATGCCTAAAGATGAAGATAAAAATGCAAAATACACAGAAGGTTTTGATGCTCTTTATGGCGGAATGGAAATTTCTTCCGGCGGACAGAGAATTCATTTGCCAAAATTGTTAATAGAAAGATTAAAGGATAAAGGATTAAATCCAAAAAATTTTGAATCTTATATAAATAGTTTTAGATACGGCGCTCCGCCTCACGCTGGCTGGTCAATTGGACTTGAAAGATTAACTCAAATAATTTGTGGACTGGACAATGTAAAAGAAGCAACAATGTTTCCAAGAGACAGAGAACGACTTACTCCGTGATTTTTTAGTTTAGTGTTCTTATTTTAAAATTACAACATTTCAGGAACATTTATAAATTTAATATTGTTGGGAAAATTATGGATATAGATGCAAAAACTAAAATAAAATGAATCTCATAAATAAAACAAAAGAGTTTTTTGAAAACTTAAGCAAAAAACAACTCTTAACTATTTTAGGCACAATACCCATTGGATTTGTTTTAGGCGTGGCTTTTTATACATTATCCGCTAAAATGAGAGTAAGTTTTAAAAAATATAATACGGAAACTTTTTCAATGATAGACAGTTTATCAATAGATACTATCTTTAAAAAAAACGGGGAACTCGATACAGATACGTTAATAGATTATTATAAGCTATCAAGAAAGGATATTCAATTTAAAACACTTGATAATCTTGATTCAGAAGGTTTTTTATTTGTAAGGGATAAAGAAATCTCTGAATATAATTTATTAGAAAACAATGTTCCTTCAAATAAAACTTTTGGACAAAAAAATGAAGCTAAAACTTATTTTCTTGTTGGAGATTTTTTCGGCAAAGATTTTAAATTAAATAAATTAGAATTAACAACATATGGGGCAACTTCTAATTTAGATGATTCCTTTAATCCGAAGATTCTCCCTCGTCAAAAATATCTAAATTATAAGATTTATACAAGGGAAACAGATTTAGGAAATAAAATGTTAGACGATGAACAGGCAAATGTCAGAAAATATCTAAATAAAATTCTTGAGCATAAGAAAAGTTTGAAAGATTAATTTTATTAATGATTGTTTCTAATAATTTAAATGGAAGATTTTAAAGAAAAAATTTGGGGATATGTTCTTAAGAATTCTTTATCTCATGATGGAATTCCCTCTGCAGGTTCAGTAATTTCAGCATTATTTAATGAAGGAATGAAAAAACAAGAAATTCCGGAATTAATGCCTCAAATAAACAAAATAATAAATGAGGTAAAATCTAAAGATATTGAATGGCAAAAAATAGAATTCAAAAAATTTGAATCTAAAGTTTCTGAAAGAGAAATTCACGAAGGACTTTCAGAATTACCCAATGTTCTAAAAACAGGAGTTGTAATGAGGTTCAGGCCTGCGCCTTCAGGACCATTGCATATTGGACATATTATCTCTAATATGATAAATTCTCTTTATGTAAAGAAATATGGCGGCAAATTTTATATTATTATTGACGACACTAATCCCGAAGAAACTCTTTCTGAAGCTTATAAAAATATAAAAGAAAATTGTGATTGGATTTTTGGAAATGTCTATGAATATCTTAATGCTTCAGATAGAATGAAAATTTATTATGAATATGCTGAAAAATTAATTAATAAAAATTCAGCTTATGTCTGTGTCTGCTCACAGGAAGAATTTAAAAAATTTGCAGAACAAAAAAAAGAATGCTCCTGCAGAAAAAATTCTATTAAAGATAATTTAGAGAAATGGGAAAAAATGCTGAATAAAAATGGTTTTTCAGAAGGAGAAGCTGTTTTAAGATTTAAATCAAATATGCAAAATCCAAATCCTGCAATGAGAGATTTTCCTTTAGCGAGAATTAATCTTCATGAACATCCTCTTCAAAAAAATAAATACAGAGTTTGGCCTTTGATGAATCTTTCAGTAGCAACCGACGATATTGAATTGAAAATAACCCATATAGTTCGGGGAAAAGACCACGCGGACAATGCAAAGAGACAAGAGATGATTTACAAAGTTCTCGGGTTGGAAAAGAAATTTCCATGGACATTTTTTATGGGAAAAATAAAATTCACAGATATTGTATTATCTAAAAGAAAATTAAATGTTGCAATCAAAGAAGGAAAATATTCAGGAGCAGAAGATGTCAGACTTCCGACGATTGTTTCATTAAAAAAAAGAGGATACAAGCCCGAAGCATTTTCAAAATTTGCAGAACAAAGAGGATTAACAGACGTGGATAAAGTAATAAGTCAGGAAGATTTTTTTGAAGTGATAGATACTTTTAGTAAAAATTAATATATTAACTTTAGAATAGTAATATTTATAAAGGCAAAAAATCTAATATTTTCAAGATGTTAGCAAAAAACAAAAAAGGAATCTCGGAAGTTGTAGTAACTATAATTATAATTCTCTTGGCAATTGTAGTTTTTGCAATTGTTTCAGTTGTTGTAAAAGGAACTGTTTCACAAGGCGCAGAAAACATTGAATTATCAAGCGCTTGCTTGGAAGTTGAAATGCATGCTGTAAAAATCGCAGAGGTTTTTGAACAAAGCGCTCCATCAACTCTTGTTGGTTATGATGTTACTGTTTCAAGAAGCTCTTCAGGAAAAAATCTTGATGGAGTTAAATTAATAATTGAAGATGCTATGAAAGAAAAAACAATCAGCAGTGAAAACATAATTGAATTAATTAGACCATTAGACAAGAAGACATATCTTGTTCCTACAAGTGATTTAAGTTTTGTTCCAGCTCAAGTAACAGCAGTTCCATTCTTTATGAAGAAATCAGGAGAGGTATATTTCTGTGAAAATACTCAAACTGATGAACTTGTTGTTTCAGATTAATTTTATTTATTAATTCTATATCTGCAAATATAAAAGTTATTTAGACTTAAAACATCTTTACAAGATTTTGACTAAAAACATTTTAACACAAACAAAAAATATTTAAACAAACTCCATTTATCCCGAATATGAATAAAAAGGGGATGAACAAATGGATTATATTCTTTGCTCTTTTAATTGGAATGATTATTGTTTATTTTTTATTTAAGAAATATGGATTATCTTATTTGGAGAATAACGCAACAGGCGGCTCGAAAACTTTTGAAAACATAGCAATATTTATTGTTGTTGTTATATTAAGCTATTTATTTATAAAATTCAGCTCTCAATTATTAAAGGGTTATTTAATCAACAATAGCGAAAAAAGAGATGTTAAATTAGTGTTGTCTGTTTACAAATATTTCATGTGGATTTTTATTTTATTTGTTACTTTTTCATTGTTGTTTAAACAAGTTGGCTCGTTAATCACCTCTTTAGGATTAATCGGTTTTGGAATAACATTTGCGCTGCAAAAACCAATCTTAAATTTTGTCGGATGGCTTACAATTGTCTTTAATAAAACTTATAAGATAGGAGATGTAGTTTCAATAAATAATATGAATGGAAGAGTTTATGATGTTAAAGTGATGTACACTAATGTATCTGAGCTTAACAGTATTGGTGATCCAACAGGCAAATCAATTTCAATTCCAAATGAATTTGTTTTAACAAGTCCTATAACAAATTTTACAATCGGAGAAAGTTACATTTGGGACGAAATTGTAATCTACTTAACCTATCAGAGTAATTGGAAAAAGGCGCAAAAAATAGCGCAAAAAATAATTCAAGATTATTATGACAAGAATATTAAAAAAGAATTAAAGAAAACATTTATAAAAGAATTTAAGGAACAGGATGAAGTGGTTCCGAGAATAGGAATTAATGAAAAAGGAGTGATTTTAAAGTTTAGATATCTAGTTGATTTTAATGTTGCTAATAAAATCAAAGGCACGATGGTTAAAATCTTATTGGATAAATTAAAGAGCAAAGATATTATCCTTGGCAAGATTGAAAATATTACCAAAGCAGACCACTACAAACTTTTTGGTTAAAATTAGTTTTGAGAATTTTTAGAATCTGTTTAAAATTATTTTTTAATTTATTTTTTTAATAAATAATTTAATTTCCCTAAATTTTTGCTCAGAGTGTCATATTCTGCATTAGTAATAAAATTATATTCTTTTAATAAATTTAATTTTTTTAGATATCTTTTATCTTTGGAATTGCAAAAATACCATGGATATAAGTTGCTTAAACCTTCAATTTCTTTTTCTTTATATTCTTTAATCTTTTTAAAATGCTCTATGATTTGTTCAGGAGTTTGAATATATGGAACTGCTGACTCCACAAATGTTGCAACATCTTCCCTTATAGACTCTCCAGAATAAGGATCTAGACAACCCTCTTTGGGACCGGCTGTTCCATCTTTCCAAGTAATCTTCCGTAATGCTTCTGGAGAAAGATAATCATATTTAACATTACTTTTTTTATAATTATATCTTGCTATTTTTTTCCATTTTTCTGAAAAATTTGAACCACTTTTATCTAAGAAATTGTTTCTAATGTGAGCAGCTTCGTGATATAAGGTTTCTTTTTTATAATTTTCGCATAAATAAATTTTATTATTCAATGTGAAACCTTTAAACGTAGGACGACAATTTTCCCAATCTTCTTTCTTGATTATGTATATTGTATCTAAATATTTTTTAAGGCCTGAATTAAGTTTATTAAAAATACTTGTGTCAGTTTTTGTTGTTGGAACATATTCTTCAAGAGGTAATTGTTTCTCATCGCAACTGTTAAAAGTTAAAGCTGAAATTGTTAATGGAAGAACTAATTTTTTAACCAATCCATTCCTTATTTTTTGTGTCATTAAATAGTAACTTAAATATAGG
>Ga0209541_10017457_pt1 | contig 10490 bp, 9 predicted proteins | sample RifCSPlowO2_01_FD_184027 | JGI IMG/M metagenome (GOLD analysis project Ga0209541, IMG submission 184027) | Groundwater microbial communities from Rifle, Colorado - Rifle CSP2_plank lowO2_0.1 (SPAdes) (version 2) | ecosystem: Environmental > Aquatic > Deep subsurface > Groundwater | place: Rifle... | reverse complement strand
TCCTGTTTTGAGCAGGACGGCTAGCCTGACCCGATCGTCTCGGGTAAAATGTTTGTATGGCATCTGTCCGCTTTGGTTATGCTGGTAATGGGTAATTACTCAGCTATTGTACCTTGCGGACATTTGTTGTTTAAGCCTTGTAATGCAAGGCTTTTTTCAATTTCCATTGCACTTGGAGCTAGAATTCGGGACCACTCTCACCCCGGAATTCTTCCGAGGCTTTCTCCCAAACAAAACGTGGGGAGGGAAGACGAGCGGTAGGGTGTTTGAAAATGACCAGTAAGAAAAGCAATCTGGCGACCACGACGCTGGCGTCCAGTCTCGCAAACCAGATCATGGTGGCCGAAGCGGCCGGGCGTCTCAGTTTGCAACCGAGAGCGCTTGTGACTAGGATGAAATCCGCTATGCCCGCTGTGATCGAGCAGAATCTCTATCTTGTGGTGGCCGAACAGACGGCATCGCCACTTCCGCCCGAGGACTTTGCGACGCTCCTGCGTCGTTTGAGTTCGCGTGGTCGTCCCCTTCGAATCGAGGATTTCACGGTCAAGGTGGGGAAGGACCTGCAGTCCTACTCCGCTGCCAGACTGGTGGAATTGCTCGACATTGCCCTTGACCTCATGGGTAAGTGGGACGAAGAGGGCAAGGGCGAAATCGTGCCTCTCGACGTATCGCAGGCTGTCGGTTTGGTGCTCATCTTTGGTGAGCATTCGGCTGACATTGTGAACACGGTCGAAGAGAACAGTCGCGCTTTCCGTATGCGTCTCGGCCTTCCGGCTGATACGAGCGTTCCGGAGATTGTGCACAAGACGATTGTCCGACTGCTCAAGGTTCTCGAGGCAGGCCAGGTCAGTCCCATCGAGTGTGACGAAATCCTTAAGCTCATTTCCTAGGAGGAATGATGTCGCTTGAAAGAGATATCCTCAAGGCGGTTGGTGGTAAGAGCGGGTGGAAAATTAACCCGCTAAAGGCCATCGGCCTTTCGCGGGATGTGCTTCGCCTCGGTCTTTCCGATGCGGAGCTTCAATCTCTTTGCAAGCGTCAGGCCTCGCTCCTCTTGAGCATCCGCCACCCGGACAAAATGGAAGGAAGTGATGAGGATGCGAAGCGTCAGGCACTTCGATACTCCGAGGCAACCGGTTTCCTCAATGACCCCGCGATGTTCGCAAGGGCGTTGCGGGAGTTTCGAGACACAGAATCCAACGAGCGCGTAGAGCTTGAGGTCGCAATAACTCGAGCTCGGGAGTTACAGACCGACAAGGAGCGTCTTACGGAAGATCTCCGAATCGCGGTCGAGAAATTGGCGGTCCAGGAGTCTGATATCGGACGAGCCAGGCGGTTCGTTCAGTCCGCTCTCTTGCAACCCCATTCCTCAAACAAGGTCAAGGGGAAGAAGGAGTTCGGTGAGTTTCGTGTCATGCGAGTTGGGGATGTGCGCGAGCTCCTCACTGCGACCTTTTACGTTAAGCCGTCAGTAAACATGTCGGTTCTTGGAAATCGGAGAGCTTACCCGGCCGAGTTGTGCAAGGCCGCTTCAACCTCAGAGATTATTCATCCTGTCGTGTGGAGTGGTGGCGATCCTGTCGATTTCCTCTATCGTTCCGAAAGTTCGAACGCGATTCTGCGAAGAGAGTCCACTGCTGGACACTTCGAAAGCAGAGTTGACGGAGTCCCGGACAACATCGACGTATCTTACAAGGAAAGTCTCGGGCTATTTGCCCGATTCTTCGAAGGTAAGATCTTCGGACAGTTTGGCGTCGCTCTTAACCACTTTCGGGTCGAGGGCGGTCGCATCTTGCGGACCCACGCGTCGCTTGCCGAGTACGGAGCGGATGAGCCGATTGACACAATCATCGGCACGATCACTCCACACGCACTTAGCAACTTGCCGCACGTTGTCTACGGTCATTCGAACACAGGTGGTGCTCGGATAATTGCATTTGACGACGTGTTGCGAAAAGCGGAACCGTACGTGGCTCAGGGCATGTTCTTGATAACGTGCGAGCCGTCGAGTGCAGGTCAGATTCAGCATGTTGCTGGAGGATTTGGCAGCGGTAGGGCTGAAGGAATCATCGGTCCGCCAGCTGACTTTCTTGTACGGCATCTGGTCATCGCTCTTCGTTAAAACAACCTTGGTTCTTTGCAAGGGAGGTACGTCAGTTCGGAGGGTCGGTTGCGCAGTAATGCGCAATCGACTCTCCGGACCTTTATTCCGAACGGGAGTAGAAAACTACTCGTGTCCGGTGAAAGGTCTTTAAAACAAATCATCACTGGCCGTACTCATCGGCACGGTGACGCTTCCGCAAAACAGTGAAGTGAAAAAATGATTTCTCCAGTCCCGTCATACGGGATAGTTATGGAGGAACCATGAGTGAACACGCGAGACTATCGATGGTCACTCGCATCATTGCTGTCGGCTCGGTCGACGGTGTGTGCACAACGGCCGCGGTTCTGCGAAACGTACCACCAAAGGCCACGGTAGTTTTCACCCAAGCTTTCCTGGTGGATGAGCTTGATCCAAGCAAGTGGGAGCCGAGCAGGGTGCTTCTGGTTGATCTGGCAGTGAACAATCGCGACGAAGCCATGACGGTCAGTTTCTTGCGCCGTCTAGTTGAGGCGGGGCACGAGCTGGTCGGAATCATCGATGAACATGATGCCACTGCTTGGTTCATTGCTTGCGCAGCAGCCGGAATTGATTACGAGAAACTGGCTTTTCAGCCGGTAAATCAAGAGGCCGGAGATATCAAAAGCTCCGGTGCTTTACTTCGGTCACTGCTCGATGACGGCGCTGACAAGCTGACCCTTGAGCTCTGCGAAACCGCCGACCAAGGAGATCGGATGAACTTCGACACGCACATTGGCCTTGCGGTCAATCGGGCCATGAAGTCTGATCCTTCGGACAAAACGCGACGTGAGTATCTGGCTCGACACTACTCACAGAAACGTGATCCGGATGCGAAGATCAAGGGCTGGGTGGCCGACTACAATAGCATTCTCGAGACTCATGCCATCATCCTCGCGGATTTGGTAGATCTCGGTGACCGTGTCGCTCGGATCGATGCCACCAAGAGACACATCGACATGCGTACCCTACTTGGAGAGGTTTTTAAGCGCGGGTATCTGGCAGTGCTCATGGAAGGATTGGAATACGATTCGGACTCGGGCGAAAAGGTTCCTCAACTCTCTGTTTCGTTTGCGCCGAGCATTGGTCTCGGTATCGATGAGACGATGGATGAGGCCGGCATCCCCTACACAGGAAGCGGAACAATCGTTACTGTGCTTGTGGAATACGAAGACGAAGTGGTCCAGGCACTAAGGTCTGCTCTTCATTAGAAGCACAATTCGGCTATGTGAAGTTCACCTTCACGTCTCAAGCCCCAACTCCTACCGCAAGGATGTGGGGCTTTTCTTTGGTTATTCAACGGATATTGCTATTTAATGGGCTTTTTGGTAGTATGCGGAAACCAAAAATACATTAGTGGGCCATTTCTATATCATAAATCCTAAATCTTAAATCATATGTCTTTCGCCATCATTAAAACAGGAGGGAAGCAGTACCGCGTGGCAACGGGGGATGTTATTACTGTGGAAAAATTGCATAAAAACGGCCTTGCTATTGAAGTTGGTAAGAAGGTTGTTTTCGGTGACGTGCTTCTTGTCGACGACGGCAGAACAACGATCGCAGGCACACCCATTTTGGTCGGAGCAAGTGTTGGCGGTACAGTAGAAATGCAAGGGAAGACCCGCACGCTAATTGTCGGAAAGTTTAAAAATAAAACCAACTACCGCAAACGTATTGGCCACCGCCATCGTTTTACCAAGGTCAAAATCGGCACCATTACGACTGCTACCAAAGCAACTAAAGAAACGGTGAAAGAGAGTGCCAAAGAAGATATGAAAAAAGTTGCAAAAGAAATAGTCAAGGAATCCGCGAGGGAAAAACTTGCAGTTGCATAATCAAATGATACTAAAATACCCACCATTCCGGCGAGTGTTTCGGGGCGGGTATTTTTGTACTTGCTAATATAATTGACGGCCGTCAATTATATTAGCAGAGAGGGTTTAAAATTTAAAATGTTTTGCGGGAGGAGAGGGCACTCGAGAGAGTATCTGAATCGGAATACTCGATTTCAGTGCCAGTAGAGAGGCCACGGCCCAGGACGCTTAAGGTAATGTTGTGTTTTTTAAGCACGGGTGCGAGTTTTTCCCGAAGATACTCGAGCGTGTGATCGCCAGTTGGATTTGCCGAAAGGGCAAGAATCACCTCTTTTAGACCGGTTTTGGTCAGTACTTCAACGCGTTTGACCAACTCCCGCGCACGTATTATCTTCTCCGGTTCTTTATCGAGAATAGGAACGAGGCCACCCAATAGAAAATATAAGCCCTTATAAATTCCGCTTTTGTGCACGTTAGCAAAGTCCACATCCTTTTCTACCACCAAAAGTGTAGAGCATTCAGTTTTGTTGCTAAAGCAAATATCACATATTTCTCCGCGCGATGCTTTTTTCGGAGAGTAGCGGAAACATTCGGAACATTGCTCGACGCTACTTAGAAGATTATCGAGTGCCTGACGAATATCGCGTACCGTATCCGGGTGTTGAAGTAAGAAAAAAACAAAACGCTCCGCTTGGCGCGGACCAATGCCGGGTAGGCGCATAAGAGCTTTGATGAGATTGTCGACGGTATCAGGCATGAAGACTATATTAAATAGTAAACGTTAAAAAGCAAATTTTGGGAACAAAGGTCTAGGCTCCGAATCTTAATTTTTACAATTTACTATTTCCGATTTGCAATTGAGCTAGAATTCTCCAAAACTAGTTTTTTCCACGCTTGAGAATGATACACGTTTCTCATCGAAATAGAGATCTACTTTTCCCGTCGGACCATTGCGGTGTTTTTCGATTAAAATCTCGGCGCTATTTGATTTACCGGCCTGACCCTCTTCCTTGCCTTCGCGGTGGATAAACATGACAACGTCCGCGTCTTGCTCGATTGAGCCGGAATCGCGCAAATCAGAAAGGCGTGGCCGGCCACCGCGTTGTTCCACATTACGATTAAGCTGGGAAAGGGCAAGTACGGGCACATCAAGCTCGCGAGCCAAACCTTTGAGTGAGCGACTTATTTCGGTAATCTGTTGGACAAGTGAGTCAGCGTTACGACGGGGGACCATCAGTTGTAGGTAATCTACAATAATCAGTCCAAGGCCGTGCTCATTCTTCAGTCGTCGAGAAATACTGCGCATACGCAAAACATCGGTGCTGGAATCATCATCAATAAAAATAGGTGCCTTAGAAAGCTTGTCTAGAGAGTCGCGAATGAGAGAGAATTCCTCATCGGTGCTAAGTCTTCCCGTACGTAGTTTCCATGAGTCCACGCGAGATTCGGCGGCGAGCATTCTGTCAACAAGTTGTTGAGCACTCATTTCTAAGGAGAAGATACCCACTGTGGTACCGTGTTTGAGGGCAGTATTACGCGCGATATCGAGAGCCAGACTGGTCTTGCCCATAGAAGGTCGGGCCGCCAGAATAATGAGATCAGATTTTTGCAATCCTGCCAATTTTATATCAATTTCGGGAAAGCCGGTTGGTATGCCACGGATCTCGTCCTTGGATTTATGTAAACGGTCAAGACGTTCCCACGCTTCCATGAGTGTATCTTTGATGCTGATGAATTTCTTTTTCGTGTGTGTTACAGCTTCGAGCATACGCTTGCCCGCGCGGTCGAAGACAGATTCCAGGTCTTCCTCATTGTCATAACCGAGTTGGGAAATGTGTTCGGCCGCTTCTATCAGACTACGCATACCTTGCTTCTTGTGCACAATTTCGGCGTAGTGGCGTACGTTACTGGCTGAAGGCACGATGCCGACAAGTTCGGATAGATAACTGCTACCACCCACTTGGTCGAGCTGTTTTTTTTCTTTTAAACGTGAGGAAACGGTCAAGAGATCGATCGGTTCACTCTTCCCAAACAGGTCGAGCATGGATATGAAAATTATACGGTGTTTGTCCGAGTAAAACGATTCGGCCGTAATGATATCCGTAACATCATGCATTGTTTCCGGTCGCAACATAATAGAACCAAGCAATGCTTGCTCGGCTTGCACATCTTGTGGCGGTACACGAAGAGGAGATAATTTTGGCGGTGGTTGATTGGCCATTTTTTTTATTTCACGAACATCATAGCATCTTATGGAGATTCTTCGCAGAGTATAAAAACGACAAAAAGATTAGCAAAACTGGATAACTTGTTGAAAAAAGATGTAAAGAACAGAGGTTTGACCTATGTAGTTTACATAGGTCAAACCTCTGTAAACTTTGTAAAATTACTAAAAAAACGCCTAGAAATAAGGGTATTTTCGTCCGCAAGCAAAAGATTTTGGAAAAAAGCTTGACGTTTTATGCTATGAGTATAAGCTTGTCTCCATCATGAGGCATTGGTTTATTTCTGCTTTGGCTCATAAAATGCGACCTAAAAATACGCGCCCATTGAGGCGTTTTATTTTTACTACCGCTCTACTAGTGGCAATTTCTAGCGCCCTCCTGCCTCTTTCTACAGAGGCCAAGTCGAATTATCCCAAAGGTTATACACGCGACAAGGGTAGTTCCATCACTGTCTCCGAACCCCTCGGCTGGCCAATCTCGGTATCCGGTTCTGAAAAGCTTAATGGCAAAGTAGAATCATTCCCCGGCATGGCCATAATTCGCGTCATTGCCTACAAACCCTGGTACTCTTTTTCTCGTACCCTTCCAGCCACGACCACACTTTCAATAAAAGGTTTGCCCGCAAGTAAAGAACTTCATGTCTATACCAGAGGCTATCGTGATTACGTAGCTATGACCACAAGTCCTGCGGGTACTCTCACCATAGACCGCCCTACGGGCCGTGGTATGCAAGTAATCATTAAGGAACGCTCGTCAACATATCATATTACATCTGGAACAGGCGGTAGAGATTGCGATGGAGATCCAGGAATATTTGGAATTGGCGTGCAGCCTCCTATTGGCACATGGAATGCTACGACAAAAACCTGTACCCTTACTGCAAACGTTGCGGAAAGCATTGTCATAGAAGATGAGGGTGTTACCCTCGACGGCGCAACTCATTCTGTAACTGGCTCCGGTTCAGGTGACGGAATTTTCACTGATGTCAGTTTCGTAGTGATAAAAAATGTTCGCATTAGCGGATTTTCTCGTGGCATCGTCTACACCGACTCTCTACTTACGCACGCCGCTGGAGGTGAAGTCGATAAAGTTACTTTAAGTTCAAATTCTACACACTTTGCCCTAGAAGGAGTTCCATCTCTTCGTCTTTCAAACTCGTTGCTCACGGGAGGTTCTCGCGGACTTTCTTTAGAAGATCAAGCGGGAGACGGATTTCCTACTGACAATTTATTTTTTTCCGGTAATACTATAAACGGCGCGACTATTGGCGTTTTTGCCGATACCATTTCCGCAACACTCACTCGCAATAATTTTAAAAACAACGCCACCGATATCTCATCAATCGGAAGTAGTCTAACCCTCACAGGAGCTAGTCTGGTACGAGGTAACTTCTGGAGCAAAAACACCTCATGTACACAATCCGGCAATTTCTGTACCAACACCTTCGACGCCGGCCCTGCTAACGACACTCTTCCCTGGGCTTGTGAAAATGGGTGGTTTTCGACTGTTACCTGTCCATCATTACCCCCAACAGGTGGAGGAGGGGAAAAGTGGGCAGAAGTTTCTACTACTGCCGGAACAGCCAAGCTCTACCAGGGAAGTGGTTTAACAACCGAACACAAAACGTTGCCAAACGAGTGGGCTGTACAAGTTCTCGACGACAGTACAAATCCGGTTCTGGTCAAAGATGTTACCGATGATACAACGGGTTATATGCGCGCTTCCGAAATTACAATCGCCACTTCAGGATCCGCTCGTGAAACAGAACTGAGAAACAACGCCTCAATAATCTACGATACGAGGTCTTCACGCACTCCATTAATTTTATCTGCTGTCGACCTATACTACGACAATGCAAATGGACTTAAAAAACTCTACAATCCTGCCGGTGGGTTAGACAATAATAATAATTTTCAAAGAATATTTCTTGAAACAAATTTTCCAAAAGAAGTTATCTTGGGAATAATTTCTGATGAGACTGGAAGTGTAGCTCATGCTCTAAACAACGAACTTTGTAATGATAATCTTGACGGAGGAGTTGGTATTATGCAAATGACAAGTACCGACTTCAAAGGGAGAGGAAGTGGGTTAGTGAACAAAGGGCATATTAATGATTGCGATTCAGATTATGGGTGGACACTCACAACCAGTAAATACTACTCGAACACGAGACAAGGAATACATGCCAATATTAAAGATGGTTTCAGGGTGATTCAAGGGAAATTCAGTACTCTACAAGTGCAAACAGCTCTCGCCACAACCTCTAGTTCATTTTTCGAGAAAGATGGATTATCTATAGACAAAAAGGACATGGGCGCCATCCTAACCGTCCGTGCATATAATGGATTTGGAACTTCCACGGTCTGTCGAAGATTAGATGTTTATAATGAATATCCTGGAAAAGTTGGTGCCAACATGCTTAATCTGAGTTCTTATTTCCCCGGATATAATACATATGATGATTCTACTAACAACAACATAGCCAGAAAACTCATACTAGCAAATGAGAATAAGGAAGAGATCTACACCTGTAGTCCTGTTTATTTACAAATTTTGAACAATCAACTACAACTTCTGGCGGGCTACAACGGAACTACTGTAGTGAATGATACAGATCGTATTATTTACGACGAGGAAACAAATAGGCACGCGGCAATTATTTTTCCAGATCAAGAATACATTTATAGAATAATTGGGTTGGCAAATGGAGCATATGATTTGGTTCGTAATAAACTCACTGGAGGAATACTCAAGCAGTTTTATTCAACCAATATACCGATAAAACCCTGTTCTATTCATGAATACAAAACAACATCTCATGGCATGGAATTTCGAGCAGATCAAGATTGTGATGGATCATTTGAGATCACAACTAATTTTGAAACAGAGCTAACGGAAACAATATTCAATCAGATATCAATAAACAAGGCTACAATCTGTCATCGTCCACCTAGTAATCCTACAAACGCACAGACATTTACGGTCGGACAATCCGCGGTTCGTGCACACATGGCCCATGGTGATACAATAGGAGCGTGTGGGGCAACTACAGCCACAACAACATCAGTAATTAGAACACCACCCGGACAAGCCAAGAAGAGTTTAAATTCTACCAGCACGTCATTTACGCCACCGGGCAAAATAAAGAGAAAGTAAAATGACTAAATTAATTATTCTATGCGAACTAAAATTCTTCTAACAATAGGGGCAGTGATCATTGTTGGCGGGTTATTCTTACTTTTAAAACCAGAACCTCCGGTACTGGATAACTACAGATACGAACTAACATACGACTCGCTGAGTCGAGAAAGCGATGAGGTTAGTATGATTATCTACAAAAAAGACCTTTTAACTGACACGGGAGAACACTATACAAGCATAGGAGCTGAAGGTGTCTATCTTCATTTTATTGAGAAATTCCCGGATAAAGAGAAGGAGGTTGGGGAAATTTCTCAATTTTCTATGACTACTGAGTATATCGAGGGATTGTCTTCAGATAACAAATTCGTATCGGGCAAACTAATTGATCCAACCACCAAACAACAAATCGGTTACTGGACGTACGATCTTGATAAAAAGGAATTTAGTGAAATGACTTTAAATTTATCTAAATAACATTTATGAAAACATACAAACAGTACGTGATAGTGGCACTAGCCGGTTTTGTACTTATCCCCCAAGTTACTTTTGCCGCGTGGTGGAATCCGTTTAGTTGGTTTAGAAAAACAGTACCGCCCGTTGCGATTGAACGTTCTCCTGCGCTTCAATCGAACACAACAGCTCAAGCGACCAAGCCGGGTGCAACACCTGCTGCTAAAGTTACTCCCAAGCCCACACAATCAACACCAAAAGCCACTCCAACTCCGACCACCTACGGCTCTGATATTCTTCCTTACGAAGAACTTGGCTGGCCAAACAGAGTCAAATCTACAGTTCCAATTACCGGAAAGATCGAATCATTGCCCGGCATGGCAGTGGTACGGGTGATACCCACCATGAACGGCGCTACAGAATTCACACTCACAATTTCAGGCTTTCCTGCCAATATGGATCTCCATGTATACACCGAGGGCTACCGTGTACACAACGTAATCCGCACAAACGCAAAAGGAGAGATGAATTTCATTCTACCTCCGGCTCGTGGCTACCAATACATCATCCTCGAAAAAGAAGCGTAGCAAGCAGACTAAGCATAAGCTGATCAACCTAGGTTCTAGAATGAAGTGCAATGAAATGTCTCAAAAGGTGTTAAATAGCCTAGTTTTTTCCTCGGACGGTGATTGAGTAGTTTCGTGACTCGATCGACATCCGCTTGAGTCAATTTAGCAAAGG
>Ga0209541_10017456_pt1 | contig 10490 bp, 7 predicted proteins | sample RifCSPlowO2_01_FD_184027 | JGI IMG/M metagenome (GOLD analysis project Ga0209541, IMG submission 184027) | Groundwater microbial communities from Rifle, Colorado - Rifle CSP2_plank lowO2_0.1 (SPAdes) (version 2) | ecosystem: Environmental > Aquatic > Deep subsurface > Groundwater | place: Rifle... | reverse complement strand
AGGAGCAATAAGGAAAGATATGCAAAATTAATGACTTTGGAGATGGGCAAGCCGATAAAGCAAGCTTTGACAGAGGTTGAGAAATGCGCATGGTCTGCTGAAGTCTATGCTAACAATGCTGAAAAATGGCTCGAAGAGGAAATTGTGCACGCAGACGGAAAAAAGCATTTGGTTGTGTTTGAGCCTCTTGGCGCAATTCTTTCAATAATGCCTTGGAACTTTCCGTTTTGGCAGGCATTCAGGTTTGGAATTCCAACTTTGATTGCCGGAAATGCGTCAGTCTTAAAGCATTCTAATATTGTGCCTCAATGCGCTCTTGCAATCGAATCTGCTTTTAATGAGGCAGGCTTTCCAGAAAATGTTTTCAAAACAGTTATAACAGACCATGAAGCTGTTGCAGAATTGGTAAAGTCCGATTTAATACAAGGAGTTTCTTTGACTGGGAGCACTAATGCGGGTGCAAAAATTGCAGAGCTTGCTGGAAGAAATTTAAAAAAGGTTGTGCTTGAGCTCGGTGGTTCAGATCCCTTTATTATCTTGGACGATGCAGATGTGGATTTTGCGGCAAAAAATGCAGTTTCAGCAAGAACAATCAATTCCGGGCAGAGCTGCATTGCAGCAAAAAGGTTTATAGTAATGAGAAATGTTTTTGAAGAGTTTTCAAAAAAATTTGCAGAGTACACAGATGCTTTGATTGTTGATGATCCAATTGACATGAAAACTGATGTTGGTCCTTTGGTTAATAGAGATGGCTTGATGCAAATTGAATCACAGATGCATGATGCTGTAATGAAAGGTGCAACAATTCTTACAGGTGGAAAAAAATTGGAGAGAAAAGGTTATTTTTACAAGCCAACTGTATTGAGTAACATAAAAAGCAACATGAAAGTTGTGACAGAAGAGGTTTTTGGGCCAGTTGCTCCGATAATTGTTGTAAACAATGAGGAAGAAGCAATTAAGGTTTCAAACAATTCGGAATTTGGATTAGGGGCAAGCGTCTGGACGAATGATGAAGAAAGAGGATTGGAAATTGCAAAAAGGCTTGAAGCTGGGGATGTCTTTATCAATTCAGTTGTCAAATCAGATCCAAGAATGCCTTTTGGCGGCATTAAAAAAAGCGGCATCGGAAGGGAGCTTTCAAAATACGGCTTGAAAGAGTTTGTGAATATCAAAGGTATAAATGTTTATGAGCATAAAAAATAAAAATAAGGTTTTGTATTTTGATTAAAAATTATTGTTAATTTAGATTTAATGGCAAAAGTAAATAATGTATTATGTAAGAAACAAAATATAATCAAAAAACATTAATTTCACATTAAATAAAAACATTCAATAAAATAGTAATAAAAAAATAATAAATAAATATTAAAATGAAATCTTCAGACTTATTCGTAAAATGTTTAGAGAACGAGGAAGTTGAGTACATCTTCGGCGTTCCGGGCGAGGAAAACGAAGACATAATGATTTCCCTCATAAACTCAAAAATAAAATTTATTCCAACAAGGCATGAGCAAGGAGCTGCTTTCATGGCAGCTATTTATGGAAGATTAACAGGCAAAGCAGGAGTTTGCTTAGCCACTTTAGGCCCAGGCGCAATGAATTTGACAACAGGATTAGCGGATGCCCATCTTGGCAACATGCCAGTTGTTGCGATAACTGGACAAGGTGGTCTACATAGATTTCACAAGCAAAACTTCCAGTTTATTGATGTTGTTAATGCCTTCAAGCCATTCACGAAATGGAATGCATCAATTACAACTCCTTCAATAATTCCAGAAGCAATAAGAAAGGCATTCAAGGTTGCTGAGATGGAAAGGCCTGGGGTTGCGCATTTGGAACTGCCAGAAGATGTTGCAAAAATGGAATCAAATGGAGAGCCATTTGCAAGAATTAAAGTAAGAAGGCCGAGCGCTGACAGCAAAGCAGTTGAGCAGGCTGTTGAAATGATAAGGCAAGCGAAAAATCCTTTGATATTGGCTGGAAATGGCTGCGTAAGGACAAGAGTAAGCAAGCAATTGAATGCATTTGTTGAAGAGAGAGGAATCCCGATTGTTCATACTCAAATGGGCAAAGGCGCTTTCAGCGACAGAAGCGAGTATTCATTATTCACAACAGGAATACATGCAAAAGACTATTATGTTTGTGGTTTTGACAGGGCAGATTTGATTATTACTCTTGGTTACAATATTGTTGAATTCTCCCCGATTAACTGGAACAAAAGCAAGGACAAGAAAATCCTGCATATTGATTTTCTGCCAAGCGAGGTAGATGAATATTACAATCCTGACCTGGAAGTTGTTGGAGATGTCTCAAACACATTGTGGATTTTAAGGGAGAAATTAAAAAATGAGCAAAAAAAGAATCCTGAATATTTTTTCAGGCTGAGAAAAACAATTTTGCAGGACCATCACGAAAAGGAAAATGACAATAGTTTTCCTCTAAAGCCGCAAAGAATCATTCATGACGTAAGGAAAGCCTTGGCTGACTCTGATATTGTAATTTCAGATGTTGGCATGCACAAGATATGGACTGCCAGAATGTACAATACTTATGAGCCAAACACTTGTCTCATTGACAATGGCTTGTGCTCAATGGGAATTTCATTGCCGGGTGCAATTGCTGCTAAATTAGTTCATCCTGACAAGAATGTTGTTGTTGTATGTGGTGATGGGGGCTTTATGATGAATTCTCAAGAGCTTGAAACAGCCTTAAGGCTTGGATTAAGCTTTGTTGTCGTGATTTTTAACGACTCAAAATATGGAATGGTGGAATGGAAGCAAACAATCCATCACCAGAAAACTTACGGCATTGAATTCAACAACCCGGATTTTGTGAAATATGCTGAAAGCTTTGGGGCAAAAGGATACAGAATTAATAAAGCAGAAGAATTTTCAAAAATATTAAAAAAATCATTAGGTAAAAAAACTATAACAATAATTGACGTGCCTGTTGACTACTCTGAGAATTTTGAATTGATGAGAAAGCTCGGACAGGAGATTTGTCCGGTTTAAGGATACACATAGAAAACTTTTCCATCCTTAATCTCAATTGGCAGCTTAATCAGCTTTGAGTCCAAAGGAGCTGGCTCTCTTAAGCATTGCCCTGTTTCTGCATCAAAATGAGAATCATGCCACGCACAATCCAAGTAAGCTGTATGCGGCTTTACCTTCAGTTTCATTGGACCCCCTACATGAGTGCAGCAGTTAATGTACGCATGAACTTCACCATTTAATCTGAACAGAATAGCTGGCCTGCCTGCAAAATCAACCTCTTTTGTTTCTCCTTCTTGTATATCACTATCATTAGCAAGAGGTATTTCCATATTTAATGTTATTTCTTTATTTTATTTAAACTTTTCTTAATTTTGTTTTCTATATTGTAAATAATTAAAATAATCAGTATACAATTTCCTATATTAATATACAAAAACACAACATTTAAATATTAGCTACATTAAAATATAGTGCGAAGATTGTTTATTTGTTATGTTAAAGAGGTGATCCGATGAGAAAAATTGCTATATTCAACCAAAAAGGCGGTGTGGGAAAAACAACAACAGCTGTTAACTTGGCAGCTGGCTTATCAAGAAACAGCAAAAGAGTGCTATTAATAGACCTAGACCCGCAGGGAGACATAAGCGCTTGCCACAGCATAAATGCGCAATACAACCTTTATCATTTCCTTATGGAAGGTGCAAGCTTAAGTGAATGCACAAGCAAACTCGGAAAAAACCTTGACATTATTCATTGCGACCACAAGATGGCTGATGCTGAGCAGCAGATTGCGAAAGAAAAAACTAGCATAGATTTCTTAAGTAAAAAATTTGGTTCACAGCTCAATTATGACTATGTGCTTCTTGACTGCCCACCTTCATTAAGGCTGCTCAATAAAAATGCATTGTTTTACGCAAGCGAAGTAGTTATCCCGACATCCACAGACATACTTGGCTACAACTCGTTGGAAAAGACTGTAAAGAGAATTGAAGAATTTAACAAAATGAACGGGCATAAAGTCCTGATAAGCGCTATTCTGCCAACAATATTTGACAAAAGAAACAAGGTTTGCAATGAGATATTGCTCAAGATGAGAAAAGAATTTACTCCAATGCTAGTTGCAGAACCGATAAGAACAAACTCGAAGCTAAAGGAAGCGCCAAAATCCAAGATGTCCATTTTTAGCTACGACAAAAAGTCAACAGGTGCAGAAGATTACTGGAAATTCGCTAAATTAGTATTGGAAAATGAATGCATGTACGATTTAATTTATTCACAGGCCGAAAGGGATAAGGCAATAAAGGAATATTATATAGATGGTAAGAAAAGAGAGATGATGATTGTTGGCAACAAGGTTACATTCGGCTTTAAATTCGTCACCAATGTTGCAAATTCAATTAAAAAACATTTAGGCGAGGAAAACAAGAAACAAAAAAAGATTGGATATGCTTAGTTTTTTAATTTTTATTTTAAATATCTACAACAACAGTAGCTTTCCACTGATTTTTTTCTTTTTTTAATTCAAACATGTGCATTGTAACCGCCTTGATGTCATTCTCAAGATGCTGCACTTCCGGGTTTATCTTGTCACCCTCAAGAACTGCCTTAAGCTTGCTTTTCTTCCCTTCCTTAATTGTCACATGCGCATATTTGAAAACCATGTACTTTGAATCCTTCAAAAACAAAATTTCTGACAGAAAATCGTACAAAAGATTGTCAAGTTTTTCATTTTCCAATTCAAACTCAATTTTTTTGTTGGCATCCACAGTGTCCAAATCAGCGCTTAGCTCAAAAATTGCCAATGCAGCATTCTCAAACAGCTCATTCAAGCTTTTGCCATAGGCCTCAAATGCAATATCTGCTATTGCTACATCCTCTAGGAATTTGTATTTTGTCTTGTCGTTGTTTATGTTCATTTTAGTCACTTATATATCTTTCCAACAAAATAAATTAATAAAATTCCAAAAATCATCAATACAAACTGCAAAAATGATTTTTTTAAACCTTTTTCCTTTTGTATTTCAGGGATCAGGTCCGTGCTTGCAATGTAAACAAATCCCCCAACAGCAAAAGATGTCAGGAAAATGCTTGAGTTTTGGATTGCACTTGAGTAAAAGTATGCAGCCAATGCCCCTATAACGGCTGTCAAGGCAGTCATGAAATTATAAACAAGTGCCTTTGATTTTGAAAAGCCGCCGTAAATCAAGATTGAAAAATCAGCTATTTCCTGCGGAATTTCATGTGCTATTATTGCCGTTGTTGTTACGATGCCAAGCGCGGTATTATTCATGAAACTGATCGCAATCACAGCGCCGTCAAGAAAATTATGGATTGCATCGCCAACAATATTAAGGTATGTGAAGCCATGCACCTCCTCCCGTTCATGCCCTGCATGATGGTGGTGCCAGTGAAGGAATTTCTCAAGCACAAAAAATGACAATATCCCTATCAAAATGAAGACAGGCACGCTTTCCTTGAAGCCTTCTTCAAGCGCCTCAGGAAGCAGGTCAAGAAATGCTGCTCCGAGCAGTGTCCCAGCCGCGAAGCTCACAAGAAAAAATAAAATCCTGTTTAATGTTTTTTTGCGAAAAAAAATTAATATTCCAAGTACCGAAACTAAGCTGACTATCAAAACTGCAATCAGGATTTGTAACAATGTTGATAACATTTTATTGTTTGGTTTTATCTGATTCTATAAAATACTTTCTTACTGTACTTTTCAATGTTTGCAAATTCCATAATTCAATAGGGGCTTCCCTTGCTTGAACTTTGGCTTGAATAGTAAAATCTGAGGTAGTAATAATTATAGCTTTATTAGCCTTTACCTTCCACATAGCACCCAATACTTGCTGAACAATTAAATTACTCACATTATTTCCATGTTTGAATTGTTTCACTTGAACAGCAATAGTATCATTTTTATCTTTTGCGATTACGTCGATACCATAATCACCAGTTTTTCTAGTAACCTCAGTTTGGTACCCCATTTTTCGAAATAATTGTGCTATAAATCCTTCAAATTCAAAGTGAGATATATTCATAAAATTATTATTAATCCCATATTCGATTTCTTTCCATTTTTCAACTTGTTCTGGAGTACCCCATTTATCTTTGTATTCAACTAAACCTTTTGCTTCTTGAGATTTTCTAAATTCTTCTAATTCTTTAGCTTTTTTCTCTTCTTCCAAACGTTTCTTTCTTAATATTATCTGTCTTTCCTCGTAGGCTTCTTTTCTTTGTTGCTCTTCTAATCTTAACAGATGATTAACTGCCCATCTATACTTAAAATTTGAATACCATGTTATTAGTAGTGCTAAAGATAGCGAGTAAGTAAATGCTTCTAGGGAGTTTAGCGGTATCACTAATATAATGAAGAATATAAGCGTTAAAAATACAAATATGGCGACATAGTTCTTTTTTAGATGGGAATTTCTAAGTTGTGATATTTTTAGTCTAATTTTAGACTGTTTATCTTTAATTTCTAAATAATCTTTTTCAAACAATTTTATTATTTTTTTTGGGAGTATTAGGAATAATTTTTCATGACTTGGCAGGATAAGCATTGTACCAATTAAAGCTACAAATAAAGATGTTGCATAATCTCTGTCTTCGAGACCGACGAGAGATGAAAGTATTAATATGGTGCCAAATAAAATTTTTAAGTATTTTTTGAATTTTCTTGAAAAATCATTATAACTAACCATATGATAAATTCTTTAGGTAGTATTTAAATAACTTATTACTAGCCTTCTATCCACTACCCACTGGACATTTCCTGACGCAGACTATTTAAAGGAGTTCTTCTTCTGAAATTGAAAAAGAGAACACGCAAAACTGCCAAATTAAGCTTTTTGGCTTAAAGCACAAAAACCTTTTACGCAGTTTCGCTTAACATTCTTTTTTTCCTATTACTCCAAAGTTGAGTACAAAAATAAAAACTTTGGAGGTTGGTAAAATGCAAATAGATGAAAACTATAGGATAACTTTACCAAAAGATGCATTTAATGGTTATTTGGCAGATGATTTTGTAGTTATAACTATAAAGAAAAATAGTATTTGTTATTCTTTCCTTGTACGTATACCATCAAAGTGTCCTTCAAGAAAGTATTTGCAAGTTAGAAGAAAAATCCCTAAAGAAGCAATTATGGCACTTAATTTGCATCCGCATGATATTGTAGAATTTTGTGAGATTGAAAAAATAAAGATAGTATATGCCGAACCATTCAAAGGCAATTTTTTTGACCTGCTATCTTTAAAGTTTGATAATGTAATGATTAAACCATTTGCGAGGGAAGGCGAAGAATTAATATGCTATTGGAAATCCTCAAAGAGTGGAGGCATTACACATACTATAGAACTTAAGCGTTATATTCCAATCAACCGAAAAATTGGAGAATTCTTTGGTCTTATGCAGGCAGAGTCTCGAAAATTTGGCTATAAGTTCGATTTTACAAATAAGCTCATTAGTGAGCATAAATTGTTCATTGAAGTAGCTGAGCAATTAGGAATATCTCGCTCTCAATGGTCATTTGGAGTTATATACAACCCTCAGCTAAAAGAAGAAGATGTATATAAGATTAAAAAGTTATTTGCTCAAAAATTATGTTTAGATGAACAAAATGGCTATATAACTAAAAGTGCAACAATAAAGAATGTTGCTTATATGATCTCTATTTCGAGCACAATTCTAAACTTAGTTATGAATACAGTGCTAAAAACTTTGATGGAAAAAATACATATGTATGCTGGTAAAAATGAAGATTTTAAAGAATTTTGTAAGGGATTTGTCTTAAAAGATTTGCTAGGTGACGGAACTATTGTTTTTCCATCAATTCATGCTGTGCAAATAGTAGTAAGCGAAGAAGACAAAGAAGCTCAAAATTCAATTGCCAGCATGTTTGAGATATTTGATGTAGCCACATATAAAAATTTAAACAAACTTTATCTATCTACAAATTTTGATTCGATACTTTGGTTTTTGCAGAATGAGGCTTTCTTGGGGCATGGCGAAAATCGGAAAAAGTTGGAATCGTATGCCAAAAGAAATTTTTACTTTAATGTGCTAGAAAAAAGGATTAAACATATAAATTCAAAAGTTGATGCAAAGGTTTTTGCAGATTTAATTAGTATTAAATTACAAAGTGCGAAAAGATACTTGGAAAGAACGCATAGGAGGGGATTCCTTCAAAAGGAGAAATGCCACGGAAATAATTTTTATAATATAACAGACAAAGGAAGGAAGTTCTTATGTACTATGGCTAGCCTTTAATATTGCCGCAGGGAATTAATTTTGCCACTCTCTTCGATATACCAGCTTCATGGCACGCTTCTATTACTTCGTCGACTTGCTTATATGCAAAACCCGCTTCTTCAGCAAGCCCAGACATTGAGGTTGCCTTGACATATATTCCTCTTTTCTCCATATCCTTCTGCAATTGTTCTCCCCTGACTTGGTGTTTTGCAGCAGCTCTTGACATTGTTCTTCCGCTGCCATGAGCTGTGCTTCCAAATGTTTCATCCATTGCCTTTTGTGTGCCAACAAGCAAGAAACTTCCAGTTTCCATTGAGCCTCCGATTATGACAGGCTGCCCAGTTTCCTTGTAAAGCTTTGCCAACTCTGGATGATGCGGTGGAAATGCCCTTGTGCTTCCTTTTCTGTGCACAACCAGTTTTTTCTTGTGTCCGTCAACAATATGCTCCTCAAGCTTTGCTATGTTGTGAGCGACATCATAAACCATGTGCATCTCCAATTTTTCTGCTTCCGTCTTGAAGACTTTTGAAAATCCTTCCCTTATCCTGTGCAAAATGACTTGACGATTGGCAAAAGCCATGTTTGCAGCGCATGCCATTGCCTTATAATAATCCTGCCCCTCCTTGCTCTGGAAAGGAGCGCAAGCTAATTCTCTGTCATAAACTTCTATCCCGTATTTTTTCATTGAACCTTCAAAAATCCTTAGATAATCAGTCCCAATCTGATGACCAAAGCCTCTGCTTCCACAATGCACCATTACGACAACCTGCTCAGACTCAAAAATTCCGAATTTTTTTGCGAGTTCCTCGTCAAAAATATTTTCCGCTTTTACAACCTGAATTTCGAGATAATGATTTCCAGAGCCCAAAGTTCCCAATTGTTTTATGCCCCTCTCTATTGCTTTTGAGCTTACCTTTTCAGGCTCAGCCCAATCAATTCTTCCATAGCCTTCGGTTCTTTCCAAGTCTTCCTGCCAGCCATAGCCGTTTTCAACGCACCATTTTGAGCCATCTGACATTATTTCTTTAAACTGTGATTTGCTTGCATCAACAAATCCTCTTGAGCCTACTCCTGAAGGGACTGTTTTGAACATTGTGTCAACCAATTCTTTCAATCTTGGCTGCACTTCTTTAAAAGTCAGGTTGGTTGTAACTAAGCGCATTCCGCAGTTAGAAACAATAATATTATTTGCAACAAAGTTGTGATTATCTACTACATTAAAATCATAAACCTCGTCATTATAAGTTTTTTTCGTTATCGATTCTATTTTATCTAAAAGGTACCCATATTTTAGAAATTCTTCCTTTTTTATTTTAACAAAATCGTCAAAAGATACAAAATCCAAAGTTATTCTCTGGCGTGCATCTTCATAATAATGTCTTGCCACAAATCTTTTATTGATATTGGCGGAAACTAAAAGTTTTTGAACCTCTTTGAGTTTTAAGCCCTTTTTTCTAAGTTCTTTGGCTCTTAAAGCAGTTTCTTTTCTTAACTGCGTTAAAACCTTTTTTTCTTTAATGTACAAAATAGCAATGTATGATAAAATTTCTCGTTTATTATTATAGTTAAATCCTATATTAGACCAAAGCTTAAGCAAGTTGATTTCATTGGAAGATATTTGCAATTTTATTCTAGATGTCAGTCCAAGTTTATTGTGGAAATCATCCCTTTCAATCAGTTTATCGGTCTTTACTCCAAATTCTTCCAAAAGTTGTATTATCTGTATACAATACTTTCTTGCATTATCAAGTAATCGGCTGGATTTATTTATAGAATACACAGGGCAATCAAATCCGGTTTTGGTATGGGTTCTTGGCTTGGAAAGTTCTGCACCAAATAGTCCTGAAAGGAAAAGGCGTTTCATCCAAATAGGACTATTCATTATCCATTCTGGAATCAAAAATGGAACATTAGTTTTTATACCTTTAGGATAGTTGATTGCATAGAATAGTTTAGCCAGCGCTTTTGAAGATGCATGCAGTTCGTAATTTGTAGAAGTAAATTCAACAAGGCTATATTTGGTAGGTATTTTATGATTTCGCTCTCTGGAATATATCCTAGCTGAAAAACCAAGTTTTTTAAAATCTTGCTGCATCTGCTCTAAATCTTCTTTCGATCCATAAGCACAAACGAAACCTTTCTTTCCAGTGAGATATACTTGACCGTCACCTAAAAGGTAGCCAAACAGCTTAACAATAATCGGTATGTGTGGATTAGTAAGGCTAAGCGGTAAAAGTCCTCTTTTC